>ERZ1674149.242-NODE-242-length-15240-cov-20.259796_pt1 | contig 15240 bp, 13 predicted proteins | sample MGYA00581311_ERZ1674149 | MGnify/ENA primary metagenome ERZ1674149 (study PRJEB41354, sample SAMEA4873312) | human saliva metagenome | biome: human-associated habitat [ENVO:00009003]; feature: mouth environment [ENVO:08000002]; material: saliva material...
TCGACATCGCACGCGATGGAGACGAGGCCGACGACGCCGCGCTCGAAGCCGCCGAGCTGGCGCTGCGCGACGCTTTCTTCACCTACGACGACATTCTCTTCACCCAGCTGGGCGTCGAGCTCCCCTTCGACATCCTCGACGATAGCGACGACGAGGACGACTACGACGATGAGGAAGAGGACGATGAGGACGAAGACGAGGAGGAAGAAGACGAAGACGACGGGGACGACGACTTCATTGAAGTCGACGACTGACGCGACTTCTTCTTGCGAGGGAGGCCAACGTGGTTAGCCTAGAGGTTGATACAGATCTCCTACGATGGCAGGCGAAATCGTGCGATAACGGTGAGCAGGCCTTAAGTGACGTGTGCCAACTAATAGCGCCAGACGTGGGCAGTGCGTCGTCGTCATGCCTGAGTGTCGCTGAGATGTTTAATGACGCCTCAACGTTTCTCGGTCAGCAGGCGCACGATCTTGCTGGTCGTATCCGTGCAATCGCCGACGATTTCGACTCGAACGAGGATCACTCCACGGTGACCATCGCCGCGGCAGGCACAGGCAGAACATAATGACGTCATTGCAGGGACTTGAGTGCGTGTGTCCCGTCGATGCTGCTCCCGTTTTTCAATTTGCGGAGTCTTTGAAGGATCAGAACAAATCCTTTGAAGATGCGCGTGGGATCTGCATAAGGCCCGCACGGCCATCACCTCAAATATGACGAGTCAGGCCACCGATAGTCTCATTGAGGAGATTGATCAACAAATCGCTCGGATCGATGAGACTGTCACGCACCGTCAAACACTTATCGATGCAACGATGACGTTTCACGATGAGATTGTGACATGCCACGCCCGTTTCTCGATTATCATCTACCAAGCCGTCTGTAACGGACTCACAGTTGACGATAATACGATCATTGACCCTGCACCATCCGGTGTTCCACAATCGGGTAGTGTCGATCTGGATGCAAGCTATGACGTTGCTCGCCAAGCTGCGTATTACGCGTATAGTGATTTTGCAAACGCGGAGGAAACATACCGACAAACCTGCGCATCACTAATTGGCATTTTGCCATGGCTCGACGATTACTTCGGGGTTCACCCCGATCTTCAGGCAATTCCGACTAGCACCGGTTACGCTAGCGCTACCGCTGATGCCGCTGTCTGGGGAACCATTGCTTACCGCCACTCCGTCTTTCGCCCTCGAGATCCTGGCACCGGACGCTTCATCAGTAAGCAGGAAATGGGGGTTGCGCGTCAGGCCCGGGAACGCACAAAGCCCAACAATTGGTCCGCTGCTCCGGGGCGTGGTCGAGATACGCTTCGATTGAAAGGCTGGGCGGCCGGAGGGAGCAGGCTCCTCGGTCGCGCAGCGGTCGTTGGCGCAGTCGTTGATGGCGGGATCGCAGCCTGGAATCAGGGGGAAGCCGATTCGACTAACCCCGCAATGGGGCAGGGCGAGAGAATCGCACGAGCTGCCACATCAGGTACGTTCTCGGGTGGTGGAGCGCTTCGAGGCGCCTTAGCAGGAGCAAAATTTGGCGCATTTCTCGGCAGTTTCACTGCGAATCCTATTGGTATCGCTGTCGGCGGTGCTGTCGGCGGAATTGTCGGAGGCTTGATTGGGTCTGGCCTTGGGCAGTGGGCGGCAAACGGTGTCAATTCATTTATGTCGGATCAGATTCATGAATGAACTATTCTCTTTTCTCTTTGCTTGTGTGCTCATTGGAATATGGGGTCTTGAGATGTTCTGTGATTCACCGTACCTCGAGTTCTCTCGGGCCATTCGACCAACAAAGAACACGACAGCGCTAACCATTCCGACTTTCGGCTCTCTTATGCTGGTCATTGCTGCAGCGAAGACTCTCGAGAGATGCTGGGGAAAACTTCCCAATGCTGCATCTTCTTTTGTTCTTACATACTGCGCAATTGGAATATTCGTCTTCATTGTCTCGTTATTTCCGATTAATCTTCCACGCGTCATGTATCCCGAGTATCAGGCCGAGAAGCGTCGCCTCAAACGGCTACGGCGTGAGTACGAACGTGACCCCCTGTTTGTGCGCCGTGGCCCCTCGCTTTCTCAATCGCGTGACGATGGCTGTCCCCAGGCTCCGTGCGAAGAGGAGAACACGTGGCGCGGATAGACATAGAATCCGGGCGCACCGTGGTGACGGTTACGCACGGTGAATACGCGATTATCGCGCAGATAGCCGCGGCCATGAGGCGGGGAGGCGAGGAAGGTCTACGCACGCTCTTGTCCGCTCAGACCATCGACGCACGGATGCTCGTCTACGGCGGCGTCGCCACACCTGACCACCGACTCAGCGCAGCTTTCACGCGTGCTCACCCCGGTCTCGTCCACGGAAACAAGCAGATCGAACTGTATCGCTTCGACACCAACGGACCCTCGCGCGCTGCCATCTTCCCGCATGAAAATGATTGGAGTGCAGCCACCTCACACGAGACAGTTCGAAGGATCACGAGCATCGAACCCGCTGAAGGTATATCGATGATCATCTCGATGCTGGGCTTGGGCACACGCACGGGCGAGACCTCTCCGCCCCACACATTGCCTCTCGGCGTCCTTCATCTTCTCCACGAGTCGGCGGAATCTCCCGGAGGATATCCCGCGCGGTCGCCCACCATGGCACGAGCAGAAAAGCCGCTGCTTGCCATGCGCCAGAAATACCGCAGCGCCATGCGCGCGGCCAGCGGTCGATACCCTCCCCACACATCGCTGTTCACAGCCATCACCGAGCGCAGCTGGAGCCTGTCCTACGCGGCACTGTGGGACAACGACACGGGGGACTACGAGGACATCGTTCACTTGTTCGCTACCCCCACATGTCTCTACGAATACGGGACACCGACCGATCTTTGCGACGGTAGCGAGCTCCTTGAGCTCGCGCCCGTGTCGAGTACCGCGGCCTTGACACGTGTGATCTCATGGCTAGCTCACAGCCCCATGCTCGATGCGATCTACAACGCCATTCCAGAGGAATTGACATGATGGACACACTGCCCGACGGGTGGGCACTCATTGACCCGGTCGACAATCGAAGCGGATAGCCCCCTCGCCCAGGTGTGTGCAGCTCCCGGTATCCAACGCGTCGGCGTCGCCCTGCAAGGCGCAGACGGTTGGAACGACACTGTTGTACTCACCCGCACCGATGTCCCTGATGACATGAGCGACCTGCAGTGGCTCACCACTGCAGTGGACGAGAGCACCCGCACGTTCCCGGGGGCGTGCATCGTCGATGTTACCCCCTGGTCCATGAGCACCGGGACAGCCCCTCATGTCGACGCTCGTCTCAATTGTCGACGGGCGAAGCCTCACAACTTTCCAGTGGTGCTGGATGACAGGTGAGCGTCGCCGCGCGTCCTACTGTCTGACGGGCACATGCCGCACCCAAGACAGTGGGACGGCGCTCGGCGCATTCGTCGGCATGCTTCATATGATCGCAGAGAGCCGATGATCCACATCGTCTCGGGCCACAACGCTCCCTACGCGCTCATGACACAGGCCGATGCGCAGGCAATGGGCGAGTGCACGACAGAACTAGGAGACGAGGCATCTCGCCAGTTTGCATACGACATCCTCGCTGATGAATGGGCAATACAGTCGATCGTGTTCGACTCCAGTGCGCGAGACGGCGCCGCAGGCGTGAGTAGTCTCTTCCTCCTGTCGACCACACATGCGCTGTGCGCGCTCATCTCCGACAACGAGTTCGATGCCATGTATCCAGACATGGCTCCACTAGACCTGCCACGGCGCCCCTTCGACAAACACTCACACGTCGTAGCCTGCGCGATGAGGCCTATGCTCGTCTGGACAAGCATCGCGAAGAAGCTTGTCGTCTGATCCATGTTGCTACTGGGCGACCTCAGCCAGGACCTGGCGGATCGGATCGGGCAGCGGCTCCGTGTACTCCAAGAGTGTGTCAAGCTGGCGCACGGTGCGTGGGCCAACGAGGGCGGAGCTGACACCCGGGTAGTCGCGCACCCACGCCAGCGCCACGTCCGCAGTCGAGCGGTCCAAGCCGGAGGCTGCACGATGCGCCGCCTCGATGACCCCGCGGGCAAAGCCCGACAGGTACGGCTCCACCATGTGGCGCAGATGCGGGGACGCGGCGCGCGAGTCAGCGGGAGTGGAATGACGGTACTTCCCCGTCAACGCACCCCCCGCCAGCGCGGAAGCCGCCACCACACCTACCCCGCGGCTGGCGAGCTCGGCCACCGTGCCCGCGTGCGAGGCGTCCGCCAGCGAGAAAGGAAGCTCGACGAGCGTGATCGGAGCACTGGCACCCACGGCGCCGCGTGTCACGGCCTCGGCGAGCTGCCAGTGCGTCGAACGCGACAAGCCCACGTAGCGCGCACGCCCGCTGCGGTAGGCGAGGGTCGCCGCCTCCAGCGTTTCCTCCAGGGGAACCTCAGGGCGCGGTTCAACCAGCCAGACGTCGACGTAATCCGTGTCCAGTCGCGCCAGCGCATCGTCCAGGCTCCGCAGCAAGTCTCCACGACCCGCCGCGCCTACCCAGGAACCCTCCGAAGCACGACGCATCCCGCCGCGCCACGCAAGAACCACGCGGTGCCTGCCCACCGATGCCACGGCCTCGGACACAACATCCACAGCCATCCCGTCGCCATGAGAGGGAGAGCACTCGAGGAGGGAACCACCCGCGTCGACGAAATGCGTGAGCATCTCGAGAGCCTCGGGCGCGTCAGTGTCGCGCCCCCACGTGAGGGTCCCCAAGCCGATTGGGGACAGGAAAAGGCCGCTGCGTCCGCATTGCTCCGAGTTCATGAACACTAGCCTAGCCGAGTCCGAGCCAACCACCGTGCATGCTCCTTCGGCATCGGGGGAGTGGTGCCCCCAAAGACCGGGCACAGGGAACGCACGCCGCACCAGTTGCACAGCGGGTTCTTGCGCGCAACGAAAGAATCGTTCTCAATATCGGACTCGATGCGCGCCCACAGCTGGTCGATATGTCGCTCGAAGGCACGAATATCGTCGGCCACCGGATCGAACGTGATCACCTGCCCGGCGCGCAGATACACCAGCTGCATGCGCGCCGGCAGCCTCCTCGTTCGCGCCAGGAGCAGCGCGTAGAAACGCATCTGGTACAGGGCCTCGTCCACATAGCGCGGACCGGGGGCCTTGCCCGTCTTATAGTCGACGACGCGCAGGCGCCCGTCCGGGGCCGCATCGATGCGGTCGATGAAGCCGAGCAGGCGCACGCCGCCCGCAGTCGTCGTCGTCACGCGCTCCTCGCGCGCGGCTGGCGCGATCCAGCGCGGCTGCTCGATGGCGAAGTAACCGTCGATCACCCCGCGCGCCTCCTCGAGCCAGGCGTCGCGATCCGCCTCGTCGGCAAACAGCCGAGCGATAGCAGGCGCCTTGTCAACCGCCGCCTCGTAGGCGGGGCCCACCTGCGCGCGAGCGGCCTCGGGCGTGCGCTGCTCGGGCGGGAGCGCGAACAGATCCTCAAGGACCGCGTGGACGATGGTGCCCAGCGCCTTCGCCCGGGTCTCGGGCTCGCGGTACCCGTCCAGGACGTGGAGCCGATACTGCAGAGGGCAGCGCTCGTATTCCTTCGCGCGCGAGGCCGACAGGGCGGGGTCCCACGTGCGCGGGCCGGGGGAGGGGGCAATGAGGTCTGTCATGAATACCACGCTAACCCCCGCCGCCCCCATCTGCGTCCTGGCAGGGGCCAGACAGGCCCGAAGCGCTATTCTTTACGTAATGACTATTCAACGTAATAATTCCGAAACGGCCACTGATTATGGCCAACCCACCCGCCGAGGCCCCCTCGCCGAGGGCGACCGCGTCCAGGTCCGCGACCCGAAGGGGCGCTTCCACCAGGTCATCCTGGTCCGTGGCGGACGCTTCCAGTCCAACCGCGGCGGATTCAACCACAACGACGTTATCGGCCGCCCCGACGGCCAGGTCATCATCACCGACGAGGGCCGTCAGTTCCAGATTCTGCGCCCCCTCCAGGTCGACTACGTCATGTCGATGCCTCGCGGAGCAGCCGTCGTCTACCCCAAGGATGCCGGCGTCATCACCCACATGGGCGACATCTTCCCGGGCGCCACGGTCGTCGAGGCCGGGGCCGGGTCGGGTGCCCTGTCAATGGCGCTCCTGGACGCCGTCGGCCCGCAGGGGCGCCTGATCTCCGTGGAGCGTCGCCAAGACTTTGCCGACATCGCCGCGGCGAACGTGGACCTGTGGTTCGGACGCCGTCACCCCGCGTGGGACCTGCGCGTCGGCGACGTCGACGCGGTGCTGTGGTCCGCCGAGCAGGGCAGCGTGGACCGCGTGGTCCTCGATATGCTTGCCCCCTGGGAGAACATCGAGGCGATCACGCACGCGCTCATTCCCGGCGGCGTGCTGGTCTGCTACGTGGCGACGGTGACCCAGATGTCGCGCCTCGTCGAGGACCTGCGCTCCTCGCAGCGCTTCACCGATCCCATCGCGTGGGAGGACATGCGCCGCGAGTGGCATCTTGACGGCCTGGCCGTGCGCCCCGAGCACCGCATGGTCGCGCACACCGGATTCCTCGTCGTCACCCGACTGCTTGCCCCCGGCGTCACGCCGCAGGAGCGTTCGACCCGCCCCGCTAAGGCAGCGGAGGGCCAAGGCGGCGCCTGGGACGACGAGGCGGACTGGTCCCTGGAGAAAGTCGGCCAGCGCGTGAACTCTGAGAAGAAGGTCCGTAAGGTGCGCCGCGACGTCGTCGCACAGGCCGACACGTGGGCCAGCGAGGGACGCGAGGCACAGAGCGATGAATGACGCCGACCAGCGCCTCTCGCTCGAACGGCGCATCATCTCGCTGGAGGAGAAGAACGGGCGCCTCACGAGCGCTCTGACGGCCGCCCGCACGGAGCTGATCCGCCTTCAGGGCGAGTTGGCTGACGTGTCACGCCCGCCGCAGACACTCGCGACCTTCGTGCGAGCCTTCCCGGCGGCGCGCCAGATCGAGGTCGTGACGGGCGGCAAGCGCATGCGCGTGGCGGTCTCGCCCAAGCTTGACGTCACCGACCTGTCCTACGGGCAGTGGGTACGCCTGGACGACACGATGATCGCAGTCGCCGCGGACGACTTCGCGCGCAGCGGGCAGGTCGTCTCCGTCCTGGAGCTCGTGGGCCCCGACCGCGTGCTCGTCGCCGCCGAGGGCGGCGCAGAGACTCTCTTGGAGCTCGCCGGGCCGCTGCGTCACGGCAACCTGCGCCCCGGGGATTCCCTCGTCGTGGACGCACGCTCGGGTATCGCGCTCGAGCGCATCGTGCGCGAGGACGTTGAGCAGCTCCTCACCCCCGAGGTGCCCGACGTGACCTACGGGGACATCGGAGGCCTCGACGCGCAGATCGCTCAGGTGCGCGACTCCATCGAGATGCCGTTTAATCACCCCGAGCTTTACCGTCAGTTCGGCCTGCGCCCGCCCAAGGGCATCCTGTTGTACGGCCCGCCTGGGTCGGGCAAGACCCTCATCGCCAAGGCGGTCGCGAACTCCCTGTCCCGGCGCGGCGGGGCCTCGACGTTCTTCCTGTCGATCAAGGGCCCAGAGCTCCTCAACAAGTTCGTGGGCGAGACCGAGCGACAGATTCGCGCGATCTTTGCCCGCGCGCGCACACTCGCGGCCGGAGACACCCCCGTCGTCATCTTCTTCGACGAGATGGAGGCGCTGTTCCGCACGCGCGGCACGGGTGTGTCCTCCGACGTGGAGACGATGATCGTCCCGCAGCTGTTGGCCGAGATGGACGGCGTCGAGTCCCTCGACAACGTCGTCATCATCGGCGCCTCCAACCGCGCGGACATGATCGACCCCGCCGTCCTGCGCCCCGGGCGCCTGGACGTGCGCATCCGGGTGGATCGCCCCGACCGCGCGGGCGCCCTCGACATCTTCTCCAAGTACCTGACCCCTCGGGTCCCGATCCACGCCTCCGAAGTCGCCCGCTTCGGCGGCCTCGACGAGGCCGTGGCGGGGATGATCGAACGCGCCGTGGACGCGCTGTACACCCGCGATGAGACGACCGCTTTGTTCCTCGCGACGCTCGTGAGCGGCGAACACAAGCGCATCTACCTGGCCGACCTCGTCTCCGGCGCACTCATCGCGGGGATCGTGGAGCGCGCGAAGAAGTACGCGATCAAGGACGCCCTGAGCGGCGAGGCCGCGGGGCTCACGATGGGTCACCTGCTGCGCGGCGTGCACGAGGAAATGAACGAGTCGCTGGAGCTGGCAGCGACGTCCTCGCCGGAGGACTGGGCTCGCACGAGCGGGCTCGCGCCCGAGATCGTCAGCGTCAAGCCGATTGGAGTGGTGAAATGAGCAGCGAACGCATCATCGGGACCGAAACCGAGTACGGCGTCTACCGCCCGGGCGACACCTGGGCGAACCCGATCGCCCTGTCCACCCGCGTCGTCTCCGCCTACGGGGAGATCTCGCGCGCCGGGACTGCGGCCGAGGGGGCGGGTGTCGTGCGCTGGGACTACACGGGCGAGGATCCGCTCAATGACCTGCGCGGCATGCGCATGTCGCGCGCGGCCGTCGACCCGTCGCTCCTCACGGACGATCCGTACCACCTCGCGCCGTCCGGCGGCTCCGAGCGCGTCGCACGCCCCACGGCCGAGGAGCTTGCCTTGCCGGCAGCGACGACCGCTGTGCTCACCAACGGCGCGCGCCTGTACGTCGACCACGCCCACCCCGAATACTCCGCGCCCGAAACCCTGGGGGCGCGCGACGCCCTCCTGTGGGATCGAGCGGGCGAGGTGATCGCCAGGCGCGTCATGGAGCGCCTGGAGGCACTGGGCGAAGAGCCCATCGTTCTCGTCAAAAACAACACCGACGGCAAGGGCGCGGCCTACGGCACCCACGAGAACTACCAGATGCCACGCATCACCGACCTGGACACGATTGTGCGCGGCCTGACCCCCTTCATGGTCACCCGCCCCGTCATCTGTGGCGCGGGCCGCGTCGGACGCGGGCAAAAGAGCGAGGTCCCCGGCTTCCAGATGTCTCAGCGCGCGGACTTTGTCGAAAACGAGGTCGGACTCGAGACGACCTTCAACCGCCCGATCATCAACACGCGCGACGAGCCCCACGCCAACCCCGCACAGTTCCGCCGCCTGCACGTGATCGGCGGAGACGGCAACATGTTCGACGTGTCCGCCTTCCTGCGTTTCGGCACAACCTCCCTGGTGCTGTGGGCCATCGAGCAGGGTACCGACCTGCGCTGGGACTCCATCGTCATGGACGATCCCGTGCAGGAGACGTGGAATGTCTCCCACCACCCGGACCTCGACTATAAGATCGGCACGGCCGGCGGCTCCTACACGGCCGCCGAACTCCAGCAGGTCTACCTCGACCTCGTCCTGGACGCGTTCAAGGAGACCGGAACCACGCCGACGGCGGCGGACCAGGAGATCCTCAGGCTGTGGCAGTCCGTCCTCGACCGCATGCGCACCGACCTCTTCTCGGTGGCAGCCCAGGTCGAGTGGGTCGGCAAGTACCAGCTGGTCAAGCGCCAGAAGGAACGGGCGGGACTGGACTGGAACGACCCGCGCCTGGCCGCCATCGACTTGCAGTGGGCGGACCTGCGACCCAGCCACGGCCTCGTGTTCCGCCTCGCCCAGGCCGGCATGGTGCACCGCCTCGTGTCCGACGAGGAGGTCGAGCGCGCCGCCGACGAGGCACCTACCAACACGCGCGCCCACGTGCGCGGATGGGCCGTGCGCAACCGCCCGGACCTGGTCAAGGCCTCGTGGTCGTCGCTCGTTTTCGACCCGGGCCAGGGTGACCTGGTGCGATTCCCGCTCGCTGACGCCCTCGACACGTCCACCCGCTGATACGACGACAGAAAGAAGAACACACCATGTCGAACCAGATTTTTGCCGGCACCCCCACGCCCGACGATGACGCCACCGAGGCGGCGGGTCAGGTCCAGGCCCGTACCTCCTCGATTGACTCCCTCCTCGACGAGATCGACTCCGTCCTCGAAACGAACGCCGAGGCCTTCGTGCAGGGCTTCGTCCAGAAGGGCGGCCAGTGACGTGAGGCGGAGAGTTTTCGGCATCGAAACGGAGTACGGGCTGACGGCCGCGTCCCCGTCCGGAGCGGCGCCGATGGACGCCGAGCACGCCGCTCGCCAGCTGTTCGAGCCCCTCCTGCACCAGGGTCGTTCCTCCAACCTTTTCCTGCGTAACGGCGGTCGACTCTACCTGGACGTGGGCGCACACCCCGAGTACGCCACCGCCGAGTGCGACCGGCTCGAGGATCTCCTCGAGCAGGACCGCGCGGGTTCCGTCATGCTCGCCGACCTGGCCGTTCAGGCCGACGAGGCGTTGGCGGAGCTGGGCACCGACCTGTCGCTGCACCTCTTCCGCAACAACCTGGACTCGCGGGGCAACTCGTATGGCTGCCACGAGAACTACCTGCTGCACCGCAGGCGCGACTTCCGCCAGGTCGCCGACGCGCTCGTCGCCTTCTTCGTGACCCGCCAGATCCTGGTGGGTAACGGGTGGATCAACACGGGAGCCGCGACGCCGCGCCTGCAGTTCTCCCAACGCGCCGACCAGATGTGGGACGCCGTGTCCTCGGCCACTACCCGCTCGCGCCCCATCATTAACACGCGCGACGAGGCCTTGGCCGACTCGGGCGCGTACCGGCGCATGCACGTCATCGTCGGCGATACGAACGTCGCGGAGCCGACGACGGCGCTGAAGGTCGGCATGACCGAGCTTCTCATCCATGCCATCGAGGACGGGCTCCAGATCGAAGACCTCTCTCTCGCCGATCCGATGCGATCCATTCGAGAAATCAACGCCGACTTGACCGGCTCCACCCCGATCGAGCTGGCCTCGGGCCGCACGACGAGCGCCGTGGCCCTCCAGCGCGAAATCCGCGAACGTGTCCTCGCGCGGATCGGCGTCGCCGAGCTCGACCCGATGCGCGCCTACGTCGTCGACCTGTGGGGCCGAGGCCTCGACGCGATCGCGAGCGGCGACTGGAGCGGGGTCGACACCGAACTCGACGTCGCCATCAAGCGCTCGCTGCTGGAGTCCTACTGCGCGCGCACCGGCGCTGCCCTGAGCGACCCGCGAGTGGCCCGCCTCGAGCTGTCCTATTCGGACATCACGGCGCAGGGTCTGCGTGAGCGCATGGAACGCGCCGGCCTCATGCGACGCCTCACGACGCCGGAGGGGGTGGCCCGCGCCACCACCGTGGCGCCGGCGACGACGCGCGCGTGCCTGCGTGGTCGTATCATCGCGGCAGCGGAGGACGCGCGCGCCGACCTCAGCGTCGACTGGGTGCACGTGCGCCTCGACGATTCCTCGGCCATTCCGCTCTCCCTGCAGGATCCACTGGCCACCTCGGATCCGCGCGTCGATGGACTCATCGCGCAGATCATCGCGTCGTCTCCTACGATTCCGGCATGAGCTCAGCTTCGCAGACCCCCGACTCCTCGCGTGCCCGACGCGCGAAAGGTTCCTCGCAGCGCGCTGCCGCGAGAGGTGAGCGCTCGCGCGGCTCCTCGCGTGCTTCGCTGCTCGGACGCCTCCTCCTCGCCCTGGTGCTCCTCGCGGCGGGAGGCGGCATCGCATGGTGGGCTCTCCACCCGGCCGAGCCGAGCGCGACGGAGGTAACGGCCGAGCCGAGCCCGCAGTCGGCGCCGCTTCCCCTCTTCGAGCGCGTCGCCGTCTCGGGCCGCGTCGGCGCGACGCCGACGATCGAGATCAAGGCCCCTCTCGAAGTCACGGGAACGAAGGCGACCACCCTCGTCGAGGGCAGCGGGCGTGACATCACCGAGGGCTCTCCCGTTCTGGTCGCGATCACCGCCTTCGACGGCGAGACCGGGCAGACCCTGTCGGAGTCGGGACGCCCGCAGCTGAGCCTGGGCATCGTGGGAAGCGACGTCATCGGCGACGAGCTGACCTCCATGGTCGTGGGCCAGCGTGAGGGCACGCGCATTGTCGCCTTCCGCACGATCGCGCCGGGTGCCGGCGCTCCGGGAGCCACCAGCGGTATTGAGGTCGACGTCATCGACATCCTGCCTTCGATCGCCATGGGGACTGCGGTGGATGCCACGGTCGGCCCCCTGAGCGTCGAAATGAGCCCGGAGGGCCCGATCATCACGCATTCGACCACCGTTCCCGACGGGGTCACGACGCAGGCCCTCATCAAGGGCGACGGCGTACAGGTCCACGAGAGCGATCGGGTGGTCGCCCAGTTCACGGTGCTCGGCTGGACGGACGGCGTCGTGCGCGTCTCCACCTGGGAGACGGGCATCCCACAGGTCATCAACCTCAGCACGGCCATGCGCGGCCTCCAGACCGCACTGGTCGATCAGAAGGTCGGGTCGCGCCTGGCGATCACGATCCCGCCGGACCTGGCGGCCGGCGACGATACGCTGTGCATCGTCATCGATATTCTCGGCACCGAACCGAGCCTGAACGGCGACGAATCCTCCCAGTCCTGAGCGTTCACCCCGTGAGAGACGGCGGGCGTCGGCGGACGGCCTTGTGGGACACTGGGAGGCATGCTGAGATGGATGACCGCCGGAGAATCGCACGGGCCCGCACTGCTTGCCACGATCGAGGGGATTCCCTCGGGCCTGCACATCACCACGGAGGATCTGCGCCGCGCCCTTGCTCGGCGCCGCCTCGGCTATGGGCGCGGCGCGCGCCAGAAGTTTGAGGCCGACGACGTCTCGATTCTTGCGGGCGTTCGCCACGGCGTGACGACGGGCGCCCCGATCGCCCTGCGCATCGGTAACTCCGAGTGGCCCAAGTGGGAGACCATCATGAGCGCGGACCCCGTGGATCCCTCGGCTCTTCTCATTGATGCCGGTACCGGGGACGAGCGCGAGATCGCGCGGAACCGCCCGTTGACGAGGCCTCGCCCGGGGCACGCCGACCTGCCCGGCATGCTCTCCTACGATCTGCCCGAGGCTCGCCCCGTCCTCGAGCGCGCCTCCGCCCGCGAGACCGCCGCGCGCGTCGCCCTCGGCGCGCTGGCCGAGGCGCTCATCGACCAGGTCGCCGGCATCCGCCTCGTTTCCCACGTCGTGGCCGTGGGCGCCCAGCGCGCCACGTCCCAAGCCGTGCCCACGCCCGCTGACGAGGAAGCCCTGTGCGCCGCGTCCATGCGCACGCTCGACCCGGCCGACAACGCGCGATTCGAGGCGGCCGTGGACGACGCGAAGCACGCGGGGGACACCATCGGCGGCGTCGTCGAGGTCATCGCCTACGACGTTCCGGTGGGCCTGGGAACGCACGTGAGCGCGCGAGAACGCCTGGACGCCCGCCTGGCGGGCGCGCTCATGTCTATCCAGTCCGTCAAGGGCGTCGAGATCGGCGATGGGTTCGCCCAGGCCGCCCTGCTCGGTTCCGCCGCGCACGACGAGATCGTGCGCGCGGAGGACGGGCATCTGACGCGCACGTCCAACCACGCGGGCGGTATTGAGGGCGGCACCTCCAACGGCGCTCCCATCGTGGCGCGCGCCGGCTTCAAGCCGATCTCGACCGTCCCTCGCGCCCTGCGCAGCGTGGATCTGGCCACCGGCGAGGAGGCGGTGGGCCTGCACCAGCGCTCCGACACCTGCCAGGTCGTTCCCGGCGCCGTCATCGCCGAGGCCGAGGTGGCCCTCGTGCTGGCCGACGCCCTCTTCGACCACGCGGGCGGGCGCTCGGTGGGCGAGATGCGCCGCAATCTGGCCGCCTACCTTCAGGCCGTGGGTGAGCGCGCATGAGCGTCAACCTACCCATCGTGCTCGTCGGCCTACCCGGCGCCGGTAAGTCGAAGGTCGGTCGCCTGCTGGCCTCCCGCCTCGGCGTGGACCACGTGGACACCGACGATCTCGTCGAGGAACGCCAGGGGCGACCGATCGCCGACATTTTCGCCGTCGATGGCGAGGCCGCCTTCCGCGTCATGGAAACCGACGCGGTCGCTTGCGCGCTCACGCGCAACGCAGTCGTGTCTCTGGGTGGGGGAGCGGCGGCCACGCAGGCCGTGCGCGACCTGCTCGCTGGCCACACCGTCGTCTACATTGACGCTCCCCACGAGGAGCTCGTGCGCCGTACCGCGTCCAAGACCCATCGTCCTTTGCTCGCGACGGATCCCGACGGGGCGCTACGGCGCCTGCGTGAGGCACGCGAGCCCCACTACCGCGCCGTCGCCACGCTGACCGTTTCCAGCGGTCCGGGCCCAGCCGACGGCGTCGTCACCGACATTCTCACCAACCTGGAGCACTCATGAGCACCACCATCGAGGTGACCGGCGTCCAGCCGTCGACCATCGCCGTCGGACGCGATCTCGGTTTCGATCCTATCGTCGCCGCTCTCGACTCGGCGGCGACCAAGGCCCTCATCGTCCACGCCCGCCCGCTCGCCGCCCGCGCGCAGGCCCTGGCCGAGCATCTGCGCAGCCTCGGGTACGAGGCCGCCACTGCCGACCACCCCGACGCCGAGGCCGGCAAGTCGATTGAGGTCGTTGCCTCCCTGTGGGACGAGTGCGGTCGTCTCCAGCTTGGACGTAAAGATGCGATCGTCGCCATGGGCGGCGGAGCAACCACCGACATGGCCGGTTTCGTCGCCGCCACATGGCTGAGGGGCATCACGCTCATCAATGTTCCGACGACGCTGCTCGCCATGGTTGACGCAGCCGTTGGCGGTAAGACGGGAATCAACACGTCCGTCGGGAAGAACCTCGTCGGTTCGTTCTATCCAGCAACCTCCGTGGTTGCCGATATGGATCTCCTTGAGACCCTGCCCGCACCCGATCTGGCGGCCGGTGCTGCCGAGGTTATTAAGTGCGGTTTCATCGCCGATCCGGACATCCTGCGCATCGTGGAGGAGACTGACCCCGACGCGCTCCTCGATCCCTCCAGCGAGCAGCTGGCCGAGATCACGACGCGCGCGATCGCCGTCAAGGCCCGCGTCGTGTCGGCCGACCTGACCGAGGGAGGCCTGCGCGAGATTCTCAACTACGGGCACACCCTCGCCCACGCGATCGAGCGCGCGAACGACTACACGTGGCGCCACGGCGATGCGGTGGCCGTCGGCTGCTGCTTCGCCGCGCGCCTGGCCCAAGCCCGGGGGCTGCTCAGCGCCGAGGATGTTGCGCGCCACGACCAGCTTTTCTCCCGCGTTGGCCTCCCCACGCGCTACGAGGGAAGCTCTCTGGAGGACCTGACGCGCATCATGTTGTCAGATAAGAAGGTACGCCGCGGGATTCTGCGCTTCG
>ERZ1674149.266-NODE-266-length-14291-cov-12.922450_pt1 | contig 14291 bp, 11 predicted proteins | sample MGYA00581311_ERZ1674149 | MGnify/ENA primary metagenome ERZ1674149 (study PRJEB41354, sample SAMEA4873312) | human saliva metagenome | biome: human-associated habitat [ENVO:00009003]; feature: mouth environment [ENVO:08000002]; material: saliva material...
AATAAGAGGAATACTCGCGATGGGGCGAAGGGCTTGCGTACCACTTCGGAGAGGTATGTCGGGGGGGGGCTGGGCGTGCGATGCCTTAGCACGATAAATAGAGACTCCTATAAGTCTACTTATGGCTTGCTGTAAGTACTCTTATTTCAGTGAATTATTATACAGGGAGAATGGATACGTTTGTTGCGACCTGTACACTCATAGCCCCTCTCAAAACAACACCGTCCCGAGAGCAATGACTCTCAGGACGGTGATATTGGTAGCTGAAGAAGCGGGCTCTTTTAAGTGCTATCGCTTCCAGAAATGTGGTGTAAGGATGCCTATCACGGTAAAGACTTCGAGACGACCCGCCAGCATAAGGAAGCATAATATCCCTTTAGAAAAAGCCCCTGCACCTGCGACGCTATTAGCATATTCACCAATCCCTGGACCAGAGTTACTCACAGCTGAGCAGGCAATACTGATGCTGGAGACGAAGCCATTATTATCAAGCATCAGAAGCATAGATCCCACAAAGATTAAGCTTACATAGAGGACACAGAAGGCGAGAATCTGGTGTACCACACTCACACTGAGCTGACGGCCATTCATCAAGACTGGGGTGAGCAGGTGGGGGTGTATTTGCTTCTTGAACTCATTATAGAGGTTCTTGATCAATACCAAGAAGCGTGAGGCCTTCAGCCCACCCGAAGTAGATCCTGCACAGCCGTTGACGAACATCAAGAGTAGGGCAATCATCCAGAAGAACGGCCCCCACAGTGTGATCTCCGCTGTGGAATATCCGGTACTTGATCCCAAGGTAAGCACCTCAAAGAGCGCATGACGGATATTTCCCTCCATGGTAGGATACTCTCCTTGTAGACTAATCCAAATGGTGGTAATGACTGTAGCGCCAAGAATGAAGATCGTGAAGAAGCGCGTCTCCTCATCCTTGAATAGGCGCATCGGCTTGCCGGTCACGGCGAAGTAGACCAGTGTGAGATTGAGGCTACCGATATACATGAAGAGTGCGAGGATATATTCCGTATAGATGGAGTCAAAGGCAGCTACACTCTCATCTCGGGTCGAATAGCCACCTGTCGAAATGCAAGTGAGCGCATGACAAACAGCATCAAAGAGATTCATCGGACCCACCCAAAGTAGGAGGATTAGCACAACGGTCTCTGCCAGATAGATAGCCCAAAGACGCTTAGCGACATCCGAGATACGTGGTAGGAAGCGGTCGTGTGTGATCCCTGTAGTCTCGGCATTGTAAATCTGACTTGCCCCACCGCCGAAGATGGGTAAGAGTGCTACAGTGAAGACCACAATACCGACACCTCCCTGCCACTGTGTGAGGCTACGCCAGAGGAGGACTGAGTGCGGTAATCCTTCCACCTTCGCAAAGATCGTGGCTCCCGTAGTTGTAAAGCCCGAGATCGTTTCAAAGAAGGCGTCCAAAGGAGAGGTCAATGCTCCCGTCAGCAAGAAGGGAAGCATCCCAATAGCAGAGAGGAGAAGCCACACCGATGTCACGGCAAGCATACCTTCACGGCGTGAGGCTCGCTTCTTGTGTAGCTTATAGCCCTGGTGTAGGAGGAGTGCACCGACGAAGAAGAATACTCCGATAGTGATGATCCATGGGGTGGGAGACTCTTGATAGAGCAGTGCTACTATGAGAACAATGAGCATCATTGCCCCTTCGACGAAGCACATCATCCCGAGGATACGGCTAATGAATCGGAAGTTTATCGAGTGCATAGGATGGTCGGCTGGGGGCTACTAAAAGAGCTCCTTGAGCGTATTGATCGTGAGGTCGTGATAGAAGATCACGACATGGTCATAGGGCTCGAAGACGGTATTCCCATCGATCATACAGGGACGGCCATTGCGCATCATCCCCCCGAAGGTCATGTTTGCGGGGAGTTTCAGGTCACTAATGCGGCGCCCCACAATATGGGAGTCACGACGAGTGACGAGCTCAATAACTTCTGCATTATTGACCAAGGAGAGACAGGTCACTTGTCCCGTATCCTGCCCAAGGAGTGTACGGTAGATATAGCCTGCGGCAAGGAGCTTCTTGTTGATCAGTGTACCGACATCAAGACGATAGGCAAGCGGGATATAATCAATATTCTCCTCCTTAGCCACCGTCTTATAGACGTTGTAGCGCTTCGCTGCGAGACAAGCCAAGACGTTCGTCTCGGAGTTCTCTGTCAGCGCAATGAAGACTTGGGATCCTTCCAGATTTACTTCATCGACAATCTCTGGGTCGCGTCCATCGCCGTGATAGATCTCGACGTTGTGAGGAAGCTCCTGCGAGAGACGTAGGCACTTATCCTTATCAATATCGATGAGTGCCACCTGAATGTCTTCCGAAATTTTCGAGATGGTACGCAGTGCTACGGGGCTAGCTCCCATGATGACTACACGCTCGATCTTCGGCGCTTTCTTACCCGAGAGCTTGCGAACGAGATCAATATGATCTACGTCACAGGTGAAGAAGACGAGGTCATTGTGCTCAATGCGGGTATTCCCGCGTGGGATAAGCGTATCAAAATCGCGCTTAATTGCTACGACGTGGAAGTACTTGCCATCGTCGCCTGGCAGAAGCGTCTTTAAGTCTTTCAGATACTGCCCTACGATGGGGGCACCATTGCGAACCTTCACACCGACGAGCGCCAGTGCACCATTGAAGAGCGTGACGTACTGACGTGCCCAGGGGTACTCGATGATCGAACCAATCTCGCGAGCAGCGAGCTCCTCAGGATAGATCATAGAGTCTACACCAAGCTCCTCCATGAGGATGTTGTATTCACTCTCGAGGTACTCTGGGTTATTGATGCGAGCAATGGTATGACGAGCTCCTACTCGCTTAGCAAGCATACATGCCATGACGTTGGTCGCTTCGTCGGGAGTAACCCCGACGAAGAGGTCTGCTCCAGCTACATGAGCACGCTCGAGATCAGAGAGTAGGGTAGGACTCCCCTCGATAGGTAGGACCTCCAGGTGGTGACTGGCTCGCTCAAGCTTCTTGCCATCTTGATCCATCAAGACGATGTTCTGCTCCTCGTTGGAGAGCATCTTTGCCAAGTGCGTGCCGACTTCTCCGGCTCCTGCGATGACTATTCTCATGGCGTCGTTATCCTTCTATCGTAGTGCCAAGGAGTGCCTTTGCGGCATCATAAATAGAGTCTTCATCTAAGCCACAGTAGCGCTTCTGCTCCGCTGGTGTACCATGAGAGATGAACTCATCGGGCAAACCAAGCGTCTTGATACGCCCCTTGTAGCCAGCTTCCATAGCCAGCTGTAGTACTGCTGAGCCGACGCCACCACTGAGGCACCCTTCTTCGATGACGAGGAGGTTGGGTACAGAGGTAAAGAGCTTACGCAGGCACTCTTCGTCAAGAGGCTTGGCAAAGACCAAGTCAACATGTGCGACACTGTGCCCCTCTGCTTGTAAGCGCTCTACAACTCTCGCGGCGGAGACACCGATGGGCCCCAGTGATAGGACTGCCAGCGATGAGCCTTCTCGTAGTATGCGAGCCTTTGCAAATGGATAGTGCTCCATAGGCTGCTTCCAGTCCACGACAGAGCCGGCACCACGAGGATAGCGGATAGCAATAGGCCCCGACCAGTCGAAGCAAGCCGAATGCATCAGGTGACGGAGTTGTATCTCATCGTATGGGGAGCACACAGCCATCCCTGGGATCGTACGTAGGTATGCTATGTCGAATGCACCCTGATGCGTAGCACCATCTTCCCCAACTAAGCCAGCACGGTCTAAGCAGAAGACTACATGGCTTTCCGTCAAGGCAACGTCATGAATGAGCTGGTCATAAGCTCGCTGCATGAAGGTCGAGTAGATGTTGCACACGGGGATGAAGCCCTCAGCAGCCATACCCGAGGAGAAGGTCACCGCGTGCTCCTCGGCAATCCCTACGTCAAAGGAGCGCTTGGGATACTTCTCCATCATGTAGGTCATGGAGCAGCCCGTAGGCATAGCAGGCGTTACCGAAACGATACGCTCATCCATATCCGCCAGCTCAACTAAGGTCTCTCCAAAGACATCTTGGAACTTTGGTGGCTGAGGCGTCGCTGAAGTCGAGCTGATGCGTTCGCCCGTCTTCGGATCAAACTTCCCCGGGGCATGCCAGATCGTGGGTTCTTTCTCTGCTGGAGCATAGCCCTTACCCTTCATCGTGCTGATATGCAGTAGGCGAGGCCCCTTCATATCACGGATATCCTGGAGGATCTGTACGAGATGGACGACATCGTGCCCATCCGTTGGCCCCAGATAGCGAATACTGAAGCTATCGAAGAAGTTCGTCTGCCCAGAGAGTAGCGCCTTGATGCGGTTGTTGAAGCGCTGCAGATCCTTATGCTGATCCTCATGAACAATATTGAGCTTGCGCAGCATACGGTACATATCGTAGCGCATGCTATTGTACGTGGGATTGGTCAGCAAGTTGACCATATGACGATTGAGCCCACCGACATTCTTGTCGATAGACATGTTGTTATCGTTCAGTATGATCAGCAGGTTGTTGGGGTAGGAAGAGGCATTGTTCAGCCCTTCGAATGCCATGCCGCCACTCATAGCACCGTCTCCAATGAAGGCAACGACACGTCGACTCTCATCCTTGAGAGCAGCTGCTACAGCCATGCCCAGTGCTGCCGATATGGAGTTGGACGCATGCCCAGCAGCAAAGGTGTCGTATTCACTCTCCGAGGGGATGGGGAAGCCAGCCAGCCCGCCCCAAGTACGCAGCGTGTGGAAGTCACGACGACGTCCTGTGAGGATCTTGTGTACGTAGGCTTGGTGCCCGACGTCCCAGACGATGCGGTCTTCGGGAGTATCAAAGACGTAGTGCATCGCCACGGTGATCTCTACGGCACCGAGGTTGGCGCCGAGATGCCCCGGGATCACGGAGAGAGTAGAGAGCATGAATCGACGTATCTCCGCACAGAGCTCTGGGAGCTGATCGGGGCGGAGCCGCCTTAGGTCATGCGGAGTCTCTATCCCATCCAGAAGGGGGTAGGTCTGCTCTTGAGTGGTGCTATCTGGCATGATGATCGATGGGTTAGTGCTGAGCTGAGAGGTGGCTGATCAGCGCATCGAGCGTGAGCTTCTCTTGCTGTCCGCTCTGCATATCCTTGAGGGTAAAGGTACTTGTAGCACGCTCTTCTTCACCCACCAGTACGACGAAGGGGATCTTGAGACTATCAGCATAGCTCATCTGCTTCTTCATCTTCACGGGCTCTGGATAGATCTCAGAGCGGATGCCTTCGCGACGTAGGCGTGCTACGATAGGCATCAGGTAGGCAGCATCCTCTTCGCTGAAGTTTGCAAAGAGAACCTGTGTACCGATCTCAGCTTCACTTGGGAAGAGTCCCAGCTCCAAGAGGACGTCATAGATACGGTCGGCGCCGAAGGAGATACCGACACCACTAAGGCCGTCAAGACCGAAGATACCGGTGAGGTTGTCGTAGCGACCACCGCCCGAGATACTGCCCATGGCTGCATCAAGTGCCTTAACTTCGAGGATGGCTCCTGTATAGTAGGATAGGCCGCGGGCTAAGCTTAGATCCACCACAAGCTCAGCCTTGAGGTCAAGACGATCAATATGATCAAGGATGTACTCCAGCTCTTCGATACCCTTCTGCCCCTCTTCGGAGGAGGCTAAGAGCTCCTTAAGCTGCGTGAGCTTCTCTCTATTGCTCCCTGTGAGAGCCAGGAAGGGACGGAGCTTGGATAACTCATCCTCCGTGAAGCCCTTACTACGTAGCTCATCGAAGACCTTTTCTTCACCGATCTTCTCAAGCTTATCGATAGCTGTCGTGATATCAATTAGGCGATCACCTCGGCCCGTAGCCTCTGCGATCCCCGCAAGGATCTTACGATTATTAAGTAGGATGCGTACACGCAAGCCAAAGCGGCGGAAGACCTCGTCGATGATCTCCAGGAGCTCGACTTCATTAATCAGTGAGGTCGATCCGATGACGTCAGCATCGCACTGATAGAACTCTCTATAGCGCCCTTTCTGTGGGCGATCAGCACGCCATACAGGCTGTATCTGGTAGCGACGGAAGGGGAGTGTAAGCTCGGAGCGGTGCATGACGACATAGCGTGCGAAGGGCACGGTAAGGTCATAGCGAAGTCCCTTCTCACAAGCCTTATTGGCAAAGTGAATAGCATTGCGCTCCAAGAGTTCCTCATCAGAGAGATCACGGAGGGCATCACCCGAATTGAGCACCTTGAAGAGGAGACGATCACCCTCTTCTCCATACTTGCCGAGGAGGGTAGAGAGCTGCTCCATCGTAGGAGTCTCTATTTGGCGGTAGCCATAGAGTGCATACACTTGGCGGATGGTGTCAAAGATATAATTGCGACGAGCCATCTCTACGGGGCCAAAGTCTCGCATGCCCTTCGGTATCGTTGGTTTCTGCATCTTCTTATGTAGATAGTCTGTGATATTTCTTTACTGTGGCCTCACCCTATGCGCTGCAGGAGGTGAAGCGATGTGTCATATTCATTTTTCTCATCCCGTGGGAAAGTCTCGCTTGCGGTCTCGCTCCATTCTGAAAGATCAAGCTCGGGGAAGAAGACCTCGGCATCAGGGAATGTAGCCTTGACTCGAGTCAGGTAGATCCGATCGGCATGAGGTAGGAGCTGACGATAGATCTCACCGCCTCCGATGATGAAGACCTCGTCATCGGCTTCACACGCCTTCAAGGCCTCCTCTATCGTAGGATAAACCTCTACACCCTCACGAGCAGGAAGACTGCGACTCACGACGATGTTACGTCTATTGGGTAGCGGACCACGTGGCAGTGAGTCGAAGGTCTTACGCCCCATGAGAATTGTATGCCCTGTCGTGAGCTCCTTGAAGCGCTTGAGGTCGGCAGGCAGATGCCAGAGAAGATCATTCCCACGGCCGATAGCTCCATCTAAGGCGATGGCGACGACGATAGAGAGTATCATACTACTGTGAATTATACCGAGACCTTACCGGCGATGTGGGGATGAGGATCGTAATCAAGGAGTTCGAAGTCCTCGTAGCGGAAGTCCTCCAGTCGTGTGATCTCAGGATTGAGACGAAGTCGGGGGAGAGGGCGTGGCTCACGAGTGAGCTGAAGCTCCACCTGCTCCATGTGATCTCGGTAGATATGTACGTCACCAAAGCTATGGACGAAATCGCCCACCTCAAGCCCCGTGACCTGAGCGATCATGTGGAGGAGAAGAGCATACGAAGCAATGTTGAATGGTACCCCGAGGAAGACGTCAGCACTACGTTGATAGAGCTGGAGGCTCAGGCGGCCATCAGCCACATAGAACTGCATCAAGCAGTGGCAAGGTGCCAACGCCATATCATCAATCTGTGCCACATTCCACGCTGAGACGATCATGCGACGGCTTGTCGGATCACGACGTAGCTGGTCGACGACCTGCTGGATCTGGTCAATATGCCCCCCCTGATAGTCGGGCCAGGAGCGCCACTGATAGCCATAGATCGGCCCAAGAGAACCATCTTCACGTGCCCACTCATTCCATATACGCACACCATGCTCCTGCAGGTAGTGAACATTAGTATCCCCACGCAGGAACCACAAGAGCTCGTATATGATGCTCTTCAGATGTAGCTTCTTCGTCGTCAAGAGCGGGAAGCCCTGACTTAGATCAAAGCGCATCTGATAGCCGAAGGTGCTGAGCGTCCCCGTACCTGTACGGTCGCCCTTGAGATGTCCCTCGGAGAGGATATGACGGAGCAGATCCTGATATTGCTTCATATTCTATAATGATATAGGTGCACAAAGATACACAATAGACCTCAGTTAGCCTGCTTTCGAGCTGAGAGCTACCGAAGAAGGCAGTCCCACTATGAGTAGGAGGTTGAGGCAGGCACAGTGAAGCAGCTCCCATCAATGCTACTTCGGTCCCATCACCTCTAGGAACATGTTTGTGGCGAGTCAAGGGGGATGGAGTCTGTGCTCATATTACTCTGTAAGAGTAGCTATAGAGAGTGCTATTTTTGACTAGTACTGGTCACTGAGTGAACCAGTACTGATCACGCAATGCAAGTAGTACTGGTCACGATGCGGACCAGTACTGGTCAAATCGCCGACCAGTACTGGTAGCTTTTAGGTGCAATAGCGGAGATGTGAAAATTAGCCTTGCAAATGCGTAACGAGCTCTCCTGCAAATATTATACGTTTCTCAGGTAATACTTTTTGCCTACCTTTGCCGACAACCCCTCGATATCACACTTGTAGGGGAATGCATAAATACTATTGAAAATGAAGAAGATTCTGATGACTGTAGCTCTCGCAGCTACCGCGCTTGTCTCAGCACAGGCTCAGTCGGAGTTCAAGCCCCTCGCAGGGAGCGTGACGACCGACTTCTCTCTCTTTGCTAATGGGATTTTCAACCAGACTGAATCACCCGTAGCTCTCGGCTCACACGCTGGTATCAATGCTGGTCTCATCAAGGGCCGCTACTTCCTCCAGGACAACATCGCCCTGCGCCTTTCTCTGGGTCTGAACAACAGCTCCAGCACGCAGAAGACGACTGACCCCGTGACCGAAGCTACCACGAAGAGCAACGTCTTCACCTTCGGTCTTGGTCTCGAACACCACTTCGGTGGCACGGATCGCCTCTCTCCCTATATCGGTGCTGAGCTCTTCCTCGGTTCTGCTACGGGCTCTACGAAGAGCGTTAACAGCGCAGCAACTACCATCTCAAAGAATGCTCCTCGCTTCGTCTTCGGTGGTGACCTCCTCCTCGGTGCAGACTACTACGTCGCTCCTCACGTCTACCTCGGTGTAGAAGCTGGTCTGGAACTTCTCCATGCCTCTACTGGTAAGACTTCTGTTACGGTAACGCCTGCAGGTGGTACGGCTACGACGAACGAATCTAAGTCAACGTCTTCTGCTGGTGGCTTCGCTACCGATGTCAAGGCTGGCTTCAAGGTAGGTTTCGTCTTCTAAGCGAACTTCCATACAAGCTCTTAGGGTAGCTCTTAAGAGCAAAAGAAAATCCCCCTAAGGTCTCACTGACCTTAGGGGGATTTCTATTTATAGCGCTCTTCTTTAGAGAGGGAGCGTCTTAGAGCGAAGCCAAGCTACTTCGTCGCTGCTAAGTAGGGGAGCGATCGTCTGGTAGACACGTTCCTGATAAGCATCGTACCAAGCGATTTCCTCTGCGGTGAGGAGATCCTTACGGACAAGCTGATTGTCAAGGTAGCACAGAGTCACCGTCTCGAAGCCGAAGAAGCGACCAAACTCAGTCTCTTCACGTAGCTCGGTGATAACGAGATTCTCAATACGGATGCCATACTTACCCGAGCGGTAGAGCCCTGGCTCGTTGCTGGTGATCATACCAAGCTCGAGAGGCGTGGGGTTGACTTCCATGCGGATGTTCTGAGGCCCTTCGTGGACGTTGAGGAAGAAGCCTACACCGTGCCCCGTACCATGCCCATAGTTCAGGCCCTGCTGCCAGAGTGCATGGCGAGCGAGGATATCAAGCTGGCTACCACGTGTCCCTTCGAGGTACTGCACCAGAGCAAGCTGGATGTGGCCCTTCAAGACGAGCGTGTAGTCCGTACGGAGTTCTTCCGAAGGAGCGCTGAGCGCTACCGTGCGCGTGATATCTGTAGTCCCATCGACATACTGGCCGCCACTATCAAGAAGGAGCACACCCTCTGGACGTACCGTAGCAGCCGTATCTTTCTGAGCGCTGTAGTGGACGATAGCCCCGTTGCCGAGGTAGCCACAGATCGTGCCGAAGCTGTCACCGTAGAACTTATCATCTTTAGCACGGAACTCATTGAGACGGATACCCAGCTCGTACTCTGTGTAAGTTTCACCACGTCCCAGAGCTTCCTCTAGCCACTTGAAGAAGCGGGTCAGAGAAGCGCCGTCACGTGCCATGACCTTACGGAGGCAAGCGATCTCAGTCCCGTTCTTGATAGCCTTGAGCTGAGTCAGAGCTGAGACTCCCTCGATCTTACGGCAGTGCGTTGGGATTAGAGAATAGATGTGATAGGTGATGCGCTTGGTATCGACCAAGAGGCGGACATCAGCGGGGAGTGCTGCGATGAAGCCATCCAACTCCGCGTAGCCTTTAAGGGTCACACCATTGGCCGTGAGGTAAGAGCGAACTTCCTCTGGTACCTTAGCGGGGTCTACGAAGATGACTGCTTCCTTCTCGCCAATGTAGCCGAAGCCTACGGCTACGGGATTGAAGGAAACATCATTGCCTCGTACATTGAAGACCCACGCCAGTTCATCGATCATCGTGATGATCGTAGCATTGGCACCCTGGGCACGGAGCTTGCCACGGACTGCCTCAATGCGTTCCTTGGCACTAGCGCCTGAGTATTCCTCGGGGTGAAGGAAGAGTGGCTGATCGGGGAGAGCAGGACGATCTGCCCAAACACGCTCGATAAGATCCTGCGTGAGACGATACTCGATACCATAGACAGCAAGCTTACGCTCAGTGTCATCAGCCTCTGCGAAGGAGAGGCATGCGCCATCAGCACCGACGACTGCCCCAGCTGGGAGCTCAGAGGCGAGGAAGCCTTCTATAGTGGGGACGCCAGGGACGCCCATCTTGAAAAGCTCGATAGAAGAGTCCTTCAGCTGCTCGCCTGCCTGCAGGAAGTAGCGGGAGTCGGTCCATAGGCCGGCCTTATCTAAGGTCACAACGACGGTGCCAGCAGAGCCATTGAAGCCGCTGATCCACGCACGACTCTTGAAGCGATCAGGCGTGTATTCGCTGAGGTGTGCGTCTGAAGAAGGGATGATGTAGGCCGAGAGACCTGCTGCCTTCATCTCCTTGCGGAGTAGCGCTAAGCGCTCGATGATTGTAGACATACGCTTATAGGTTTATGTGAGAAACAGGGTAGGGTTAGGCGGGATTCTGATGCTCCGTACGGAGGAGGTCATTGACTTCCTTCACGGGATTGAAGGTATCGAGAGGCACTTCGACAAAGGCGGTGTTCCAGTCATGCATGGCTCCATTCCATAGTCCAGGGAGTTCAAGAGCCAGAAGTTCGCGACCGCTAAGGCTCTTATGTGAGATGAAGGCGGTCTTGGGATTGACAAACTTCGTCAAGTCAAAGGGCTGGCCCTTATAGTCACGTATAGAGCAGACAAGGTCTACTGGGTTGAAGTATCCTCCAGCCTCAAAGAAGGCGCGTTGTCCAGCATCCTCCATATCGATCTGCGAGCTCTCAAGGATCTGCAGAGAACTGCTGCCGTCATGCTCACGGACGATGAAGGGGCCACCACCGGGCTCACCTTGGTTGCGCACCATACCGCAGACGCGTATGGGGCGATTGAGGCGACCTTGGATCCATTTGATGGTACTACTATCCTCCTTATCCAAATCTTCAGGTACCGTGATGGATAGTTGCCCCTCAAGGAAGCCGAGGATTTCCTCGATCTGTGCGTGTGAGGGCTTGCCCTTTTCCAAGAGGGTGAGGTAGCTGAAGATCTGTCGTCTCAGTGCGATGAGTACGCCTCCGAGGAACTTCTTATACATGATCGTTGTGCCCTTATAGGGATCGGGAACCACGTTGTCAATGTTCTTGATGAAGACCACATCGGTAGGGAGCTTCCCAAGGTTATGGATCAAGGCACCATGCCCACCTGGGCGGAAGAGTAGGTGGCCTGTATCCGTACGGAAGAGCTCTCCATCAGGTGTCAATGCCAACGTGTCGGTAGAGGGCAGTTGCTCGCTGAAGCTGATGTCATAGCGCACACCATAGAGATCCTCATAGACAGGCTGGAGCGAGTGAACAAGAGCTTCAAAGTCTTTGCGATGCTCGGGTGATACGGTGAAATGCAGTCGTACCATCCCCTCACGATCACGGGCATAGAGCGCTCCTTCGACGAGATGCTCCTCTGCCGAAGTACGCGGGGCTTCCTTATAGTTATGGAAGAGAAGTAGCGCCTTAGGTTTGCTACCATAACCCAGTCCTTTAGGAAGTAGAAGGTTCTCTACAATAGCCTTATACTCCCCAGCTGCGATGAGCTTAGGGATGCTCTTCCAGTTATTACGGAGACAAGCTTCGTTGAGGCGCTCGTAGAAAGCAAACTGATTGATGTGGCTAAAGAAGCGCTCTTCCTCAGGCTTCTCAGGAGCTGTATAAGGGGCTTCGAGGAAGTTATAGAGCATTTTGAACATGCGTGAAGCAGCTCCTGATGCTGGCACCATCTTGTAGACCGAAGCCTTACCTGAGAGAAGATACTCTTCCCAGAGATCCATATAGCCAGCTTCTTCACTGGTCTCTACGCGCAGGATACCCTGCTCAAGTGAGGCTGATGCCAAGATCTCCAAATAAGGGAATCCCTTGCGGATCTCCTCTACTTGATGAGCTGCCGCCTCAGGAGTAATGCCTCGAGCTGAAAGTTCTTCGAGGTCTTGTGGGGTGAATAGTCCGTTGTCCATAGGTAGTAGTATGTGTAGTGTGTTAGTTACTTCGTCTTTGTATAGCCCAGAGAAGGAAGGATCGTGAGGAGCTTCTGGCGCTGATCTCCCTGGATGATGATCTCACCGTCCTTGGCTGATCCACCGACGCCACAACGCTGACGTAGTGTCTTGCCCAAGACCTCAAGATCAGCTGAGCTACCGATAAAGCCTGTAATGAGCGTCACCTCCTTACCGCCACGCTGCTTCTTTGAGAGCGAGAGACGGAGGCGCTGCTCAGCGGCTGGTAGCGTCTCTGGTTCAGCTACCTTGGATGTCGTGTATTCAAAGTCTGGGTTGGTGCTGTAGAGCACCCCCAAGCGATTCTTCCAGTCCGACATAGTTGCTATACCATGGGTGAGACATCAAGTGAGAAGCCTACGGGCAGGAAGGCTGACACATCCCCTCCATAGTGTAGGAGCTCGCGTACAACAGTTGAGCTGATGTGTGTGAAGCGCTGGGAGGCTGGGAGAAGTACCGTCTCCATATCGGCAATGTGACGATTGAGGTCTGCCAGCGTACGCTCGTACTCCATATCTGTACTACTACGGACACCTCTAAGTAAGGCCCCGACCTGAAGCTCCTGAGCCAGAGATACGGTTAGTCCTGTGTAAGTCAAGACGCGCACACGAGGCTCATCTGCATAGTAACGAGAGATCTGCAGCAGGCGCTCCTCTGCAGAGAAGAGGTTGCGCTTCGCATCGTTAGTCCCGATCCCCACGATGACTTCATCAAAGAGACATAGGCCACGTGCCACGATGTCGGCGTGACCACGGGTAAAGGGATCAAAGGATCCTGCGTAGAGGGCAGTGCGTTTCATGTGCGTCATTGGGGAGGTCTATCGCTGTGTCAAATCAATGATTCCCTCTGGAGCAGGTGTGAGGTTCTCTATGCCTGTCTCAGTGACAAGATAGGTATTCTCTATGCCAACAGCTCCAATATGAGGGAGGACAAACTTGGGTTCAAAGGCGATGACCATACCTGGTTGTAAGGTATCCTTACTACGCCCCATCAGTACGGGGAGCTCATTGATCTGTAGGCCCAAGCCATGACCAACGAATTGCGCTTGTAGCTCTGTCCCCATAAAGTAGGGCCCCGCACCAGCTTCCTCTACCATACGCAGACTCTCATTGTAGAGATCTGCACACGACGTCCCAGGGGCTGCCTTCTGCATCACCTGACGGTGGATCTCAAGACTGAGTTCGTGTAAGCGGTAGGCCTCATCTGAGAGGCTCCCGATGGAGTAAGTACGCGTCATATCGGTGCAATAGACCCCGTAGTTTCCAGCCATATCGACCATCACGGCTTGCCCCTCGCGAAGAGGAGTACCATTAGAGCCTAAGGGGAGTGCCTGACTACCTGCTCCACCGAGAGCGAAGTCATAGGGGGAAGGAGCGCCTGCATTGTCGCCAGTAAGGAGGCTCCCCATATAGATCTCCATCGCTGAGCCGAAGCAGCGGAAGATACCAATAGATCCTCTGCGACGCATCTCACGCTCAATCTCGATCTGCAGGTCACGGTCGGTCATCCCATCTCGGTAGAGGGAAGGGATCGTAGCATAGGTAGCGATATGATGACGTGCTCCCTCACGGATCTGCTCCAGCTCCAGAGGCGTCTTTACCATGCGCGCTTCACGTAGGAGAGCTGTCGCATTGTGTAGCTCAGCCTCAGGGAAGATCTTGCGCTGTCGCTGGATATCAGAGTAGCTCTGCTCATCGAGTTCTAAAGCCACCGAACGGAGAGCTGCTGTATCTATATGCTCAGTGATCTGCTCGATCTTACGCACATAGTGTACCGTGGCACTCTCGGGATGAAGCTGTGGACGGCGGATAAAGAACTG
>ERZ1674149.271-NODE-271-length-14213-cov-8.391369_pt1 | contig 14213 bp, 8 predicted proteins | sample MGYA00581311_ERZ1674149 | MGnify/ENA primary metagenome ERZ1674149 (study PRJEB41354, sample SAMEA4873312) | human saliva metagenome | biome: human-associated habitat [ENVO:00009003]; feature: mouth environment [ENVO:08000002]; material: saliva material...
GTTTCTATGATAGTAAGCATGGTTCATTTAACAGCGCAGAATATCTCCATCACGGCGACACGGCGCACGAGCGAAAGGATTTGCCCCCGCGCGAGAACGCTCTCCTCGGCGAAAGCCTCCCGACACGGCGCACGAGCGAAAGGATTTGCCCCGCGCGAGAACGCTCCCCACGGCGAAAGCCTCCCGACACGGCGCACGAGCGAAAAAATTTGCCCCGCGCAGAAACACGCCCCTCGGCGAAGGCCTCCCGACACGGCGCACGGGCGAAAGGATTTGCCCCACGCGAGAACGCTCTCCTCGGCGAAGGCCTCCCGACACGGCGCGAAGGCGAAAGGATTTGCCCCGCGTGAGAACGCTCCCCACGGCGAAGGCCTCCCGACACGGCGCGAAGGCGAAGGGATTTGCCCGCGCGAGAACGCTCTCCTCGGCGAAGGCATCCCAACACGGCGCACGAGCGAAAGGATTTGTGCCGCACAGGAACACGCCCCACGGCGAAAGCATCCCGACACGGTGCACGGGCGAAAGGATTTGCCCCGCGCAGTAACGCTCCCCTCGGCGAAGGCCTCCCGACACGGCGCTCGGGCGAAAGGATTTGCCCCGCGGGGTTCGCGTTCGCCCCACGTGCCGACGAACGGCGGGCCGCCCTCGACCGACGGACAGCCGGAAAAACACCCCTTCGGCGGGGTCGCACCCGAGATGGCGCGGCCGCTGCCGAGTTCATTCACACTGAAAAAAAGACTACTCCATGAAATCCACTTCTTCCACGGCGAATCGCACGTCGGTTCGCGTCCAATCTTCCCCTCGTTCCCATCGGTCGGCCGCTGCGTCGCGCGGGAGCGAAACCCTGTGCCGCCCGTCGCTCCCCACCGCGGAAGCGAGCACCGCGGTCTGCGCCGCGACGGCGAAATGGTGCGCCGATTCGACGCAATGTGCCCCTGCGGCGGTGAATTGCTCCCCCGCGGCGGCAACGGATGGCCCTGCGGCAGTCGATGTGGCCCGGGTCTCCGCTGCTTCGGCGAACGCTTCCACCGGCGCCGCTGTGCAAACCCCGACGCCTGCCGCGGCCGACGTTGCTCCCGCGGTCAGGACGACCTCGGGCAACGGGCCTTCCGCTGCTCCCGCCCGGCCTTCCGCAACCCCCTGTGCGACAACGAAAAAACCTTCGGCGGCCGACGTTGCTCCCGCGGCCATGACGACCTCGGACAACGGGCCTTCCGCTGCGCCCGCCCGACCTTCCGCCATCGACGGTGCAGCGGCGAATAAACCTTCGACGATGGCGGGTGCCCTCTCGGCCGAACGGCGAGCGGCAGCGGTGGCGGCGGGCGTGGTGCTGCGCTCGGCCGACGACCGCACGGCACTCTTCACGCAGTGGCTCGCCCCGCATCTGCCGATGGTGCGCGGGCTCGTGAGGCGACACACGTACTTCGCCGGCGAACGCGCCGACGACTTCCAAACGGCGGTGCTGCACCTGCTCGAACACCTCGACGATCTGGCGCATTTCGCCCTCTGCCTGACCGCCCGCCGCGACACGGCGAAACCACACGCCGCGACGGCGAACCGTCCCGCCCCTGCCGACGAGCCCTCCGCGCAGCCCACAAGACCGACCGCCCGCAATTTCGACGAAACGCGAGATAAAGTCGACGAATCTGCGATTTTTCCAGACGAACACGCACCTTATTTATATGCTGCTGCGGCGGAGCGCAACGAATCGCAGTGTGGGGGCGACGAAATGCAGCCAGCCGACGACGAGGCTTTGCGCGAAGTGGATGAAACGCAGCCAGCCGCCGACGAGGCTTTGCGCGCGATCGACGCTGCGGCGGTGGCCTTCGACGCCATGACGGACGCCGACGACGAGGCTTTGCGCGAAGTGAACGAAACGCAGCGCGAAGCGAACGAAACGCAGCCAGCCGACGACGAGGCTTTGCGCGCGATCGACACTGCGGCGGTGGGCTTCGACGCCATGACGGACGCCGACGACGAGGCTTTGCGCGAAGTGAACGAAACGCGGCGCGAAGTGGACGAAACGCAGCCAGCCGACGACGAAACAGCGGCTGCGGACGAGGCGAGTGCGGCGGGCGCCGACGAACGGCAGCCGTATGCGGACGCCGCGCTCGAGGGGTCGGAACGAACCCGGGGGCCGCTCCCGGTGACGGCGGAGGAGGTGCTGCGCACAGTGGGGCCTTTCAATCCGCGGCCGTGGTTGGCGGGGGTGACGCTGCGCCTGCTTTCGACGCTCAACCACAGGGCGTTGCGCCACCGCGAGACGCATCTCACCCCGGCCTCGGCGGACAGCGACGAACTCTTCGACCCGGTCGATCCCGACGGGGGACTGTGGGCGGTCGGGGCGAACCCCGCGACGGTGGGCGCACAGTGGAATGCGGCGCCCTCGCGATGGGAGGAGACCTTGGGCGCAGGGCGTGAGCGAACGGGGGGCTCGGCGGGCGTCACCACACGCGACGCCGCGGCGACACGGGCTGCGCAGGCAGCGGCAGCGCACTCAGCGACCGCGGTTTCGCACTCAGCGACCGCGGATTCCGATGCGCCGCCTGCGGGCACGGAGGCGGCGACAGCAACCGGGGGTGCGTCCACGGCGGCGGGCGAGTGGGCGTGCAGCGCAGTGGACAACTGCCTGGAATGCTGGCACCGCGAACAGCCGCGTCGGGGTTTCCACCGCACGCGCGGCGGCCGACTGTGGAACGCCATGCGGGCACGGGCGCAACAGGCGCATTCGGCCTTCGCCTACCGGACGGTGCTGCGTGCCGAGGCCGCAGCGGCGCTCGCCGCCCAGCCGCTGCGCGACCGCGCCCTCGTGCTGCTGACGGCCGACGGATGGACGGCGGAGGAAATCGGGCTGGCGGTGGGGGCTTCGCCCACGGCGGTGCGCCAAACGGTGTGCCGCGTGCGGATGCGCCTGCGGCGTTGGCGCCGCGCCTGGGCTCATCGCACGCACGCGACGCGCGCACTATAAAGAAGACGTACGCATTTTTCGGTCGAAAAATTTGGTGGTCTCGCTTCTTTTGCCGAAATTCGCGTTGTGTCCTTCCTTATTTTTTTATGAGAGGAACGCCGACACACTGAAGGTTATCAAGGTGAACGAGGGCGACGGGGCTTGGCGGAGTTGGTATCCCGCCGGTAGCCGCCCTTGTGCGAGGCACTGCATCGGAATCTCACGGACAAGGCTTTTAGGTCGGGGAACCGACCACATCCGTTGCGGCCACTCGCGACCTCGTTCGCCACCCTTTCGCTCCGCCCCCGCGGCGGCGCCCCGCCTCCCCCCGCAGGCGACCGGTTCGTGCCTTGCTGCGCCCCTCCCTCCGCGGAGTGTGCGCGCCGCCCCACAGACCTTACATTCGGGCACCCCGCCTCGCACTGCCGAGCTCCGCGCTCCCGCACGCTGCGCCCGCAGCGGCCTCGCCCCCACGGGCGCTTCCGGTCGCAGCCCCCGCGGCGACGCCCCTCTGCCCCGCTCGGCACGCTCCCCTCGGGACGAGCGCTCTGACGCTTCGCCCGCTTCTCTCCCCCCTACGACCCGACTCTCACCCCCTCATCGCATGTTCCACTCCTCCCTGGCGCGCAGCCTTTGGTTCATCGTGCTGGTCATCGCCCAAGCACTGGTGTTCAACCACATTCACCTGTGGGGCTACGCCACGCCGATGCCCTATGTCTTCGTGCTCCTCATCCTTCGCCACGGCACCCCGCGGTGGTTGTATGTGGTGGTGGGCTTCGTGACGGGGCTTTGCATCGACGCAGTGAGCACCACGCCCGGCGTGGCGGCGGGTTCCCTCACGCTCACGGGGCTGTGCACGCCCGGTGTGCTGCAATTTTTCGCTCCCGACGACAAACTGGAGGAGGCCTTCCTGCCGGGTGCGCGAACGATGACGTGGTCGGGGTTCTTGAAATTTGCCGCCACGCTCTCTTTTGTGACGGTGGCGGGCTTCCACCTGCTGGAAAGCTTCACCTTCTTCCGCGTGGTGGCGCTGCTGCTCAACATCGGCGGTAGCTTTGTGCTCACCCTGGCCTTTGTGGCCACGTTCGAACGGGTGCGCATGGCTTTTTCCTCGGCCGAAACGGCCGCTCGCTGAGGGCTGACGCACCCACGGCTGCGCGAAAGGTTTGCCCCGCCGCGCGAATCATCACCCACGCTGCGCAATTGGGTTTCACACCCCTGCGCGAATCATTGCCCATGCTGCGCAATTGGTTTCACGCCCTGCGCATGCCCCCTCGCTGCCCCGCACGGCCTGTGCCTCTCGCCCCGCCGTGCGCGTGGCGCCCCACGGCGCCGACGCCTCGCGCGCCGACCCCATGACCAACACAACGAACTAAAATAACCGGACGCTGAACTGATCGGTCCGCCTTTCCGCCCCGCCGCGGTGCTCTGCGCCGCAACCGAGGGTGGATGTGGATGAAAAAACCGACACCCGCGCGTTGGTGCCGCCGCTGCCCCTTGCACGGCCGACCGCATCGCGCACATAGGCCTTCCGCGCCACCGCGCTCCGGGAAGTTCGCCGCCGACCGCCCACGGTCGTCCGGCCCGGGATGTTCGTTCCCCACTTCTCCTAGCGACGTACGGTGAGTCGCGGTGCCTGTATCTGTAGTTCCGCATCGCGCTCACGTCGTCGCTTCCCCACAGCGGCGGCCGCTCCGCCCGCGCCCGCGCTTCCCATAGCGCGATGGCGCACTTGCTCGATCGTTGCGGCACCCTTCGGCAGCCGAACGCCCGCAGCCCATTATAGCGTGGCGTGCTCCTCAGGTAGGGAGGTTCATTTTCCCTATCGTTGCGACACCCCTCGGCCGACCGACCGTGATGCCCATCGAGCGGCGGCACCCCTCGGCAGCCGAACGCCCGCGGCGGGTTTCGCCCCGCCAACGCGGCACGCACGCCCCCTCATTTTTTCCCCACATGCGACGCACAGGAGGCAAATCTCTTCATATAAGTTTCTGTTAAGTCCATCTCTGCTTCCTGTCGCCGCACCCATCGCCCTCCGCTCCGCGCGGTCGGCCATCGCCCAGCGGGCACCGGGGCGGTTTGCTCCTCATTCCTTTCCGCTCCACGGCGGCGAGACTCCAACGGGCCTTTTTTTTCATCTTCAGGTTCTGCCCGTTCTCGCCGCTCCGCCCGCCCCCCTTCAGGCATCCGCCCCCGTGGCGCTGCCCCGTCCGCCGCTCGGCGGCCGTTCCCCCACGACCTCCGCCGCGCAGTCCCCGGAATCCCGACTGTGCGGCGGTTTGTCCGCATCCATTCACCCCCTTCATTCCCCCCATCGCCCGTGCCCCAAGATTATAGTTTTGAGAAGCGCAAGTTTGTGATCGGCGGCATTGCGCTGTCGGTCGTTGTTGTCTTTGTGCTTCGGCTGTTGGCACTCCAACTCATGAGCGACGACTACCGCAAGAGCGCCGACTCGAACGCCTTTCGCAAGGAGATCTTGTACCCCTCGCGCGGGCTGATCACGGACCGTCACGGGAAGTTGCTCGTGTACAACGAACCGTCGTACAACATCCTGGTGACGATGCAAGACCAGCACGGCATCGACACGGCCGATTTCTGCCGCACGATGGGCATCACGCGGGAGGAGTACATGCAACGGATGGCGGAAATCAAAGATCCGCAGAAGAATCCGGGCTACTCTCGCAACACGCCTCAGCTGTTTATGAGCCAGATTCCTGCCGACGAGTTCTCGAAGTTTCGCGAAAAGCTGTTTCGGTTCAACGGTTTCTCGGCCGAGAAGCGGTCAGTGCGTCGCTACGCCTCGGGCATCGCGGCCCACCTGCTGGGCGACGTGGCGGAGGTGAACCAGGCCGACGTGGACTCCGACGCCTATTATAAGAGCGGCGACTACATCGGTAAGCTCGGTGTGGAGCGGAGCTACGAGAAAGTGCTGCGCGGCGAGAAGGGCATGCGGATTCTGCTGCGCGACGTGCACGGGCGCACCAAGGGCCACTACATGGACGGGAAGTATGACACGCAGGCCCAGCCGGGTCGCAATCTCACGCTGGGCATCGACTACGGCACGCAGGAGTTGGCCGAGCGACTGCTGGAGGGCAAATACGGTGCCATCGTGGCCATCGAACCCTCGACGGGCGAAATTCTGGCCATGGCCTCGGCGCCGACCTACGACCCGCGCGACATGGTGGGGCGCGACCGCGGTAAGGCCATGACGGCCATGATGCGCGATGAGCGGCGCCCGCTGCTCAACCGCGCCATCGCCGGCACCTACCCGCCGGGCTCGACGTTCAAGATTTCGCAAGCCCTGCTGGGATTGCAAGAGGGGTCGATCACGCCGAGTGTGGCCTTCCCCTGCGCCCACGGCTTCAACTACAAGGGGCTGCACGTGGGCTGCCACGGCCACGCCTCGCCGATCAATCTGGTGCCGGCCATCGGCACATCGTGCAACTCCTATTTCTGCTGGAACCTGCTGCGCCTGCTGAGCAATCGCGGGAAGTACGGTTCGGTGCAGGCGGCGATGACACGGTGGAAAGACCAGGTGGTGCACATGGGCTTCGGCTACAAACTGGGCATCGACCTGCCGGGCGAGCGCCGCGGGATGATTCCGAACGCGGCCTACTATGACAAGGCCTACAAACGGTCGTGGAACGCGCTGACGGTGATCTCGATCGGGATCGGGCAGGGCGAGGTGACGGCCACTCCGCTGCAAATTGCCAACCTGGCGGCCACGGTGGCCAATCGCGGCCACTACTTCGTGCCGCATGTGGCGCGACGCATTCAGGGCGAACGGCTCGACACGACCTACACGCGGCCGCACCGCACCCTGGTGGCGCGGCGATGGTATGACTACGCGGTGGCGGGCATGCGCCGCTCGGTGCTGGCCGGCACGTGCCGCGGGGCCGACTTCCCCGGCGGGGAGGTGTGTGGCAAAACGGGCACGGCGCAAAACCGCGGCCACGACCACTCGGCCTTCATGGGCTTCGCGCCGATGAACAAACCGCGGATCGCCGTGTGCGTGTACGTGGAGAACGGCGGCTTCGGCGCCGACTTCGCCGTGCCCATCGGTTCGCTCATCATGGAACAGTATCTCAACGGCAAACTCTCGGCAGGCTCTCGCGCTCGGGCCGAGTCTTTCCGCCTTCGTCACATCAATTACGGCAGCCATGCGCGATAATCAGCTCAATCCCGCCTTTCGCGCCGACGGTTGGGTGCTCCTCATCTTCCTGGCGCTCCTCACCTTCGGCTGGTTCAGCGTGTGCGGCGCGAGCCACACCTTCGACCTGCAAAGCCTTCTCTCCTTCGACACCCGCGCCGGCAAACAGTTGGTGTGGATCGGTTGCGCTTTGGGGTTGGGAGGTATGATCTTGATGTTCGACGACCGCTATTTCGACATGCTGGCCGACCTGTTCTACTGGTCGATGATGGTGCTGCTGCTCGTCACGCCGTTCATCGCCCACGACATCAAGGGTTCGCGCTCTTGGATCTCGCTGGGCCCCGTTTCGTTGCAGCCGGCCGAGTTTGCCAAGTGCGCCACGGCGCTCATGGTGTCTAAGGTGATCGGTCAATACGGGTTCACACTCAACCGCCGGAGCAACTTTCTTCGCGCCGCGGGCGTGGTGCTGTTGCCCTTCGTGCTGATCGTGCTGCAGAAAGAAACGGGTTCGGCCTTGGTCTACTTCGCCTTCTTCCTCATGTTCTACCGCGAGGGCATGCCCGGCAGCATCTTATTTTGCGGTGCCGCGGCGGTGGTCTATTTCGTGGTGGGCATCGGTCAGGGCGAAACGCCGCTGCCCGGCACGACGGCCAGCGTGGGCGAATCGGTGGTGCTGGCGCTGGTGTGGCTCTTCACGGCGGGCCTGCTGCGGGTGTACGTGCCGCGCGAACCGGAACACGCCCACCGCCTGCTCTTCTGGGGCACCGCGCTGCACGTGGTGGCCTACGGCGTCTCGGCCTTCGTGCACCCCTTTGACATCAGCTGGGCGCAACTGGGCGGTTGCATCGTGATGATCGGCTATCTGGGCATGCAGTGGGTCGGGCGCCGCGCCAACACCTACCTGCTCATCAGCCTTTTTGCCATCTCGAGCGTGGGTTTCCTCTACACCTCGGACTATGTGCTCAACAACGCCATGAAGGACTATCAGCGCACGCGCATCCGTGTGCTGCTGGGCGTGGAGGAAGACCGCGACGCCTCGTACAACGTGACGCAATCGAAGATCGCGATCGGCTCGGGCGGCCTGTTGGGCAAGGGATTCATGAACGGCACGCAGACGAAACTCGACTATGTGCCGGAGCAAGACACGGACTTCATCTTCTGCACCGTGGGCGAAGAAGAGGGCTTTCTGGGCGCCGCGGGCGTGTTGGTGCTCTTCTTGCTGCTGATCTGGCGGCTCATCGCGCTGGCCGAACGGCAGACGTCGACCTTCGGGCGGGTGTTTGGCTACTCGGTGCTGTCGATCTTGCTCTTCCACGTGTTCATCAACATCGGCATGGTGCTGGGCATCGCGCCGGTCATCGGCATCCCGCTGCCGTTCTTCTCCTACGGCGGTTCGTCGCTGTGGGGCTTCACCCTGCTGCTCTTCATCTTCCTGCGCATCGACGCGGGTCGCAAACGATAACCGCGGTGGCCTCGGCCCGCGCTGCCCTTGCGGCGGCCGGTGCCTGCGCCCCGTCTCCCCTCCCCTCAACACATCCACTCGACTATGTCCTCCGAATCCCGTCGCCAAACCCTGCTGCGCAGCCTGCTCTTCGTGTTGCTGCTCGCCGTGGCCGGCGGCCTCATCTTCTTCCTCAAGCGCTCGACCGATGTGCCCCTCACCCCCGAAGGGCTCGCCGGTCGGGACAGCACGCGCCACATGGCGGTGCCCGACACCCTCGACAACGCCCCCGCCTCGCCCGCCGAAGCGCCGGCCGAATCCACGCCCGCCCAAGACGTCAGCCCGGCGCCCGATCGCGACCCCGCCGAAGCGGGCTACGACGACGGCTACCTGAGCGGCAACACCGACGGGATGAACAACGACGAGCGCGCCACCTACGACGAGTCGTCGCAATATCCCACCCCCGACGCGCGCCAAAGCTACGCCGCGGCCTACCGCCGAGGCTATGCCGCGGGTTTTGCCGACGGGCGCAAGCAGGCTGTGGGCGCCGACCCGCGCAACGACAATGACAATGCGCACGACGGCGACGCCCCCTCCGACGGCGACCCGCGCACCGCCCCCGGTCGGCCCGACGCCACGCCGCGCTCGGCCACGAAACCCACCGCCCCGCGCCCCGACGCGCCGCGCCTCGCACCCAAAAACGCCCCCCGCCCGTGAACTACCGCGCCCTCATCGCCCGCCACTATCCCACCGATTCGTCGCTGCGGCGGCTCCTGCTGCTCCACAGTGGGCAGGTGTGCCGTCGCGCCCTCGACATCGCGCGCCGCCACCCCGAACTCGGGGCTGATCTCGCCCTGGTGGAAGCCGGTGCCATGCTCCACGACATCGGCATCTACCTCACTTCCGCCCCCGCCATCCACTGCCACGGCACGGCGCCCTACTTGATGCACGGCCCGCTCGGCGCGCAACTGCTGCGGGCGGAGGGCCACGAGGCGCTGGCCCGCATCTGCGAGCGCCACACCGGCACGGGGCTCACGGCGGCCGACATCCGTCGGCTCGAACTCCCCCTCCCTGCGGTGGACCTCCTGCCCGAAACGCCGGAAGAGCGCATCATTTGCTACGCCGACCTGTTCCATTCGAAGAGCCACCCGCTGCGTTTCCTCACGCCCTCGGAGGTGGAGGCGCGCGTGGCCCGCTTCGGCACGGTGGGGCTCCGCACCTTCCGCCGCTGGCGCGCAGAGATGGAGTGAACCGCCCCCGCCGCCCGCCGAAACACGCACGTCGCCCGTAGGCACTTCCGCGAAAAGCCCTGCACCCCGCAGTCGGCCCGCCGAAAGGCGCCCGTCGGCCGTAGGTTCTTCCGCGAAAAAACCTGCTCGCCATGGTCAGCCCGCCGAAAAGCGCACGTCGTCCGTCAGCCCAGCCGCGCACACATTATATATATAGTAACTTCGAAGCCCCGCCGCCCGTCGGCGCGCCTCCCAAGTCCCCACACACCTTGCATCTCCCCGCCCTTCGTCCCCTCGCCGCCCCGCTGGCGGCCCTGCTCCTCGGGCTACTCACCCTGGCCTGCCACACCGGCGCCCTGCTCACGGGCGGCGGCCACCCCGGCACGCCCCACTCGCTCCCCCCCTCGGCCCTCGTGGGCGACAGCACCCCCGGTGTGCGCGCCGCGGCCGCCCGCTTCGACAGCACCACCGCCGGCCGTCGCGCCGCCGCTGCCCTCGACAGCCTCAACGCCGCCGCGCGCCGCCTCAGCGCCCACCTCGATTCGCTGCGCCACGCCCATCCCACCGACAGTCTCGACGCACGCATCGCTGCCGACTCCCTGGCCTTGGCACAAAACGCCCACCTGCGCCAAGCCGATTCCGCGGCGCTGGCCGACACCACGCGCCGGCACGCCGACACCCTGCGGGTGCGCAAAGCCGGCATCGACGCACCGGTGCAATACGCGGCCAAAGACAGCCTCGTCTACGACGCCCGCAGCGGACTGGCCTACCTCTACGGCGACGCCAACGTGAAATACCAAAACATGGGCCTGAAAGCCGATTTCATCACCCTCGACATGGACTCCTCGCTGGTGCGCGCCACCGGCGTGCCCGACAGCACCGGCCAAGCCCAGGGACAACCCGTCTACACCCAAGGGAGCGAAAAGTACGAAAGTCGCGAAATGGCCTTCAACTTCAAGACCAAAAAGGGCTTCATCAACGACGTGAAAACTACCCAAGGCACGGGTCTGCTCTACAGCGTGGACGCCAAACGCACGGGCGACGGCAACTTCTACCTCCAAAACGCCCAATACACCACCTGCGACGCCCCCACCCCCACTTCTACCTCCAACTTACGCGCGCCAAAGTGACGCCGGGCAAAGAAACCTTCTTCGGCCCGGCCTATCTCGTGGTGGCCGATGTGCCCCTGCCCGTGGCCATCCCCTACGGCTTCTTCCCGGTCAACAAGAAATACTCCTCGGGCCTCATCATGCCCACCTACGGCGACGAGACCGCCCGCGGCTTCTACCTGCGCGACGGCGGCTACTATTTCGCCCTCTCCGACCGCATGGACCTCAAACTCCTCGGCGAAATCTACACCCGCGGCTCCTGGGGCCTCTCGGCCGAGAGCAACTACGCGCGCCGCTACAGCTATCGCGGCAATGTCTTCCTCTCCTACCTCACCACCGTGAACGGCGACAAGAACATGCCCGACTACACCAAGCAAACCTCCCTCAAAGTGCAGTGGAGTCACAGCTCCGACCCGAAGGCCAACCCCAACACCTCCTTCTCGGCTCGCGTGAATTTCGCCACGCAAAACTACGAACGCTCCAATCTCGCCTCCCTCTACACGCCGCTGGCCTACACCCAGAGCACCCGCGCCTCGTCGGTGAGCTTCAGCCACAGCGTTCCCTCGCTCGGCCTGTCGCTTTCGGCCTCGGCCAACGTGTCGCAAGACATGCGCAACGCCTCCCTCTCCGTCTCCCTGCCCGACGTTTCGCTCTCCGTGGCCCGCTTCTATCCGCTGCGCCGCAGCAAAGCCGTGGGCAAAGAGCGCTGGTATGAGAAAATCGCCCTCTCCTACACCGGGCAGATGACCAATTCGCTCGCTTCCTCCGAGTCGCAATTCTTCCACACCCCGCTGCTCAAATGGCGCAACGGCATGCAGCACCGCATCCCCGTCGAAGCCACCTTCCAACTCTTCAAGTACATCAACATCTCCCCCTCGTTCAACCTCAGCGGCCGCACCTACTTCTCGCGCCAGCGCAAAACGTGGAACACCGCCGCGGGCAGCGAGCGCACCGACACGGTCTACGGGTTCTACAACCTCTTCGATTGGAACGTAGCCCTCTCGGCCAACACCACCCTCTACGGATTCTACAAGCCCGTGCGCCTGCTCTTCGGCGATCGCGTGCAGGCCTTCCGCCATGTCTTCAAGCCCGCCGTGAGCTTCTCCTTCGCCCCGGACTTCACCGACGAGGCGCGCGGCTTCACCACCCACTACGTCCGCACCAACCCCGACGGCACCGTCTCCACCGTGAGCTATTCGCCCTACGCCATCGGAGCCTTCGGCTACCCCAACGCCACCCGACAGGGCACGCTCAACTTCTCGGTTTCCAACAACCTGGAAATGAAAATCAAGTCGGACGCCGACACCTCGGGCTTCCGCAAAATCTCGCTCATCGACGAACTTTCGGCCTCCCTTTCCTACAACCTCGCCGCCAAAGTCCGCCCCTGGTCCGACCTCAGCACCAACCTCCGCCTGCGACTCACCAAGAGCTACACCTTCTCCCTCGCCGCACAGTGGGCCACCTACGCCTATGAGTTCGACGACAAGGGCAACGTCGTCGTGGGCAACCGCACCGAGTGGAGCTACGGCCGCTTCGGTCGCTTCCAAGGCATGAGCCAAAACCTCTCCTACACCCTCAACGGCCAGAAACTCCTCACCCTCTTCGGCCTGCTCACGGGCCACGGCTGGGACAAACTCCTCCATCCCGACCGCGACACCGACGCCGCCACACTCCCCCAGCGCAAGCACGGGCCCGACGACGAAGCCGACGCCGACGAAGAGCAGGGCGACCCGCAAGACGACGCCAACATCGACCCCATGCTCCGACGCAAACCCCAAAAGGAGCAGAAAGCCAAAGCCCGCGTCGACGAAGACGGCTATCTCCTCTTTGCCCTGCCCTGGAACCTCACCTTCTCCTACGGCATCTCCATGGCCGAAGACCGCTCCAAGCCCATCCACCGCGCCAACATGCGCTACCCCTACAGCTTCACCCAAACCCTCAACTGTTCGGGCAACATCACCCTCTCCAAAGGCTGGAACATCAACTTCACCTCGGGCTACGACTTCACACGCCACGCCATCTCGATGACCACGGCCGCCCTCTCCCGCGACCTCCACTGCTTCCAAATGACGTGCAACGTGGTGCTCTACCCCTACTCCTCGTTCAATTTCTCCATCCGCGCCAAAGCCGCCGAACTCGCCGACGCCCTGCGCTACGAAAAGCGCTCGGCCTACTCGTCGAACATCGACTGGTATTGACCGCCGCCCCCCGCTTCCCCGCGCCGGCTCCGCGCCGCCGCCCATCATCCGCCAACTCCGCAAGACCCGCCGCCCGCCTGCCGCAGCACCCCCCGCCCCGGCCGACCCGCAGCCCCCGTCTCGCCCTTCACACACTCCACCTACCCTTAAAACCCTTCACACCATGCGCACCCTGCTCCTCGCTGCCGTCGCCCTCCTCGGCCTCGCCGCCCCCACCCTCCTCACCTCGTGCGACAACGACACCCCCAATCAGCTCCACCAGCTCAACTTCATCCCCCTCCAATCGGGCGGTCGACTCTGCTACGCCGACCAGTCCACCGACACCGTCGGGCTGCAAAGCACCGACTCGTGGACCCTCGCCGTCGCCACGCCGCAAGGCACCCCCGCCTGGCTCACCGCCGCGCCCGAATCGGGTCGTGTCGAGGCCAACCACTTCGTCACCCAGCCCCTCGCCCTGCGCTTCAGCGCCAACACCACCGGCGCTCCCCGCACCGTCCGCCTCAACGTCACCGCCGCAGCCGGCACGACCCGCACCATCGGCCTGCCCGTGGTGCAACTCCCCTGGCTCGACATCCGCCGTCCCGCCCCCACCATGCTGCGTCCCGCCGCCGAGACCGACACCCCCGCGTCGGCTCCTCGAGCCCAGCGGCTCCAGTTCCCTGACGCCACCCCCGTCTTCATCGAGCCCCTCCCCTACAAGGCCGGCACCGTGGTTTGCGGTTTCGTGCTCTACGACACGACCGATCCCGCCCACCACAGCCTCACCTCCGACGCCTCTTGGCTCACCCTCTCCGCCGCCGATGCCACCCCCGCCGCCGGCCACCACGAAGTGACCCTCACCTTCACCGAAAACCCCGACCACGCCCCCCGCACCGCCCGTCTCGCCCTCACCTCGGCCGGCGTCACCACCTACATCACCTACACCCAGGCGGCCAAACCCTGATGCCCGCCCACCCCGCGGCCCAACGCCGCACGGCATAGGCGCTCCTCGTCGCTCGGCGCGTGGGCGGCGGGCGTAGCATGCCCCGCCGCCCGCGCCCCCTCCGCTGGGCAGTGTGCCGACCTCGCGACCCTGAGCGCACACCCCACCCTGCGGCCGTCGGCGCCGCCCACCTTTGTCCCACCTCCCCCACCTTTCT
>ERZ1674149.277-NODE-277-length-14131-cov-11.807900_pt1 | contig 14131 bp, 9 predicted proteins | sample MGYA00581311_ERZ1674149 | MGnify/ENA primary metagenome ERZ1674149 (study PRJEB41354, sample SAMEA4873312) | human saliva metagenome | biome: human-associated habitat [ENVO:00009003]; feature: mouth environment [ENVO:08000002]; material: saliva material...
AAAAATTGACCGTTTATTCTAATTATTTTAATAATGATTATCAAACTATAAATAAATGTAAAAGAACATATCGGTTTCATTTTGATTTGTGGTTTGAATATTTTTATAAATATCAATTGGTTTATTTATGGTTAAATTTTGTAAAACTATTTTGAGAGAAAATATGTTGAGGCTTACTTTTTTGAAACTGAAGAAAAGGGATGAGTTGAATATTTATCGATGATCAATATTGTGTATAGGTGTTTTAAAAGGCCGTCTGAAAAGTGTTTTTCAGACGGCCTCACTACTTCTTTTTTACAGCAAAGGGCTCATCAGGCGGACGGCATTTTCTACGAGGCCGCGGAGTTTGGAGCGTTGTTGCCATGATTTGATGGCAATGTAGCTGCTGTTTTTGAGGTAGTCACGTTGGAGGTTGCAGATTTGTTTGGTGGTGTCGCGATCGTAGATGGCGAGGCTGATTTCGAGGTTGAGGAAGAAGCTGCGCATGTCCATATTCACCGTACCGAAGAGGGAGTAGTCTTCGTCTATGGTCAAGGTTTTGGCATGCAGAAGGCCGCCTTCAAACATGGCGATTTTGACGCCGGCTTCCAGCAGCATAGGGTAGTAGGCGCGTGAGGCGTAACGTACCATCAGTGAATCGACTTTTGCTGGCAGTATCAGAGTCACTTTGACGCCGCGTTTGGCGGCAACGGTTAATGCCATGAGAAGCGGCTCGTCGGGAACAAAGTAGGGAGTGGTAATCGTGATTTGTTTGGTGGCGGCATAGATGGCGCTGATGATGGTTTCGTAGATAACGAAGCTGCTTTGCTCTGGGGCGGATGGAATGATTTGGGCAACAATATCGCCTTGCTGCATTCTTTCGGGAAGGATTTTGGGCAGCAGGCTTTGGGTTTGGTTGAGGTATGTTTGTACGTTTTGGAGGTTTTCATCGGTTTCGACGGCGAGGTCGGCGAAGAAGACGGCAGACAGTTCCAAAACCATAGGCCCTGTACAGCGCATCATGGCATCGACCCATTCTCCGACGCCAGAGTTTTGTTTGAAATAGCGCGGGTCGACAAGGTTGAAGCTGCCGGTGTAACCGATTTTGCTGTCGATAACGAGGATTTTGCGGTGGTTGCGCAGGTCGGTGCGTGTGAATAATGTACGCCAGATGCCGACGGGTAAGGAGGTATGTACTTCAACGCCTGCTTGGCGCAGTTTCTCTACCCAATCGCTTTCAAGAAAGTTCCTGCTGCCGACGGCATCGGCCAGTATGGAGCAGTCTACGCCTCTGGCTTTGGCGGCAAGAATTTCATTTAGAATTTCTTCAATGCGGCCTTTGGGCTCGATAATGTAAAAGGCCAACAGGCAGGAATGGGTTGCGCCACGTATGTCTGCGAGCATGCTGTCGATGATGGTATCGGTGGTTGAGAGCAGGCTCATGGCGTTGCCTCGGGTTGCACCCAGCCCTGTTCCTTTTTCGGCAACTTTACTGATGCTGTGGTAACGTGATTTGACTTGGTCGGCAATGTCGAGATAGATATCGGCAAGATGGGTGGCGGCAAAGTTGCGGTAGAAGCGGTTCATTTCGCCGGTACGTTTGGCGCGGGCCGTGCCGAGACGAGGCTCGCCGATAAGGATGTAGGCGATGGTTCCGAACACGGGGAAAAGGAAGAGGATAATCAGCCAGGCAAAGGTTGAGCCGATATTTTTTTGTTTGTACAACACGCGCAGCATGCAGACGAGTGCGGCGCAGGTGTGGGCGAAGATAAAAATTTCGGTCCAGGTGATATCTTTTAAAAAATTCATATTCGGTAGAGGGAGTGGATGTGTTTTTAAGTTTGAAGGTGTCAGCTGATAAGCTTCAGATATTAAGTATATAGGAAAACCGTCTAAAAACAAAATTACACGATAATCGTGTTTTTGCTTTCAGACGGCCTTTGAGTTGCTTTAATTAACGGTGATACTGACGGGACAATTCGTGTACGGTATCGACCAAAATTTTGGCGTGTTCCGGATCGGCGTGTTGGTTGATGCCGTGGCCGAGGTTGAATACATGGCCGCTGCCGTTGCCATAGCCGGCAAGGATGCGTGCGACTTCGGTGCGGATAGATTCGGGCGTACCGAAGAGGGCAAACGGGTCGAAGTTGCCTTGCAGGGCAACTTGTTTGCCGACGCGACGGCGTGCTTCGCCGATGTTGCATGTCCAGTCCAAGCCTAATGCGTCTGCGCCGATTTCTGCCATGCTTTCCAGCCATAAGCCGCCGCCTTTGGCAAATACGATAACAGGCACGCGGCGGCCTTCGTTTTCACGTTTGAGTCCGGCTACGATTTGTCGGATGTACTTCAGGCTGAATTCTTTAAATGCGGCATCGCTCAACACGCCGCCCCAAGTGTCGAAAATTTGTACGGCTTGTGCGCCGGCATCGATTTGGGCATTGAGATAAGCGGTAACGGCTTGGGCGTTGGTGTCGAGGATTTTATGCAGCAAATCAGGACGCGAATACATCATGGTTTTGATGGTGCGGAATTCTTTGCTGCTGCCGCCTTCGACCATGTAGCAGGCGAGTGTGAACGGGCTGCCGGAGAAGCCGATGAGTGGAACGCGGCCGTCCAGTGCTTTACGGATGGAAGTTACCGCGTCAAAGACGTATTGCAGTTTTTCCATATCGGGAACTTGCAGTTTGGCGATGTCGGCTTCGTGTTGCAAGGCGCGTTCAAATTTCGGGCCTTCGCCTTCGGCAAAGTACAGACCCAAACCCATGGCGTCGGGTACGGTCAGAATATCGGAAAACAGAATTGCCGCGTCCAGATCGAAGCGGTCTAAAGGCTGGATGGTAACTTCAGTCGCCAGCTCGGTGTTTTTGCACAAATCGAGAAAGCTGCCTGCGCGTGCGCGCGTGGCTTTGTATTCAGGCAGATAGCGTCCGGCTTGGCGCATCATCCAGATGGGCGTGTATTCGACAGGCTGTTTGAGCAGGGCGCGGAGGAAAGTGTCGTTTTTCAGAGCAGTCATGATCAATAGGCTTTCTGATTTGGTATGTTGGAACAAAGTTCAGACGGCCTTAGTTGTTTATTCAGGCCGTCTGAAATAATTAAATAGAAGCTGGTATGAAAGATTTCATGAGTTGTTAATGTGAAGCCGGCACATCAATTTGGTTGAGGAAGGGCTGCCGGATGTTCTTCCTCGGCCACGCTTTCCAAAACCAGATTGCGTTGTTCTTGCGCTTTTTGCGGCTGATCGGTTTCATCAAACACGCGGGCCAAAACCAAATGTGCGGATACGCTGGGTTGCAGGGCGATGCTGGCTTCGAGGTAGCCTTGGGCTTTGCCCCAAAGTTTGCGGCCGTAAGCCAGTTGGCCAAGATACATCAACAGTAGCGCATTGTCCGGTTGTTCCTGCAACCAAGAATCTGCCAAATCGATGGCTTTTTGCTGGTCGCGCTCGCTTAGGAAACGAACGGATTCGACAAATGCTTCCAAAAGCTCGGGCTGGCGGTTTTGCGGATAATGGGTTTTTACCCATTTGACCGCTTCGGCATACAAGCCCAAACGCTCGTATTTCTCGGCAATCGCGACGCACAATTCGCCAGATTTCACGCTTTCGGGAATCTGTTTCAAACAGGCTTTCAGACGGCCTGCATCGGTTACTTCGCTCAAGAGGCGGCGATATGCCCAGTTTTGATACTGTTCGGCTTCATAATCGTTGATGGCGCCGGCTTTGACCAGTTTTTCCGCTTTTGCCAAGACATCTGAGGCATCGCCGTGATCAAAGGCATAACGCAATTGCAGGCGCACCAGGCGGCTTAAGTTGCCGTTGATTTTGGCTGCGGCTTCAAGATTTTGTGCGGCAGTCGGATAATCGCGGCGGCCCAGTGCGGATTCAGCCAGCAAAAGATGACGGGAAAGCTGTTGTTTTTGCGGAAGGTGTTCGATTTCGTGCAGGTAGCGGTCGCGCAGTTCGAAGTTTTCCATTTGGTCGGCCGCGTGCGCGCCCAACATCAAAGCCAGGGTGCGGTTGTCGCCGGCTTCTTTGTTTTGCAAGACTTTGGCGGCTTCTTGTTCGGCTTTTTCAAAACGGCCTTCAAAATATGCCAAACCTGCGCTGTTCAAAGAGGCAGAAGCCTGACGGCCTTTGCGGGCAATGCCGAAGCGTTGCATACGCGCCGGAAGGTTTAAGAGGCTGAACACGAATTTAATCAGGAAATACAAGACGAATACGCTCAATAGCAGGCCTAAAACAAAGGCATGCAGATTGATGCGCAGCATGGTTTGCTCAACCACGACGTACACGTTGCCTGTATAAATGCCGGAAGCCAATGCTAAACCGACGGCGGCGGCAAACAGAATGACAATCCAAACGACGGTTTTCATGCTTGCTCTCCTTTAATTTTGGCAGCAGGCTTGGTTTGGTTTTGTGGTTTGGCAGCTTCGGCGGCCGGTTCTTTTTTGTTTTCAGACGGCAATGCAGGCGCTTCCAGAGATTGAGGGGCGGAAGCGGCGGCCGGTGCGGCAGTCGTAGCTTGCTCGGCAGCTGCCGCTGGAGCGGAAGCGGTTTTCTCGGCGGCTTGGGTTTGCGTACCTTCTTCGGTCGTCATTTGTGTACGCGTACCTTCTTGATAAGCACGAACGGCGCTTAAGCTGGCTTTCAGGCTGTCGTCTGAAATCATGCGGACATCAAGGGCTTTGAGTTCGGCCAATTCTTTCAGCCATGACTGGGTGGCAGGGGATTTGCTGTCGAAGTATTGCTTCACGCTTGCTTCAACGTTGTTCAAATCGCTTTGGTACACTTCGCCGTTGCGTTGCAACAGGGCAATGCGCGCATCCAAAAGGCGCAGGCGCAGGTTCTCACGGATGAAGTAGGTTTGTTCAGGTGAAATCAACATGGCGTCGTTGCTGTCCAGATGACGGACTTCAACCAAGCCTTTGAGGGCATTGATAGATTTTTCCCATGTATTTTCCCACCAAGTTCCTGAATTAGTGGCTTCGACAGGTGCGGCACCCGGTTTCAATACGCCGTCCAAGACTAAAGGCAGTCCGGAAATACCGGTTTCCAAGCGGTCGATACGCAAGGCAGTAGCAGAAATATCGACATAAGGACGGTTTTTCAGAGCGGCCAAATCATTGCTGATGGCTTGCTTGACTGGGATGAGCTCAGGCTGTTCAAAACGGCTTAAGCGGCTGTCAATGTGTTCCAATACGCTGACCGCGCCTTGAAGGTTGCCTGACAGCATCAATTGTTGCGAAGCAGTGTTCAGCATGGATTCGGCTTCGTCAACCAGCCAGTTGATACGGCCTTTGAGTAACTCTTGATAAGCTTTCTGCGTTTGCAGGATTTGATCACTATTGTTTTTTTGACCGTTGTTCAGGCGGTCTAACTCGGCCTGAATAGCGGTTTGGCGGTTGAGGTTGTCTTTTAAGAGGCTGGCATTTTCAGACTCGCCCAATGCAGCTTTGTCGATTTTTTGATTGAATTCGAGCTCTTGGTTTTTTAAAACATTTTGACCCTGTACAAACAGGAATCCGCTCGCGCCCAAGCCAAGCAGTGCCAAGACGGTTGCACCTGCGGCCAAGGCTTTGCCGCCGGATTGTTTGATGATGACAGGGGCGTTGTTTTGTGGGAGATTGTTGGACTCGGGCATGCTCGCCTCCACTCGCTGAGGTTGGGTAGGTTTGATTGGTTCAGACGGCCTGGTGTTTTCAGAACGTTCAGGCGCCGAAGCTGCCGTATTGGCAACTTGTCGGGTATCTTTATTGTCTTCGACTTGGCTCACTGCTTGACTCCTTTGTGGTATGGATGAAAGTGCAGCGGATAAAGAAGTGACGGTTTCTACATGTTTGGCGCCGACGATGCGAAGCGCATCGGCAATGCGCGGATGGTGGGTAAAGTATAGCAAGGATTCGAAGAATCGGGAAAATTGCGGCGGAATCTGATGGAAAAATTCGCGTGCAAGTTCTCCGGATGTAACGTAGGCGGCGGCGATGTCTTCGGTTTTAAAGCGCTGCCAATCGATGGCGTTGGGCCGTCTGAAATAGATTTCGGCGAAGTCGATTTGAAAACCCAGTGCGCTTAGTTTGTCTGCCAAATAATCGCGGCCGCCATGACCTCGAATAATGAGAACTCGGGCGTTGGGCGGCAGGTTTTTCCAAATAGGCATTCTCAAGACGGCTTCGCTGTCGTTGCCGTCTTCGGGAGAGAATACGGGATAAGGGGAGAATTGCGCCAAAGTATGTTGGCTGGTTTGGCCGACGGTAATGTGTGCTTTGGGGCCGTCTGAAAAGTTCAGGTGCGGCGCTGCGGTTTCAATAGCGGTCGGGCTGACCCAAAACACGACATCGGCTTGCTTGAATTGTTCGGGAAGTTTGTTTAGTGCCGAACGGTCTGCCTCTATTTCAATCGGACTCAATACTTGAGCCTGCCAACCGGCTGCATGGCAGGTTTGGATATCTTGTTGCGGACGGTTGGACGGACGGATAATGAGTAGAGTAGGCATAATGTGGGATAAATGATTAAGGTTTTAGGCCGTCTGAAAGAAGGGTTTCAGACGGCCTGTTGCCGGGGATACGTTATTGATCGACGAATGCGCGCTCAATCAGGTAGTCGCCGCGGACACCGGTTTTCGGAGAAACGGTCAGGCCGAATTCGTCCAAGACGTTGCAGGTGTCTTTCAACATGGCAGGGCTGCCGCACAACATGGCGCGGTCGTCTTGCGGATTGATTTTGGGCAGGCCGATGTCTTCGAAGAGTTTGCCGCTGCGCATTAAATCGGTCAGACGGCCATGGTGTACATAGTCTTCGCGTGAAACAATCGGGTAGTAAATCAGTTTTTCTTTAACCAAATCGCCCAGGTATTCGTGTTCAGGCAATTCTTTGGTGAAGCGGTCGTAGTATGCCAAGTCTTTTTTGTAGCGTACGCCGTGAACCAAGATGATTTTTTCGAATTGCTCGTAAATCTCAGGGTCTTTGGTAATGCTCAAGAAAGGGGCGATGCCGGTACCGGTGCTCAAGAGGTAGAGGTGTTTGCCCGGATTCAGGTCGCCGGCAACCAGTGTACCGGTCGGTTTTTTACTGATGAGGACATCATCGCCGACTTTAAGGTGTTGCAGGCGGCTGGTCAATGGGCCGTCTTGTACTTTAATGCTGAAAAATTCCAGATGCTCTTCCCAGTTGGCAGAAGCCACGCTGTATGCGCGCATCAGGGGTTTGCCGTCTACCATCAGGCCGACCATGACGAATTGGCCGTTTTCAAAGCGCAAAGATTCGTCACGGGTGCAGGTAAAAGTGAAGTAAGCGTCGGTCCAGTGGTGTACGGACAAGACTTTCTGGGTATTGAATGCTGCCATTGATATTTCCTGTCGGATGGGGCCGTCTGAATAGGATAAGTCGGGGCGGCCGAGGTTAATAAAAAGAGTGGAATACGGCTTCAGCTACTTGCTCGCCGGTACGGCTGATTTTTCGCTGAGGCTGTGCAGGTCGGCATAGCGTCCGCCTGCGCTGATTAATTCTTGGTGTGTGCCTTGTTCGACGACATTGCCTTCATGCATGACAACGATGTTATCGGCTTTTTCGATGGTGGAAAGTCGGTGGGCAATCACCAAAGTGGTACGGTTTTGCATCAGGTTTTCCAATGCGGTTTGCACCAAACGTTCGGATTCATTATCCAATGCACTGGTGGCTTCGTCCAAAATTAAAATCGGCGCGTTTTTCAAAAGCGCACGCGCGATGGCGAGACGTTGACGTTGGCCGCCGGACAGTTTTAAACCGTTTTCGCCAACTTCAGTGTGCAGGCCTTGCGGCATTTTTTGGATAAATTCCCAGGCATTGGCTGCTTTTGCGGCATTAATAATTTCTTCTTCACTGAATTTGTCAGCTTGTGCATAGGCAATGTTTTCAGCAATCGTACCATTAAACAGGACAACGTTTTGGCTGACGAATGCCATGCGACTGCGCAAGCTTTCGAGCGTATATTCATTGATATTGATGCCGCCGATTAAGACCTCGCCTTCATTGGGATTAAGGAAGCGCGGCAACATATTGGCCAAGGTGGTTTTGCCACAACCTGATGCGCCGACTAATGCAGTCACTTTGCCTTGCGGGACAAGCAGGTTGATGTGGTTTAAGCTGTTGCGTTCGGCTTCGGGATAACGGTGTACAACATCGCAAAATTCGATATCGCCAGGGGTTGGGCTGAGGTTTTGTTTGCCTTCGTCGCTTTCTTCGGGTTGATCCAAAAAGGTGAAGACGCTTTCTGCCGCCGCCAAACCGCGCTGCAGGGATTGCATCACGCCGGTCATGCGTTTGATGGGGTCAAACATCATGATCATGCTGGACAAAAACGACATAAAATCGCCTGCACTAAATCCTGAAAGCCCTGCTTGGCGGGCGGCTGCGTAAATAATCGCAGCCAGTGCAACCGAAGCCATTAATTGCGTAATGCCGGTACCGGCAGAGCTGGCGGAAACCTGTTTGAGCAGGTTGCGGCGAACATCATTGGCAATACGGTCGAAGCGGCGGTTTTCATAATCTTGGCCGCCGTAGATTTTTACAACGCGTTCACCATTAATGCTTTCGCCCAAGACCTGCATCAGCTGGCCAAGATAAATTTGGTTGTTGGCAGACAGTTTGCGCAGGCGTTTGCTGACTGTTTGGATACATACAGCAACAACCGGCAAGATGATAAAAGTAATCAGGGTCAAACGCCAGTTCAGATAAGTCAGCAAGCCCAACAGGCCGACTACGCTCACGCCGTCTTTGGCAATCACAGTAATGACGTTAAACCCTGCATCGGTAATTTGATTGACGTCGTTCAAGATACGAGACATCAAACGGCCGCCGGTATTGCTGCTGAAATACGAAGTCGGCAGGTGCATCATTTTGTTGAACATTTCACCGCGCAAGCGCTGCACTAAGTGGCTGGACAGATACGTTGTGCAATATTCGTTGATGAAGTTAAACAGGCCGCGAACGAAAAACAGCGCCACAATTGCCAGCGGCAACCATGACATGCTTTTCATGTTTTTATCGACAAAACCTTCATTGATCAAAGGTTTGAGCAAGTAACCGAAAGCCGGCATCGTACCGGCGACAATCAGCATGGCCACTATGGAGACGATAAACATCTTCCAATAGCTTTTCAAATATCCAAGCAAGCGCTTGTATAGCTCCCAGTTGGATGTGGCTTGTGTTGTCTGCATATCAATCCAAATTTAGAGCAAACATGCAATTCTAAACGAAAATATCTGTCATTACAATGTTTGCAATTGAAAGTCAAAAGGAGTCGGTATTGTTTTAACGCCTTGATTTTATATTAGGAACGACTGTGATGTGGTGTGTTTGGCAATAATGTTGCCCACTTCTCAAATATCGGTTGCGGCCGTCTGAAAAAGTTTCAGACGGCCTCATCAGTCGTCAAGGACGGCCGGTTAAGCCAGAGCTTCCTTAATGATGTCTTTCACTGCCGTTGCATTATTAGGGACAACACGGACCCGTTGCGGCAGATTTTCCAAGCCTTCCAATGCGGCAGGGCGGGGGATGGAAACTTCGCCGACCGCTTCATGGATGGTGGTTTCAAATTTGGCGGCCAGTGCGGTTTCGAGGCAGACGATGGTTTCGCCGGCTTCGCGGACTTCACGGGCGACTTTGACGCCATCGGCTGTATGCGGATCAATCAATTCATGATCTTGCTCGTAAACCTGTTTGATGGTGGCAAGGCGGTTGGCATGGGTTGATTTGCCGGAAACAAAGCCATATTGTTGATGTACTTTGTTTAAGGCAAATTCCAAATTGAAACCTTTGCCGGAGGCTACTTCCGCCCATAAGGTTTGGATTTCGTCCGCATCGCGATCCATCAGGTCAAACACAAAACGCTCGAAGTTGGAGGCTTTGGAAATATCCATGGACGGGCTGGAAGTAACATGGGTGTGTTCGCTGTTGCGCGGACGGTATGCGCCGGTTTTGAAAAATTCGTCCAATACGTCGTTTTCGTTGGTGGCGACAATCAAGCGGTGGATGGGCAGGCCCATTTGACGGGCGATATGGCCGGCGCAGACATTGCCGAAGTTGCCGCTTGGTACGCAGAAGCTGACTTTTTCGTCATTGCTTGATGTGGCGTTGAAATAACCGGCGAAGTAGTACACGACTTGGGCGACGATACGGCCCCAGTTGATGGAGTTGACTGTGCCGATATGGTATTTGGCTTTGAATTCGGCATCGTTTTGTACGGCTTTGACGATGTCTTGGCAGTCGTCAAACATGCCTTCAACGGCGATGTTGTGGATGTTGGCATCTTGCAGGCTGAACATTTGCGCGCGTTGGAATGCGCTCATTTTGCCTTCCGGAGAAAGCATGAAGACGTTGACACCTTTTTTACCGCGTAGGGCATATTCGGCAGCAGAGCCGGTATCGCCGCTGGTGGCGCCTAAGATATTGAGTTCTTTGCCTTCTTTATTCAATACATATTCAAACGCATTGCCCAAGAATTGCATGGCCATGTCTTTGAATGCCAAAGTCGGGCCGTTGGACAGGGCTTGGATTTTGATGCCGTCTGAAAGTGTACGCACCGGCGTGATGGCTTTGGTACCGAATACTTCTTCGGTGTAGGTGCGGTTGATGATGTCGCGTAAATCATCAGCAGGGATGTCGGTGGCAAACAGGCTCATGGCTTCAAACGCCAGCTCAGGATAGCTGAGTGTGCGCCATTGGTCTAAAGTAGCACGGTCGATTTGAGGGTATTGCTCAGGCAGCATCAAACCGCCGTCAGGAGCTAAACCCATCAATAAAACTTCGCTAAATTGCTTGCGTGCGGTCGCACCGCGGGTGCTGATGTATTTCATGGTTTCTTCTCTATGTATTTAAAATTCAAATAGAAAGTCAAAACGAATTCAGACGGCCTTGATGTGAAAAAAGGCCGTCTGAACGATTATTTGTAGAGTCGTTTGAAGCAGGCGGTAACCGTTTTTGCGGTAACGGAAGCAATGGCCTGCTCGCGGGTTGCCGGACTCAATACCTGCATCATTTCGGTTGCAGTCAATTGGTTTGGCGCTTCTTCGCTGGCGCAGCCGCAGATTTTATTTTCCCATTCGGCTTGTTTTTCCGCGCTCATGGCCAAAGCGATGACGCGCCATTCGTTACGTTTGTTTAATTCGGTACGGCATTGGCTGTCTACCGCCATTTTTACTACGCTGCTGCCGATACCCGTACCGCTGCCCAAACCGCCGAAAGAGTCGCCGCCGGTAGCGCATGCACCCAATAAGAAAGCTGATGTAACAGCTGCCAAAAGAGCTTTTGAAGTCATGATGTTTCCTGTAAACAAGGCCGTCTGAAACGTCCGAAGAATTCTCAAAATAGCATGTATTATACCGTAATGCGGCCCGATATGTGTGTTTGCGAAACTACCGTATAATGCTAGCGAGTTTTCTTTTCAATCAATCAGCACGAAAGCCGCTATGTCCGACCTTTTTGCACGCCAACCCGAAGCCCCTTTAGCTGAACGCCTGCGCCCGCATTCTTTAGACGATGTCATCGGGCAGCAGCACTTAATCGGCGAGGGTAAGCCTTTGCGCGTGGCGGTGGAAGGTGGAAAGCCGCATTCTATGTTGCTGTGGGGGCCGCCGGGCGTAGGCAAAACCACGCTGGCAAGGATTTTGGCGCAAAGCTTTAATGCACAGTTTCTGCCTGTTTCCGCCGTATTTTCAGGTGTGAAAGACATACGCGAGGCTATTGAAAAGGCTGAAATTGCCCTGCAACAAGGGCGAGCGACGATTTTGTTTGTTGACGAGGTACACCGCTTCAACAAAGCGCAACAGGACGCATTTTTGCCTTATGTCGAAAGCGGCTTATTAACCTTTATCGGCGCGACCACGGAAAACCCGTCATTTGAAGTCAATCCGGCATTGCTCAGCAGGGCGCAGGTTTATGTCTTGCAATCCCTGTCTTCAGACGACCTCAAAAAGCTGATTGCCAAAGTTTTGGCTTTGCCCGAATACCAAGAGTTTACGATTGAAGCCGATGCGCAAGAATTGCTTGTGAATACCGCCGATGGCGATGCACGCAGATTGTTGAATTTATTGGAACAACTTTTACGTGCTGCCGATACACGCCGTCTGAAAACCTTAACCGCCGAATTTCTCGCCGATAGTTTGGGTGCGCAAATCCGCCGTTTCGACAAAGGTGGCGAGAGTTTTTACAACCAAATTTCCGCATTGCACAAATCCGTGCGCGGTTCGCATCCGAATGCCGCGCTGTATTGGTTCTGCCGTATGCTCGACGGCGGCACCGACCCGCGCTATCTCGCCCGCCGCATTGTCCGCATGGCATGGGAAGACATCGGCTTGGCTGATCCGCGTGCCTTAACGATTGCTAATGATGCCGCCGCAACTTATGAGCGCTTAGGCTCGCCGGAAGGGGAGCTTGCTTTGGCTCAAGCTGTGTTGTATCTCGCCGTCGCCGCCAAATCCAATGCAGGTTATAAGGCATACAACCAAATGCGCCGTTTCGTCAAAGAAAATGCCAGCGACGAAGTGCCCATCCACCTGCGCAATGCACCGACCAAATTGATGAAAGAATTGGGTTACGGACGCGAATACCGCTATGCCCACGACGAACCAAACGCCTACGCCGCTGGCGAAAGCTATATGCCCGACGGCTTGGACGAACCCGACTTCTACCAACCCGTCCCGCGCGGATTGGAAATCAAAATTGGCGAAAAGCTGAAATGGCTGAAATCCTTGGATGAAGATGCTTTAGATGGTTGAAGCGATAAATACACATAACATTAATCACAGAATAAATTAAATTTTTCAGACGGCCTTTGATGTCTGAATGTTTTTAACCTATATACCACACATAATTTTTCATGAATATTCTCGAAGCCTTACTATTATTGTGCCTGCTGATTGTCATTAGCGCGTTTGTGTCCTGTTCCGAACTCGCGCTTGCCTCGGCGCGCAAAATCAAATTGCAGGTCATGGCTAAAGACGGTGGCGATACACGCGCGCTGGATGTGCTCAATATGCAGCAGCAGCCGGGTAGTTTTATTACCGTCGTCCAAATCGGTTTGAACGCCGTCGCCATCCTTGCCGGTATCGTCGGAGAGGCGGCGGTGCGCCCCTATTTTGACGGCTTGTTGGCAAACGCTGGCAGTTGGGGCAGTACGGCTGCGTCGCTGCTGACATTTACGTTGGTAACAGGCAGCTTTATCCTGATTGCCGACCTGATGCCCAAGCGCGTGGCGATGACCCACCCTGAAGCGGTGGCGGTACGCATTGTGCGGCCGATGATGTTTTTAATTTTTATCTTAAAGCCGTTTATTTTGATTTTTGACGGATTGGCAAACGCAATATTCAAGCTCTTCAAAATTTCCACCGTCCGTCAGGAGCAACTGACTTCGGAAGACATTTACGCTGTCGTCGATGCCGGTGTGCAGGCGGGTGTGTTGAAAGAACAAGAACACTATCTGATTGAAAACATTTTCGATATGCAAGAGCGCAAGGTGACTTCCACCATGAGTACGCGCGAATACATTGTCTATTTTGATAAAAACGACAACAGCGATACCGTGTTGGAAATGATGTCGGACAAACCGCACAACAAATTCCTCGTATGCGACGGCGATTTGGAACGCGTCATCGGCTATATCGAATCGCATACGCTGCTGACCTTGTTTTTAAAAGAAAAAGAAGTCCGTCTGACCGACAAGCGTGTATTGCGCAAAGTCTTGTTCATTCCCGACACGCTGTCGCTTTACGATGTCTTGGAAACCTTCAAAACTTCCGGCGAAGACTTTGCCGTGGTGGTGAATGAATATGCGCTGGTGGTCGGCGTGGTAACGCTGAAAGACGTGATGAGCATTGTCATGGGCGAGCTGGTCAATACCGAAGAAGAGCCGCAAATCATCCGCCGCACCGAAGATACCTGGCTGGTGGACGGCGCAACCCCGCTCGCCGACGTCATGCGCGCGCTGGATATCGAAGAGTTTCCCGATTCGGAAAACTACGAAACCATCGCCGGCTTTATGATGTATTCCCTGCGAAAAATTCCGAAGCGCACGGATTTTCTGGTTTATGCCGGTTATAAGTTTGAAATCATCGACACCGAGAATCTAAAAGTTGATCAACTCTTGGTTTCCAAACAAGAAAATGTGGTGGGGAAAAT
>ERZ1674149.278-NODE-278-length-14114-cov-8.824596_pt1 | contig 14114 bp, 6 predicted proteins | sample MGYA00581311_ERZ1674149 | MGnify/ENA primary metagenome ERZ1674149 (study PRJEB41354, sample SAMEA4873312) | human saliva metagenome | biome: human-associated habitat [ENVO:00009003]; feature: mouth environment [ENVO:08000002]; material: saliva material...
AACCCCCATCATCGAAAGACCTCGACCCCTACCCGGCCACGACACGCCCAACCCCACCCACCACCCATACACCCGCAAATGCGAAGAGCCCGATTTCGCTGAGCAGCGTTCGGTTGGCGCGCTCATTCAGGGACGAGGCCTGGGCGCGGGCAGCGCATCGACTGACCGCGGGCGCCCCGACGTGACGATCCACCTGCCGGGTCAGGGCTTCCTCGCCCTCGACGCGAAAGCCCCCATGGACGCCTACCTGCGGGCCTGCAGCATCGACAACAGCGGAGAGGAAGCGGAGGCTCGGCGCCGCACGGAGCTCGCTGCGCACGCGAAGGCCCTGCGTTCCCACGTGGAGGCGCTCGCTGCGCGCGACTATGCGCGCGCTCTCGGTTCCTCGCCCGAACTGGTGATCCTCTTCGTCCCGTCGGAGGCGGCGCTGAGCGCCGCGCTGCGCTCGGACGCGGCGCTCCTCGACGACGCGATGGCACGCGGCGTGGCCCTGCGCTCCCCCGTCACCCTGCTCGCGGTGGCCCGCACGTGCGCCACGGCGTGGGCGCGCACGACGATCAACGAGCAGGCTGACCAGGTCATCGCCCTGGGCCGCGACCTGTATGAGCGGCTCGGCGTCGTGGCGGGTCACTTGGATAGCCTGGGCAAGAGCTTGGTCAGGAGCGTGGACTTCTATAACAAGGCTGTTGCCTCGATGGAGAGCCGTCTCTTGTCCAGGGCGCGCTCCGTTAGTGCTCTCGCGCAGGCATCGAAGAAACCTATGACGGCCACCGAGATAGACCCGGATGCCGCCCAGGTCCGCGCCTTCACCAGGCCGGAGTTAACTGGAGGCGACCAGCGCAGGTGACCCGCGTATCGATTCGACGGGTCACACGGGCCAGGCCGCGGGGAATGCACCAGTCACGCATCGCAGACTCGCCACGAACCGTCTGTCCAATAGCGCAAATGATCCGTCGTTATGCCGGGGCATAACTCGACAGCTGGAGTACGATGATCCCGTAATGGTCTATCTCCTGAAAGAAGGTCATCCCGATGCCGTGGACCAACAACGAGCGTCGCGAACGTTTCAACATGACACTCTTGAAGATGAAGGCCCTGTTTGAAGCAGATCCGGCAGCGGCGGTTCGCAGCCAGAACTTCATTCAAACATTTCATCGGTTTATTGCTTCAGACCTCGAAAACCACCTAACCTCTCAGGCAAAGAATGCAGGCATCCAGGTCATTCAAGAGGCAAAAGTCTTTGGCTCATTCAAATCCAAAGACGTGGATGTTGCCGTCATTCATCCAATTAACGGCCCTCTTCTTTTGATTGGTGTTCGCAGCCAAATGAGTTCCGTTGGAAAGAATGTTCTCACGTACTATCAAGACATCATCGGCGAAGCTATTTCTTTACAGGAACGTTTTCCTATGTGTGTCACCGGTTATGCCTATCTTCACCCTCTCGCAGTCGTGCCGTGGGAGAGAAAGGACGGGACATGGACGAATGCGGAAAACCCAGATCATTCACGTTTTGCGCGAATGTACGCAGGAATCGGAAGTCGGGACGATCGCCTCTACAAGCATCAGCTCGGTTCGTACGATCACTTCGCATACTCCGTCGTTGACTTTCAGAGGGACGAACCTCATTTGTTCGATGAACTCGTCCGTCAGGCTGTTCCTGACCTTGACATGTCTATTCTCAGCTTTGTCCCGCGTCTGGTCAATACATTCAATAACCGTAATCTGTGGGTTCAAGGCATCTTCGAAGAGCCAGTTTTAGGCTAGGCAATGAGCTGTGGTGTGCGGCCAGCCTGACATTCATGCACCGGGCAAACACACGCCGCACTCATAGCTGGGATTTACGCCACGTTTCAAGCTCATTGACTCCGGCGTACACTAACTCCAATCCTCCTGCGCCCACCAGATTGACGATGGACGATTCTCCGGTCCTATAAGCTGCCCATACGTCGTTTGAACGTAGGGCTTCGTCCAGATCAGAGTATTTCAATTCTCCACTAGATTCTTCGTTAAGGATCAGTACAGAGTCAGCCTCGCGAGGTACAGCAATCATCACACCGCCGCCGAGGGAATGAATCTGGAGTTCACTGGTGAGTAGGGTGAGCGGAGTGTACCACGATGCCAACAGACGCAATGCTGATACTCCTGGGCGCAAATTGCCGCACAGAACACTATTTGACGCTACCCAGCCCGCATCGTTTAGGTACAGGCGAGGCCGATCACTAAACGCAGTCAACAGCACGTCTGGACGCCGCACGCCTGGGACACGATACCACGGAGTCCGAATACGACACTTGTATGCCATATCGACCCCCTGCCGCTCACCGTATGCAACGTACCGTTTCTCTGAACCCGTCAGCTCCGCCTCTGGCGTCCAGAGCTTAGCAGTCACGGGAATGGAGCTTGTGCCCACGCCTGCACCGAGGAGCTGGCGAGAAGATGCAACGGTGGGGATCAAGGACGTATCAGGAAGTCCATAGGACTCCTGTTGTTGCGCACCTGGATGAAAGAATTTCTTGTTCCCCGACACGTAACCTATGCTGAACTTGACTCGATGATGCGCGGCTCCTGAATGCGACATCAATTCGTGCATGACATCGAGAGTGTCGCGCGAGAGAAGCGCGCGCTGAAATACGCGTTCTCCTGCGATCACGTCGGCGATCGGAATCTTGACGTTCGAAGCATGGTCAACATCGCAGTCACAATTGAGAGCGTCCCGGACAATAAACCTAACGGTATCAGTGGATTCGCCTCTACGATCCGCGAAGAGGATGAGAACGTTCTGAAGAATGTCGGTGAACACTCGTTGTCTCACGCGCAGGACGCTCAAGGTGCCGAACATTTTTGATAGGTATTCCCACAGCGGTCGCGCATAGCGTACATATGTGAAGTCTAGAGGCAATACGAACGCAAGCCTTCCCCCGTCTTTCAATAGCGCAGTTGCTTTCGCAACGAAAGGCATCCATACGCTGCCTGACTTATCCATCTGTGCGCCCATCGCACGCTGTGATGCGGCGAGAGCGTTTGCTTTGAGGGTCGCGTCCAGCTCTCGGATGCGCACGAATGGCGGGTTACCGATCACGACGTCTACGTTCGGCAACGCCGCATCTCCTAAAAAGTCGCCAACATGCAAGTTGATAGGTTCAACGGCGCCAGCAGCAACTGCCTTCGCGGCGACATCGGGGTCCAATTCACACGCATGCACAACGAGTTTTCGCCACCCGCGGCACTGTCCGTAACGTTGTGCAGCTAAGGCGAATTGCCCGTCACCCACGCTCGGCTCGAGGATAACGTCGTCTTCTGAGCGTATTGCCCAGCGCGTCATATAGTCGGCGGCTGCATCAGGCGTGAAGTAACGCCCCGCTTCTCGCTCAGCTGTGCGCGGCGCGCGTGCACTCATTGCGAGTTTGCGTCCGAATTCTACGATGTCCTCGAGCAAATACACGCGGCCGTGCATCGTTGCGACAGATTTTGGCATGTCCGCCGCAATGCCTGTCTTAGCCGAGCGTGATCGACTGGCCCACACTTTGAACGTATTAACAGATATACCCAGCAGTTCAGCAGCTCGTTGACTATCAACCAGCCCATTGACCGCCACTTCACTCCCAATACGCTCACTCATGTTTAGGAGTGTACACGATTCGTTTCATTTCAGCTCGAGTCAGGATAGAATGATCTACCGCCGTCTCGATTCATGGTTGTTCGGTTCTTCCGAGGCGGGTGTGGGTGAGTGCGCCGCAATTGGGGATTGCAGACAGGTGGCACTGGAGGCATTCAACGCGTCCTGGCCCGGGGGCCCGACGCGCTAGCGTCGGGCCCCGCAGTCAGATCAGGACATGTTGCGTCGCGCGCGCGTCAGCGCCATGATTCCCGCAACAATGAGCACCCCCGCAACACCCATGAGCGACGCAGTATCCGCGCCTGTGTGCGCCAGATCCCTATTGAGCTGCGCAGGTGGTGATACCTCACCGGAATCGGAAGTGGGCACCGTTACCGACGGCGTGGGCGCAGGTGTCGTGGGATCAGGAGCAGGCGTCGTCGGCACCGGACCCGGAGCGGACGGGTCAGGGGTGGGCACCGTTACCGACGGCGTGGGCGCAGGCGTCGTGGGATCAGGCACAGGCGCCGTCGGCACCGGACCCGGACTAGACGGGTCAGGAGTCGGGGTCGGACTCGGGGTGGGGCACGGCTCCACGTTGGTTTCTATGGCTGTGCCGTAGTCGTGACTGTTCGTCCCGTCCTCGAAGTTTGTGCCTGCAGCGGTTGTGGCGATGAGATGGCCGTTGCCCTCCACCCGCCAGGTTATGGCTGCCGAATCGCCAGGCTGATTCCACGAGGCATTACCTGCGCCGCATGGGTCAGTGACTGTGGGCGTGGCGGGCAGCGGCACACAGTTAATGACACCCGCTTCTTCGGGCGTCCCGTAATCGTGGGTGCGTGAGCGTGTCCCGTCCCCGTTGTCGAGGATGAAGGCGGGTCGCGTGGTGACAACCAGGTGGCGATCAGCGGTGAGAGTCCACGTGAAGCGTTCGTCGTCTGTCGGCTTATTCCACTGTGCACCGCCACCGGGCGCGCAAACTGCCGATGGGTTGGTGGGGACGACGGGAACGGCGATCGGTTCGGGGATAAACCCGAAGGTGACGGATGAGGGGTTAAGAGTTCCGGGTTCGGGCTTAATATCATGCTCGGTGGGAGCGGTGGCAGAAGCAATGAATGAGAGGACGTCTCGCCCAACCGCGTTAGCCGTTGCCGCGACTGAGATGGTCACTTGCCCCGTCCCCCGAATCTCTGGGATCGTGCCGCTGATCGTGCGCGTTGACGGATCATATGCTAGGTCACTGGGACACGTTGATTTCATGTCCGCGTCACATCGGACTGCATCGATGGAGGGAATGTCGATCATGTTCGGCAACGTAATCGACACCGGGACGTTCGCGGCTACGGACGCTGAATTCGTGACCTTCACTGTCAGGTCAACGGCGTCGCCCTGTTTCACGTCAACTTTGCCCGAGGCGTCAGGAGCTTGCGCCACGCCGTTAACAGCCACATTCGTAGAAGTGGACACATCAACGCACGTGACATACCCCCTCACCGACGCGTCTGCGTCAAGAGTATATGCCGACTGACTCAGACTGGACCGATAGTCCACTGTAAGAACATTATCGATCAAACAGGAAGGGAGAGTTTCCTTGACGGGAACGATTAGTTCGAGCACAGAATGTGCCGGTAACGTGACTCTACCGACAGACAGAACAGGCGTTGAATCCGGACTCTGACCTGTCATCTTCGTTGTCGTTTTATTAGCCCACGCGGGGCACTCAATATTTGTCGTCCCAGCTCCGCACGACATTGAATACTCTACTTCTGAGAAACCATTACTCAACCCGTAAACGTCCTTCAACTCCACATCCGGAATCGGCGTGCCACCCTGATTCTCGTAACGTACCGTATACGTGCGTACCTCTCCAGATGCCACTGTCTCTTTATCTTCTGTCACTGATACCACAGGCGCCATATCACAGGCCGGAGCAGTGATAGTTCCGCGCACCGATGCCGACTTCGCGATACGATACGCTATCTGGATCATGAATGCATCGTTAGACACTTTTCTTTCTCCGCCAATTACACAGCCATGTACTGTCTCGGTCACAGGAACGATCAATTCGAGCACGGAATGTCCCGGCAACGTCACCTTACGTAAAAATAGTGTGGATATTAAATAGTTAGATCCATGCTCTTGCGTAATTGTTGTTCCATCAGCCCACGCGGGGCAATCGATGTTGGTTGTCCCCGGACCGCACGATAGCGAATACTCCACCGTTGCGTAACTGCTTCCTCTCTTATAAAAATCCGACAAATCCACATTCGGAATGGGATCGGCACCTCGATTTTCATAACGCACGGTGTACGTGCGCACCTCACCGGAGGCAACTGTCTCCTTGTCCTGAACCTTTGACACCACTGGTACCATATCACACGCTGGAACTTCTATAGAACCAAATAGGCGCGTAGTCTTACTAATCCCATACACAGACTGTTCCATGGAGGCACGATTGTCTATGTCAAAGATTCCGCCGACCGCACATCCCGACATGGTCTCTGTCACGGGAATGATCAATTCGAGTACGGAATGCGCAGGCAACGTCACAAATCTCCCACTACGCGACCCGAACAGATCCACATATTGAGCACCGTTTTCATCCATTACCGTTTTTGTGACTCCATCGGCCCATGAGGGGCAGGCAATATTGGTCGTTCCCGCACCGCATGAAATAGAATACACAATAGTATACGAACCACTACCTGCTTGGTAAGTATCAGTCAGTTTCACATTCGGTATTGGTGTAGAACCCCGATTCTCGTAACGCACCGTATACGTGCGCACCTCACCCGAAGCGACCCTCTCCTTGTCCTGCACCTTCGATACGACGGGCACCATGTCGAGGGGCGTGGCGGTCTGCTGGGTGACGGTGTTCGTGGACATATCCGTATCAGTGTCACCTGCGGCGGGTGTCACCGTCGCCGTGGTGGTGAGGGATGAATAGTAGGGATAGGTGCCGCCCACTCGAATCTCCACCGCGCCACCTGCGGGCAAGACCGGGATTGTGGCAGTAAGTTTGCCTCCACCTGAAGCGGCTGCTCCGTCTGTCACGCTCAGATCCGCCGGGCATTGGGCGCCGCCAGCACTCGAGGCGCACGTTGCACTTGCTCCGCTAACGCCCGTTCCCAGATCGACGTCAAGAGTTGCCCCATCGCCAGAGTCGGGACCCAGATTGCTCACCTTCACGGTGTAGGTAAAAGGTTCGGATGCGACACCTGTCGCCGCGTATCCGATGATCTGGACGATTAAGTCCATTGAATGGCCCGCGCCAAGCAGGCCAGAGGATGCACCGCCGCCCGTCTCCTCAGTATCAGCGACGGCGATAGGCCCCTGTACAACAATGCCAACAACGGCCAGCACTCCAACTATCGCAACAGTACATGCGCGCACGACAGCCGACGCCAGCGCGCGCCTTGGGCGAATAAAACGACTCACAACATTTCCTCCAACGGGGTAAGCACTGTCAACATTGAGACAGGAGACTAAATTTTGTCCGACAACACTAACCCAGACACCAAACAGTTTCTCGACAACCTATGACGCTGAGGCTTGCCTTAAATTACTTTCAAACGGTTACCAAAAGTTGGCACGCCCACTTTCGCGCATTCCGATAACCGTCCTCACACACCCCCCCCTTCACCACTCCACACTTTCTGACCAACCATGACCAGAAGGAGGTAATCACCACTCCCACACCCACGAACAAGCCAAAACGACGGCATGGCACCGTTTCCACCGTGAAAATTTCCAGCCTGCGCCGCAAGCATTAATCAATTGTGCTCAAACTCACAGCAGTACGATTCTCAAACCCCACCAGCACACATTCGCTCAACAAGCGCAGGCCAGCAGCATCAATCAAGGAAGAGCAAAGAAACCCGCGGTGCGCGTAACTCCGATCGACGCCAGCGGGTACTTACACTCTCATTCTGAGGTCCCTGCTACGCCTCGGTACCCTCGCCGCCGCGACTGTAGTGAGCCTGTAGCGCATCCGCCGTGATCTCGACGATGCTATCCAGGAAGGACTGATCCGTCATGTACGACTGAATCTCCTGGTTTTCCTGGCAGGTGCGAACCATGGCGACGCCGACGGCGTTCTTGAAGTCAGCGGATGCTTTGAGCTGGCTCGGGCTGTTCTTCTTCGCCATGGCCTGCGCGGCCTCGTTCTCATCCAGGAAACCCCAGAAGGTGGTGATGAACCCGGCGACGCTGCCCTCGGTCACGTCGACGTTCCTGGCCCGGAACATGTCGTTGACGCGATCGATGACCTCCGCGAGGGGTCCCTTCGTCGGAGTCTGCCCGCCGCGGAACTCGCCATCGAAGCCGGGAAGCACCATCGGCTCGACGCTGCCCTCGCTCAGGGAGTGGTCTTCGTTGATGGCGGAGGGCACGAGCTGCACGCCGGAGAGCTGCACGCCCTCAAGGTAGGAGTCGTCGTACTGGTTGCCGTCCATGTGCAGGTTGCGCGACAGGAGGGTGGCCACGATCGCGCGCTTGTGCAGGTCCGGGTCCTGGTAGTCGACGATTTGGCTGAGGAACTGCCAGGCGTTGCGGTAGCTGATCGTGTCCGCGCGGAAGCTGCGCAGGGAATCCTTGAGTTCGTCGTCCTTGCCCAGGCGCGCGCGCTTCCACGCGTCCTGCCACCGCTCCTTGATGGGCCCCAGGGCCCGCGCGATGGCTTCGCCGCCGGCATCGCTCAGGTACGCGTCGGCGACCGCTTCCATCTCCACCATCGTGTAGATGCCGGCAGTGTCCAGGCGTTCGGCGATCGTGATGAGCGAGTTCGGGTCGACTTCCCCGGCCACGTGCGCGTCCGAGTAGTACATCTTGAAGTCGTCCTCGATGCTGGCCGGCGTGTTCTGGAAGTCCACGACCATGGGCGCGGTCTTGCCGGGGTAGGTGCGGTTGAGGCGCGAGAGGGTCTGGACGGCAGCGATGCCGGATAGTTTCTTGTCCACGTACATGGCGACGAAGCGCGGCTCGTCGAAGCCGGTCTGGAACTTGTTGGCGACGATGAGGACCTTGTAGTCCTCCTCGCGGAACGCTCGGGCCGTGTCGCCGCGCCCGTTGAGCGAGGCCTCGGTGACGGTTTCGCCGTCGTCGGATTCCAGGGATCCGGAGAAGGCGACGAGGGGACGAATGTCGGTGTAGCCCTGCGTGTCGATGTAGGAGTTCATTGCCTCGAACCAGCGGTAGGCCTCGAGGCGTGAGCTGGTGACGACCATCGCGCGGGCGGTACCCGTGAGCAGGGGTTTGACGTTGCGTTGGAAGTGTTCGACGACGACCCGCACTTTCTGCGCGATGGCGGTGGGGTGCAGGCGGGCGAACTGCACGATCGCGGTGACGGCGTGGCCCGTGTCGACCAGGGGTTCTTCCTCGGAGTTGTCGAGCTCGTTCTTGACGCGCAGGAACATGTCGTAGGTCGAGTAGTTGGTGAGCACGTCCAGGATGAAGCCTTCTTCGATGGCTTGGGCCATCGTGTAGGTGTCGAAGGCCCTCCAGTTGCCGTCCTCGTCCTGGGTGCCAAACAGGCGCAGGGTCTTGGCTTTGGGCGTGGCGGTGAGCGCGATGAAGGTGATGTTGCTGGAGGCGGCGATGGCCGAGTCCTTGGCGGCAAGCAGTTCGTCGGCACTGACGTTCTCGGGATCTTCCACGTCGATGTCGGCGAGGAGGGCTTTGAGGCCCCTCGCGCTGGACCCGGACTGGGAGGAGTGGGCCTCGTCGGCGACGACCGCCCAGTTGCGTCCGCGCAGTTCGGAGGTGTCTTCGATGAGCTTCATGACCTCGGGGAAGGTCTGGAGCGTGCAGGTGATGATGTGGTCGCCTTCGATGAGGGCTTTCTTCAGCTGCGGGGATTTCGCGCCCGATTTTTCGCCGACGGGGACGACCAGTCCGCTGGAGGAGTGGACGAGGCCCATGTCGCCTCGGATGTTTTCGTCGAGGACGGTGCGGTCGGTGACGACGATGACGGAGTCGAAGGTGGAGTTCGCTTGTGAGTCGACGTGGCGGATGAGGCGGTGGCTGAGCCAGGCGATGGTTTTGGTTTTGCCGGAGCCCGCGGAGTGCCAGATCAGGTAGCGTCCGCCGGGCCCCGTGGCTTCGATGTCGCCGATGATGCGTTCGACGGCGCGCAGCTGGTGGAAGCGCGGGAAGACCAGGCGCCCGTCGTCTTTCTTGCCGCGTCGGCCGGGCTCGTAGAGCGCGTAGTCCTTGAGGATGCGCATGAAGGTGGGGCGGGCGAGGATGTCGCGCCACAGGTAGTTGGTGGCGGATCCGCTCGCCGAGGGCGGGTTGCCTTCGTGCCCATTGTTTCCCTGGTTGAAGGGCAGGAAGACGGTGTTTTCGCCGGCGAGTTTGGTGGTCATGAAGACGAGGTCGTTCGAGACGGCGAAGTGGACGAGGGCGCGCCCGGGGGCCAGGAGGGGGCGGTTTGCACCGGGCTTGCGGTCGTCCTTGTATTGGCGGATCGCGTGGTGGACGGACTGGGTGTTGTCGGTCTTGAGTTCCATCGTGACGACGGGGATGCCGTTGGCGCACAGGACGACGTCGATGGTTTCCTTGGTGGTGGCGTCGAAGCGGACTTGACGCATGACGCGCAGGCGCACGGCGTCCGAGGCTTCGGCGACCTCGATCAGCTCGGGGTTCGCGGGCGGGAATTCCATCATGGGGCCGAACTTGGCGGAGGGGCGGCCGACTTGGGCGTAGGTGAAGCCGGTGCGCAGGACTCCGAGGAGGCCGCCCACGGGTTTCCCGGTTGTGTCCACGCGGGTCGCTTTGCTCAGTTCCTTGGTCAGGTGGGTGAGGAGGTCGCGCTCGGCTTTGTCTCGCTGCCCGTCCGTGAGGTCCGCGGGGATCGCCTTGTCGTATTCGTCCGGGTACTGGGTGGACAGCCAGTGGAGGACGTCGCCGGGGACGAGGGCGAGGCGCAGGTCCCAGCCCGCGGCTCGGCTGTCGCCTTCGTTCTGGTAGAGCCAGCCGCGCTCGCCCAGTTCGGAGCAGATGGTGGATTCGAATTCGTATTCGAGGATTTGTTCGTGGCTCATGCGGGGACCTTCTTTCGTCCGGTGACGACGTCGGTGATGAGGGCGGCCCGCCGCTCGACGAGGAGGGCCTTGAGTTCGTCGATCGTGGCGAGCATGGCGTCGATCCGGCCGGTCACCTCGTCGAGGTGGTCGGCGATGCGACACTGTTCTTTGAGTGAAGGATTATAAGCGATCCTCGACATCTTCATCCCCATAACGTCGAGGGATGGAACAGGGCCCGGTTTCACCAATGAAGGAATAGAAACACCCTCCATAGCATAGGCAAGAAACCGACTGATAATGACACCCTGGTGCGGCACTAATGCTTGCATATTATTGTCTATGCATGAAGGGCGCGCGGTAAGTGCATATCGCGCCAAGAGGAGCGCTGCACCAATTTTCGCCATCACAACACTCTGTGACGGAATAACACGTGCACCGAGTTGATCCGCAATTTCACGAGAGACCGTATTGTCCGAATCTGTCAGCACCTGACGATCCGCGTTCGACAGGGATGAAACCTTATAAAAAGGAAGCTCCTCATCAGAAATTCCCTGATACCTGTCGGGAAAACCGGAACCAGATACGACATCAACAACTAATCCAAGCCTCACCGTTTGTCCTACCGATTTAAGAATAGAATGAACAATTTCGCGCCGACGCTCACTCACAGATTCTGACAAACTAGCGAGCTTAGCGAGCATCGCGTCAATCTCGCCGATCTCACGATCCAGGTAGTCAGCAATAGCACACTGTTGCACATGAGGAACTAAAGGTGCCTTAATTCGCCCCAAAACGGAGCTCGTCATACTCGGAAGAGCAGTATCTGTTGAATACAAACCGAAAGGAATTGTCGTTGCCCAATAGTAGAGCCAACGGCCACTGACTCCCTCTCTTAGTTCTGTATAGAACATGGTATCAACCGTCCAGAACTTGCCACATACATATGCTGGACGATCAATGGTCCCTTTCCTGCCAAATAGGACAGACTCGCCATCGTAAAGATAGTCGGAGGCACTCGCAAAAATGCCACCCGAGCCATAAACAGGCACTGAGCCAGCCGGATCATCAACATGCTTGTAATCCTGACCGCTACGAAACTTCACTAGGAACTGGAGGGAAATCTCACGTGGTTCAGTCAACAGACCTCACCTCCTGGAACATCTGCGCTAGCTCGCCCATGATTCGCTGCACGTCCGCGTCGATCTCGGCCAGCGGGCGAGGCTCCTCGGGCACGTAGAAGATGCGAGTGAAGGGGATCTCGTTGCCGTCCTTCGCCTTGGACTCGTCCCACGTGGCGCCGGGAGCGAAGGGGAGAACCTCGGCGGCCATGTGCTCGTCCAGGTCCTGGCTCGCCGGCACGCGCTCCACAATCCGCCACCCGTCCGCCAGGACGGGAGCCCCCTTGCGATCCACCGCCAGGGGCGCGTTCTCGTCCGGGACAGCCATCGCCTTCATGACGGCGTCGATGAGCCCCACCGGCGCCTTGATCCCCTCGGTCTTCGCGCCAGCCCGTATCCGCTCGGGCAGCTCGTTCCACACGGCCCCATCCAGGCCTCGCAGAACGCGAACCAAGGCCTCGCTGAAGTCGCGACGAGAGCGCAACGCGTCCACAGCCTCGTCCGAAAAACGCGCCGCCAACCGCGCCTGCTTGAACACGGGCACGTCCCGGAACATGAAATCCTGCGGCGTCAGGATCCGCGAAATCTCCGAATCCTCGAAACGCTGGTAGGCATGGACCACAGCCTCGCGGTTCGCCTCGCTCATCTCGCGCCGCTTATCACCCATACCCTTGCGCATCGGCTCCCACAAGCCCGACGCATCGAGCAGCTGAATCTTGCCACGACGCTTCAGCGGCTTATCGTTATCCAGGATCCACACGTACGTCGCGATACCCGTGCCATAAAACATCTGCGTCGGCAACGCAATAATCGCGTCGATCAAATCCTCATCGAAGAGCCACTGGCGGATCGAATTCGGACCCGTATCCGAGTTAAACAGCGGCGACGCGTTCGACACCACGGCCGCGCGCCCACCCGACGGGCTCAACTTCGACGCGCAATGGCACAGGAACAGCATCTGCCCGTCCGACTTGCTCGGCAGCCCGTGACTGAAACGAGACCCCGGCACCTGCGCCTGCTCCCTCACCGACGCCTGCTCCACCTCCCAGTCCCCGCCAAACGGCGGATTAGACAGAACGTAGTCGAACGTCTTATCCGCGTGCAGGTCCTCCAGGAGCGTATCCCCCTTCAGGATCGCATCCGGGCGCCCACCCTGAATGAGCAGGTCAGCCTTACCCAGCGCGTAGGCCGAATCCATCATCTCCTGACCGTAGACCGTGACCTTCACGCCCGGGTTCAGCTCCCGCAGCGCCTCCTGGGCGACCAGCAGCATGCCGCCCGAACCCGCCGTCGGATCATAAATCGAACGCAGCACGTCCTGTCCCGCCAGCGACTCGGCGTCCGCGGCGAAGAGCACGTCAACCATCAGCTTGATCGCGTCACGCGGCGTGTAGAACGCGCCCGCGGCCTTCCCCTTCTTGTCAAACGCCCGGTACATGACGTCCTCGAAAATGTCGCCCATCGTCGAATCCTCAACGCTCGTGGACCCCAGCGACAGCGTCGAAAAGTGCTTGACCACCTCCAGCAGGCGATTCGCCGCACTGAGCTTGGCGACCAGCTTAGGAAACTCGAACGCGGTCCAGATGTCCGCGATGTTGTGCGAGAAACCGTTGACGTAGCTGAGCAGCGCCCTATCCACGTTGTCATCCACCGACGCGATACGCGCCAGGTTGAACGGGGAGGTATTGAAGAAGCTCAAGCCGAAACGATTGCTGACGGCAATATCGATGAGGTACGAGGGCATGTCGCCCTGCGCGTTGACGAACTCGATGACGTCGTCCTTCGTGTCCTCCAACAGGCACTCGAGGCGGCGCAGGACCGTGAACGGCAGGATGTAGTCGCCGTACTCCTGGGGTTCGACGACGTTACGCAGGTACTTGTCAGCCGTGTCCCACACGATCCGGGCGGTGGTGGATGCCGCCGCGCGCGATGCCTCGTTTGCCATGACCGTCTTACTCCCCTGCGCCTGCGACTACTGCTATTACAACGAAAAATGAGGACGTCCCGCCCGCTGGCATGCCAGCAAGAGAGCGCCCATTGAAGTCTACCTCACGACGCCGAAGCTGACGGGGACGTGAGCATGTCAGCGATGCCGTCCAACTGCGCGCGGATCTCCTCAAAAGGCCGGTCCAGGTCGAGCGTCCTCACGCCGATCTGGTTGCCGCTCATGCGATACGTGACGTCGGGCTGCACCTCCTCGTCGGTCGCGGCGTACAGGAGCATGCCCGACACCTCGACGCTTTCCCCCGCGCGCTCCAGCACCGCCTGCTTGTTCTTCACGTACGCGAAGATCTGATAGAGGTTCCCCGAGTGCACGGTCCTCTTGTCGAAGTTGCTCTGCATCGTGGACGTGTAGTACTTCGCATCGATGATGAG
>ERZ1674149.283-NODE-283-length-13953-cov-17.771262_pt1 | contig 13953 bp, 10 predicted proteins | sample MGYA00581311_ERZ1674149 | MGnify/ENA primary metagenome ERZ1674149 (study PRJEB41354, sample SAMEA4873312) | human saliva metagenome | biome: human-associated habitat [ENVO:00009003]; feature: mouth environment [ENVO:08000002]; material: saliva material...
TTTATGAGTGTCCAAGATTTGGGGGCCAGTTCATTTTTTGCTATTATGTATATATAATAAAAAGCAAGTCTGGAAAAATGTCTTATGAATAATGTAATGCGGATCATGATACCGATTTTTGCGGCTTCTTTCATCTCTGCGGCGTTTGGTGCAGATTTGTTGTTGGCGCAGGAATATAAAAATCAAGATATTGCCGGTTGGGCCATGAGTGAAAAGTTGGATGGCGTACGCGCGTATTGGGACGGCAGGCGGCTGGTCAGTCGTCAGGGTTATGCGTTTACACCGCCCAAAGGTTTTACAGCAGGTTTTCCGCCGTTTCCGATGGATGGTGAGTTGTACAGCGGACGAGGGCGGTTTGAGCAAATTTCCGCGACGGTGCGTTCTGCCTCGGGAAATTGGGACGGCATCCGTTTGCATGTTTTTGATGTGCCGCAGGCGCAGGGTAATCTGTATCAGCGGCTGGAAACGGCTTTGAAATGGCTGAAATCACACCCATCGGCACGGTTTACGGTCATTCCGCAAGTCAAGGTGCGCGACAAACAGCATGCTTTGGATTTTTTGAAACAAGTTGAAGCGCTGGGTGGGGAAGGGGTGATGCTGCGTCAACCTGAAGCCCGTTATGCAAGCGGTAGAAATGGGCAGCTGTTGAAGCTGAAAAGTGAATATGATGATGAATGTACGGTAACGCGTCATTATGAGGGCAAAGGGCGCAATGTCGGGCGTTTGGGTGCGGTAGGATGCAAAAACCAATATGGCGAGTTTCGTATCGGCAGCGGTTTTAAGGATAAAGACCGCGACCATCCGCCGAAAATCGGTGCACTGATTACTTACCGTTATCGTGGTTTTACGCAAAAGGGAACGCCGAAATTTGCAACATTTGTCAGGGTGCGCTCGGATCGATAAAACAAATGAAAGGCCGTCTGGAGTTTCAGACGGCCTTTGATCTATTTAGAATTTAGGCAGTGAGCAACCTTCGGTGGCAATAATTCTGCATTGTAAAGCTCCACGCTCTTGACATTTCCTTAATGCTTCATCTTCAGCCATCCCTGGATAGGAGGTTATACCAAAAAAAGCTGAACCATCTTTTCCTTGAGCGACAGCGATACAGCCATTGCGAACCCAAGCCTCAACTTTACATGGTTTATTTTTCCCACCTTCTTCACAGGTTTTAATGGCTTCTTTTTTTGCTGCGGCAAGTGAATCCATTTCGAGTGCTCCACCTGATATACCTGTTTTAGGGTTGATTGCCCACGCTCCGTATTTTGAAGGAACATTGATGTTGATAATTTTCGTAGGTTGTCTTTGTTGACGCTGACCAGACGAGCCACAATTTGGGTTGTAGCCGTATTGGCATAAGCCAGGGTCATTTTGCAACGCGCCTCTGGTTGCATCATAAGTAGGGTTGGCAACGCAGACATTAAGGCTTGTCAGCCCCAATACCACAAAAAACAATTTTTTCATTTCAAGTCCAATCTGTTAGTTATCTAAATCTGTGTCAGTTGACGCATGACGTCATTTATAAGGTTTCCAATACATCAGGCAATTCGGCCAAGCTGTTGAGTATGGCGACATGGGGCAGGGCGGAAAGCTGTTGGGCAGTATGTGCGCCGGTGGCAACTGCGATGGCGCGGATTTTAGCGTTGGCGGCCATTTCTAGGTCGTGGGTGGTGTCGCCGACGACGACGGCCTCTTCCGGCTCAACACCCAGTCGGTCGCAAAGGGCAAGTACCATGTCGGGCGCGGGTTTGGACGGATATTCGCTAGCGCAGGCAGTTTCCAGCCAGAAGGCTTGGGTGCCGGTTTGCTCGATGGACCTATCCAGTCCGCTGCGGCCTTTGCCGGTCGCTACAGCAAGCCAATAGCCTTGTTGCTTCAAGCGTTGCAGGCAGGGCAGGACTTCGGGGAACAGGGTCATGTTGCGGTTGTTGGGATTGAGGTAGTGCGCGGCATAGGTCTCAATCAGGGTTTCCTGAACGTGTTCGCTGACGTTGTGGGCAAGGCGGCGGATGATGCCGGAGAGGCTGTATCCGATGAGCGGTCGGATTTGGTCGGCTTCGGGAACGGGCAGGCCACAATCGGCAAAGCTTTGTTGGAAGGTGTGGATAATGGGGTTGGTGGTGTCGGCAAGCGTACCGTCCCAGTCGAAAATGATGAGTTTGGGTTTCATGGGTTTCCTTTCAGACGGCCTTGAATAACTTATTATTTTAAAAGTGTATTTTGGTGTGGCTGAATTCACCAAAATACACGAATAGAACTATGGGTTACTTAATATTTTAACTTTTTCTTGATTGAATTCTTGTTCGGAAAGAATACCTTGATCTAATAATTTCTTTAAATTTACTAATTGATCATATTTTTTGTTGTTGCTTGAATTATCAATATCTTGTTTTGTCTCTGTGCAGATAAAAATAATTTCAATCCTAGGCCAATTCCCTAAGATGTGAGGAGGAGTAGATGCTCTTTCTCTAATTGCTTTCATACTTTTATTTTTTTGTTTGCAGAAAGCCTGTGCTCTTTTTTCAGCACTGTGTCTCACGGCAGTTGAAGGAGTAAATCCTGATGCCCCTTGGTGGAATATGCGATATTCTTGTTCATTATTTTCATTAACATCTAAAATAGTTTCTTTGCCTTTATAAATGATTGCTGTATCAAAACCCGAGTTGCCCTTTTCAACGATTTGGATTCCCGATGCAGTTGTACAACCAGCTAAAATTAATGCTAATAGAAGATAAAATTTATACATGACGTTTCCTTAATTTGGGGTTGAGTAAATCTATTTGATTTCAGACGGCCTTTTCCTGATTTTCCAACATTACAATGAATTGCGCCAATTCTTGCGGCAGGGGGGCTTTCAGGATCAGTTTTTCGCCGGTCAGCGGATGGGCGAGGTGCAGCTCGGAGGCGTGCAGGAACATTCTTTTCAAACCGAGTTTTTGCAGGCGTTTGTTGGCCTGATAGTCGCCGTAGCGTTCGTCGCCGGCAATGGGGCAGTCTTGCGATTGCAGGTGGACGCGGATTTGGTGGGTGCGGCCGGTTTTCAGGGTGGCTTCGACAAAGGTCAGGTCGGATAGGCCGACTTGGTGCAAAAGGCCGTCTGAAAAACGGTTTAACACGCGGAAGATGGTGTGGGCGGATTGGCCGTCTTCGCTGACGCGCACCATTTTTTCGCCTTGTGCGCCGGTGTATTTGAACAGGGGGAGCTTGACGTGGAAGCGGTCGTTCGGCAGCCTGCCGACACCCAGCGCAAGATAGATTTTTTTCGGATGGTCGTTGCGGATGGCTTCGTGCAGTTTCACCAAGGCGCTGCGTTTTTTGGCGATCATTAAAAGGCCGCTGGTGTCTTTGTCGAGGCGGTGGACGAGTTCGAGATAACGCGCTTCGGGACGGGCGCGGCGGATTTGTTCGATGACGCCGAAGCTCACGCCGCTGCCGCCGTGGACGGCAACGCCGGACGGTTTGTTGATGACCAAAAGCGCATCGTCTTCGTAAACGATGTCAAATTCGCGCGCGGGCGCGCCCTGAACGCGGTTTTCAGACGGCCTTTGTTTTTCGGCGGTGCGTATCGGCGGAATGCGGACGGTATCGCCTGCCTGAATGCGGTTGTCGGGTTTGCAGCGTTTTTTGTTCAGCCGCACTTCGCCGGCGCGGATGATGCGGTGGATATGGCTTTTCGGGACGCCTTTGAGGATTTTTATCAGATAGTTATCAAGGCGTTGGCCTTCCTCGTGTTCGGCAACGGCAATCAGGCTGACTGAATCTTTGCGTATTGCGTGCATTTTCTCTATAATCCCAAACGTCCGTTTCGGGACTTGAACCTGCCGTCGCAGGCCGTCTGAAACGGATTTATTGTTAAAACGAGATTTTATATTAAAAACGCACTCCGCAAAGCATTTCCTTGTGTTTGTTCAAAGCCGGCAAACGCAATCCCGTAATTAAGTTTGAATTGAACCTGCCGTCCGGCCGGGCGTAAGACGCAGTCCGCGCAGCACCGTCCGAAATTACCGGCGCTACGATAATAAGAAGATGTAGGCTGCCTTCATTTTGTCCGAAACATCAGCATTCGGACGGCAGCGGAACCATCAACCCTTCCGCCGCATTGTTCTTTATTTCCTTCTTTATCCGAATCTGTCCGCACATGGCTTGAGTTCAAGCATGCAACCTTGCGGATTTCAAATCAAAAACTGGTTACACAGGGGTTCCCCCATCTTGCCTTTGCAGAGTGCCAACCGGACAGACAGGCCGTCTGAAAAAGATATTCACAAATCAAACGGCCGCTGTTCACGAGGTGACTATGAAAAGAATGTTATTCAACGCAACGCAGGCCGAAGAGCTGCGCGTTGCCATTGTCGATGGCCAAAACCTTTTGGACTTGGACATCGAAACGCTGGGCAAAGAACAGCGTAAAGGCAATATCTACAAAGGTATCATTACCCGCATCGAGCCGTCGCTGGAAGCGTGTTTCGTCGATTACGGAACCGACCGCCACGGCTTTTTGCCGTTTAAGGAAGTGTCGCGCTCATATTTCCGCGACTACGAAGGCGGCAGGGCGCGTATTCAGGACGTGCTCAAAGAAGGCATGGAAGTCATCGTCCAAGTCGAAAAAGACGAGCGCGGCAACAAAGGCGCGGCGCTGACTACCTTCATCAGCCTGGCCGGCCGCTATCTGGTATTGATGCCGAACAACCCGCGCGGCGGCGGCGTATCCCGCCGTATTGAAGGCGAAGAGCGTCAAGAGTTGAAAGCCGCCATGGCCGAACTCGACATTCCGAACGGCATGAGCATCATCGCCCGCACCGCCGGCATCGGCCGCAGCGCGGAAGAGTTGGAATGGGACTTGAACTACCTCAAGCAACTCTGGCAAGCCATCGAAGAAGCAGGCAAAGCACATCATGACCCTTACCTGCTCTTCATGGAAAGCTCGCTGCTGATTCGTGCGATTCGCGACTATTTCCGTCCCGACATCGGCGAGATTTTGGTGGACAATCAAGAAGTTTACGACCAAGTTGCCGAGTTCATGAGCTACGTCATGCCGAGCAATGTAGGCCGTCTGAAACTCTATCAAGACCACACGCCGTTGTTCTCCCGCTTCCAAATCGAACACCAAATCGAAAGCGCGTTCTCACGCAGCGTCAGCCTGCCGTCAGGCGGCGCAATTGTGATCGACCACACCGAAGCCCTGGTTTCCATCGACGTCAACTCTGCGCGCGCCACACGCGGCTCGGACATCGAAGACACCGCGTTCAAAACCAATATGGAAGCCGCCGAAGAGGTTGCCCGCCAAATGCGTCTGCGCGACTTGGGCGGTTTGGTCGTCATCGACTTTATCGATATGGAAAATCCAAAGCACCAACGCGATGTTGAAAACGTCCTGCGCGACGCGCTCAAAAAAGACCGCGCCCGCGTGCAAATGGGCAAACTTTCGCGTTTCGGCCTTTTGGAATTGAGCCGCCAACGTTTGAAACCGGCTTTGGGCGAAAGCAGCCATGTTGCGTGTCCGCGCTGTGCCGGTACCGGTGTCATCCGCGGTATCGAATCCACCGCCCTGCACGTTTTGCGCATCATTCAAGAAGAAGCAATGAAAGACAACACCGGCGAAGTACGCGCACAAGTGCCTGTCGATGTTGCCACCTTCCTGTTGAACGAAAAACGCGCCGAGCTGTTTGCGATGGAAGAGCGTTTGGATGTAAATGTCGTCCTGATTCCGAATATCCACTTGGAAAATCCGCACTACGAAATCAACCGCATCCGCATCGATGATGTAGAAGAAGACGGCGAACCGAGCTACAAACGCGTTGCCGAGCCGGAAGAAGACGAATCCGCCAAACCTTTCGGCAGCGAAAAAGCCAAAGCGGCCCGTCCTGAGCCTGCCGTCAAAGGCGTGCGCCATACCCAGCCTGCACCGACTGTCGCTCCTGAGAAAAAAGCCTCTTGGTGGGACAGCTTCAAAGCTTGGTTGAAACGCATTTTCGGCGGCGAGCCTGCGCCTGCCGCAGTCGCTCAAGAGCCTGCCGAAAAACGCACGGCAAACAACCGCGGCCAAAACGGCAACCGCCGTTCGAGCAGCCGCCGTCAAAATCCGCGCCGCAACAACAAACACGACGGCAGCAAAGTCGAAGTGCGCGAAGTGAATGCCGAAGCCGCCGACAGTAAGTTTGAAGAAAGCAAATCAAACGAAAGCCGCAACGACGAGCGTAAAGAAAGCCGCCGCAGCCGCAACCGCAACAACCGCCGCGATGAGCGCAACAACGAGCGTAACCGTGTCGAGGAAACGGTTGAAGACGTAAACGTTCAAGAAGTGGCCGCACTGGCTGAGATGCCGTCTGAAAACCAAGCGGAACAAAACGGCAATAAACGCCGCCGCAACAACGGCCGTAACGAGCGCAACCGTAACCAATATGCGGAAAGCCATGTTGAAGACGCAAACGTTCAAGCCGATAGCGAACAGGCGCAAGCGGAAGCGGACGACAACGCCCGCAGCGAAGAGGGTGTGAAAAACAACGGCCGTCAAGGACGCGACCGCAACAACCGTCAGCGCAACAACCGCAACGACCGCCGTTCAAACAGCAAAAAACGCAATATTCCGTCTTCGGCAAAAATCGAGCAATACCTGAACATTACCGACACCGCTGACAAAGTCCTCTTTGCCGTGGCGCATGTTTTGGGTTTGAACGAAACGGTTGAAGCTGAAAATGTACCTTTGCCGCAGGAAGATGATCATGCCGAGCCGTTGGTGATTGTGGTATCCGAGCCTGAAGTTACCAGCGCAGAGCCATTCGTATTTGCCATTGAAAGCGAAGACGAGCCTGCCGTCGCGCAAACCGAAAGCGCCGATGCCGAGCAAGCCCTGTTGGCTTCTGCGGTCAGCAACGTCAAAGAAGCCATTTCCGCGGTATTGTCTCCGAATGAAACTGCCGTTGCAGAAATCGCAGAACCGGTTGAAGCAGCAACCGAAACTGTGGCAACGCAAACTGAGCCCGTAGCTGAAAAAGCGCCTGTTGCCACCGTTTTGCCGGAAGGTTTGGGCGATTTGATTTTCGTTGAAACCGATCCGCAAGCCGTTGCCGCTTTTGCCGCGCAGCCGCAACCTGAACCGGTTGTCAAAACACGCCGTTCGGATGTGCCTAAAGTAGAAGTGGAAGACATAGCAGTCGAAATGATTTTGGTGGAAACACGCAAAGACTAAGATTGGTTTTCCAGTTAAAAGCCCGATGTTGAACGCATCGGGCTTTTTATTGGTTGGGAGGAGTGAGCCACTTATTTTTTATATTTGCCATGAGCGGTTGCTTCATGGTTAAAAAGCAGGATAGCTTGCTGAGAAAGGGAGGGGTGTGATTCTTTCAATGGGAAGGGCTTGACGATAAATAGATCGGTATGAAAAAAGGCCGTCTGAAATGGTTTCAGACGGCCTTAGTTTGTGTGTATGTTTGGGTATTGTGATTATTTTTTGTTCAGAGAGTCACGGATTTCGCGCAACAACAGAACTTCTTCGCTAGGCTCTGCCGGTGCTTCTTCAGCAGGAGCTTCGGCTTTTTTCACAGAGTTGATGGCTTTAACCACGCAGAAGATGGCAGCGGCGATGATCAGGAAGCTGATCACGGTGTTGATGAACAGACCGATGTTCAGGGTAACGGCACCGGCTGCTTGGGCGGCTGCCAGGCTGGCGTAACCTTCAGCAGGAGCGGCTTGTGCGCCGTCTTTCAACGTAATGAACAGGTTGGAGAAATCAACGCCGCCGATCAACAGGCCGATAGGGGGCATGATTACGTCGTCAACCAATGATTTGACGATGCCGCTGAATGCTGTACCGACAACCATACCGACTGCGAGGTCGATCACGTTGCCACGCATAATAAATTCTTTAAATTCTGAAGCGATTGACATAATTAATCTCCTGTATGTGTTTGAGTCAAAATCAGATGTAGTTCAATAAAACGGCAGGCATATTAACGCTTTATCGGTTAAGAAAATTTCAATAATGTTAAATTTTGTATTTCATGCTAAAAATACCCGGCTTCTATGCCTTCTGTATGAAAAACAGGCCGTCTGAATTTTTTTTGTTACTTTTTTGCACCACTTTTTATCCGTGGCTAAGTATCAGATAATATGAATGTTATCTTTAGAATCAATGCTCTATCGAAATTTTAGGTTAAGGTGGAATGATAATATAATAATGTTGAAAACATAGTCGTTGAAAGCCTGTAAAGTTAATGTTTCGTATCCGTATTTGACTTTCAGACGGCCTTTTTTGTCATGCAGTTATTCAAGCCATAATGTAACGGCCATAAAAAACGCACTTTCATGATGAAAGTGCGTTTGGTGTGTAAACCGTTTAGTTTTCTTCGTCGTTCAGCGCGTTGATGCTGTAACCGCCGTCAACGTAGGTAATTTCGCCGGTGATGCCGGAAGCAAGGTCGGACAAGAGGAAGGCGGCGGTGTTGCCGACTTCTTCGATGGTAACGTTGCGACCCAGCGGGTTGTGGGAAGCGACGTGGCCCAAGAGTTTGCTGAAATCGGCGATGCCGGAAGCGGCCAGGGTTTTGATCGGGCCTGCGGAGATGCCGTTGCAGCGGATGCCTTCTTTGCCCAGGCAGGCGGCGGTGAAGCGGATGCCGGCTTCGAGGCTGGCTTTGGCCATGCCCATAACGTTGTAGTTAGGAATGGCACGAACGGCGCCCAAGTAGCTCAGAGCGACGATTGCGGCGTTGCGGCCCTGCATCATCGGACGGGCGGCTTTAGCCAGCGCAGGCAGGCTGTATGCGGAGATTTCGTGAGCGGTGTTGAACGCTTCACGGCTGATGCTGTCGAGGAAGTCGCCGCTTAAGGCTTCTTTGGGGGCGAAGCCAATAGAGTGGACGAGGCCGTCCAAGCCGTCCCAATGTTTGCCCAAGTCAACGAACACTTGGTTGATTTCGTCGTCGCTGGCAACGTCGCAGCGGAACACGAGTTCGGAGCCGAGTTCGGCCGCCATTTTACGGACGCGCTCTTCCAGTTTGTCGACAACGTAGGTGAATGCCAATTCCGCGCCTTGTTCGCGGCAGGCTTTGGCAATGCCGTAAGCGATGGAACGCTCGGAGATCATGCCGGTAATCAGAATTTTTTTGCCTTGCAAAAAGCCCATTTTCTTATCCTTTAGCAGTGGTATTGCGGTTGCATTAAACTGCGCATTATAGCAAAAACCGCTGTTTCGGCATAGAAAACAACGGATAACCCTTTGTCTTGCCTCAAATAGGGATAAGGTTTTCTGCCAAGGCCGTCTGAAACCTGACGGAACGGCGGCAAAACGTTATACTTGATCACCTTAATGACCGATGTTTCAGGAGGAAACCATGCCCGAACAAAACCGAATTCTTTGCCGGGAACTCAGCCTGTTGGCGTTTAACCGCCGTGTACTGGCTCAGGCTCAGGATACGAATGTTCCTTTGTTGGAGCGTTTGCGTTTTTTGTGCATTGTTTCTTCCAATTTGGACGAATTTTTTGAAGTGCGCATGGCGTGGTTGAAACGCGAAAACAAACTGCGTCCGCATCAACTGCTCGACAACGGCAAAACCGCAGCCGAAACCATTGAGGCGGTGGCAAAAGAGGCGCAGGCGCTGATCCGCGAGCAATATGATTTGTTTAATAATGTGCTTCAGCCCGAACTTGACCGCGCCGGCATTCATTTCTATCGCCGCCACAAATGGACGGCCGCGCAGAAAAAATGGATTGAAAACTATTTCGACAACGAGCTTTTGCCCATTCTCACCCCCATCGGCCTCGATCCTTCGCATCCGTTCCCGCGCCCATTAAACAAATCGCTCAACTTTGCCGTCGAACTCGAAGGCACGGATGCGTTCGGCCGTCCGTCCGGCATGGCGATTGTGCAGGCGCCGCGCATTTTGCCGCGTGTCGTCCCCATGCCGTCTGAAATTTGCGGCGGCGATGCAGGCTTTGTGTTCTTATCGTCTATTTTGCACGCTCATGTCGGTAAACTTTTCCCCGGCATGAAAGTGAAGGGTTGCCATCAATTCCGCCTCACGCGCGACAGCGATTTGACGGTGGATGAAGAAGATTTAAAAAACCTGCGTGCTGCGATTCAAAACGAATTGCACGACCGCGAATACGGCGACGGCGTGCGCTTGGAAGTAGCAGACACTTGTCCGGCATACATTCACGATTTCCTGCTCGCCCAGTTCAAACTGACTTCTACCGAGCTGTATCAGGTCAAAGGGCCGGTCAATTTGGTGCGCCTCAATGCCGTCCCCGATTTGGTGGACAGGCCGGATTTGAAGTTTCCTCCGCGCAACGCAGGCCGTCTGAAAGCCTTGCGCAAAAACGGCTCCGTGTTCAAGCTGGTCAAACAGTCGCCGATTTTGCTGCACCACCCGTATCAGTCTTTCGATCCGGTTGTCCAAATGATACGCGAGGCTGCGGCCGATCCGGATGTGTTGGCCGTCAAAATGACCATCTACCGCACCGGCAGCAACTCCGAGCTTGTACGCGCATTGATGAAGGCCGCACTGGCGGGCAAGCAGGTTACCGTCGTCGTCGAACTGATGGCGCGTTTTGACGAAGCCAACAACGTCAACTGGGCGAAGCAGCTGGAAGAGGCGGGCGCGCACGTCGTGTACGGCGTATTCGGCTACAAAGTCCATGCCAAAATGGCTTTGGTTATCCGTCGCGAAGACGGTGTGCTCAAGCGTTATGCCCACCTCGGCACCGGCAACTACCACCAAGGCACATCGCGTATTTACACCGACTTCGGCATCATTACCGCCGACGAACAAATCACTGCCGATGTGAACACCCTGTTTATGGAAATCACAGGCTTGGGCAAGCCGGGCCGTCTGAACAAGCTCTATCAAAGTCCTTTTACCCTGCACAAAATGGTCATCGACCGCATCAAGCAGGAAACCGAACACGCCAAAGCCGGCAAACCGGCGCGGATTACCGCCAAGATGAATTCCCTCATCGAGCCGAGCGTGATTGATGCGTTGTATCAAGCCAGCGCGGCAGGCGTACAAATCGACCTGATTGTGCGCGGTATGTGTACTTTGCGCCCGGGTGTAAAAGGCTTGTCCGAAAACATTCGCGTCCGTTCCATCATCGGCCGCCAACTCGAACATTCGCGCGTGTATTGCTTCCATAACAACGGCGCAGACGATACCTTTATCTCCAGCGCCGACTGGATGGGTCGCAACTTCTTCCGCCGCATTGAAGTCGCCACGCCGATTACCACGCCCGAACTCAAAGAACGCGTGATCCGCGAAGGTTTGGAAATGGCCTTGGAAGACAATACCCAGGCTTGGCTGATGCAGCCTGACGGCAGCTACGTCCGCACCCAGTCGCAAGACGGCGAGCCTGCGTTTGGTTTGCAGGAAGGTTTGTGGAAAATATACGGACGTTAAATTGAATAATGTCTCAGGCCGTCTGAAATGCAGGTTTCAGACGGCCTTTTTTGATTTTGCCGTTATAATTCCGTTTCACAATCTTTCAGACGGCCTTTTCCTATGAAATCTTACCCCGATTCCTATCTCCATTTTGAAAACCTCGAATCTCCCGAAACGCAAAATTTTGCCGCCGCGGCGCATGCCGAAACGCGTGCGCGTTTTTTAGAAAACGACAAAGCGCGCGAATTGTCTGACGGCATTTTGGCGCAGTTGCAGGACACGCGGCAGATTCCGTTCTGTCAGGAACACCGCGCGCGGATGTACCATTTCCATCAGGACGCGGAATATCCGAAGGGCGTGTACCGCGTATGTACCGCGGCGACTTACCGTTCCGGCTATCCTGAGTGGAAAATCCTGTTTTCGGTGGCTGATTTCGATGAGCTGCTCGGCGACGATGTATATTTGGGCGGCGTGTCGCACTTGGTGGAACAGCCCAACCGCGCGCTGTTGACCTTGAGCAAATCGGGCGGCGATACGGCGTACACGCTGGAAGTGGATTTGGAAGCAGGGGAATTGGTAGAAGGCGGTTTTCACTTTCCGGCAGGCAAAAACCATGTGTCGTGGCGCGATGAAAACAGCGTTTGGGTGTGTCCGGCTTGGGACGAACGCCAGTTGACTGAATCGGGCTATCCGCGCGAAGTGTGGCTGGTGGAGCGCGGCAAAAGTTTCGAGGAAAGCCTGCCGGTGTATCAAATCGAGAAAGGCGCGATGATGGTAAACGCGTGGCGTTACCTCGATCCGCAGGGTTCTCCGATTGATTTGATTGAAGCGTCGGACGGTTTTTACACCAAAACCTATTTGCAGGTGTCATCTGAAGGCGAGGCGAAACCGTTGAACCTGCCTAATGATTGCGACGTGGTCGGCTATCTGGCGGGGCATCTTTTGCTGACGTTGCGCAAAGACTGGAACCGTGCGAACCAAAGCTATCCGAGCGGCGCGCTGGTGGCGGTGAAGCTGAATCGGGGTGAACTCGGGGCGGCGCAGCTTTTGTTTGCGCCCGATGAAACGCAGGCATTGGAAAGCGTGGAAACGACCAAGCGTTTTGTGGTGGCGAGCCTGCTGGAAAACGTACAAGGCCGTCTGAAAGCATGGCGCTTTAGCGACGGTAAATGGCAGGAAGCCGAGTTGCCGCGCCTGCCTTCGGGTGCGTTGGAAATGACCGACCAACCGTGGGGCGGAGACGTGGTTTACCTTGCCGCCAGCGATTTCACCACGCCGCTGACGCTGTTTGCGCTGGATTTGAACGTGATGGAACTGACCGTCATGCGCCGCCAGCCGCAGCAGTTTGATTCAGACGGCATCAACGTGCAACAGTTTTGGACGACTTCGGCCGACGGCGAGCGCATTCCTTATTTCCACGTCGGTAAAAATGCCGCTCCCGACACGCCGACTTTGGTCTATGCCTACGGCGGTTTCGGCATTCCCGAATTGCCGCATTATCTGGGCAGCGTCGGCAAATATTGGCTGGAAGAGGGCAACGCCTTCGTGTTGGCAAATATCCGCGGCGGCGGCGAATTCGGTCCGCGCTGGCATCAGGCGGCGCAGGGAATCAGCAAACACAAAAGCGTTGATGATTTATTGGCAGTCGTGCGCGATTTGTCCGAACGCGGCATGAGTTCGCCCAAACACATCGGTTTGCAGGGCGGCAGCAACGGCGGCCTGATTACCGCCGCCGCCTTCGTGCGCGAGCCGCAAAGCATAGGCGCGCTGGTGTGCGAAGTGCCGCTGACCGACATGATCCGCTATCCGCTGCTCTCCGCCGGTTCAAGCTGGACGGACGAATACGGCAACCCGCAGAAATACGAAGTCTGCAAACGCTGGCTGGGCGAATTGTCGCCGTATCACAATCTTTCAGACGGCATCGATTATCCGCCTGCGCTCATCACCACCAGCCTCAGCGATGACCGCGTCCATCCCGCCCACGCGCTCAAGTTCTACGCCAAACTGCGCGAAACCGCCGCGCAATCTTGGCTCTACTCGCCTGACGGCGGCGGCCATACCGGCAACGGCACGCAACGCGAATCCGCCAACGAACTCGCCTGTGTCTTGCTGTTTTTGAAAGAGTTTTTAGGGTAGAAGTAAGCAGCAGGACTGACTGTTTTGTAAAGTTGAGAAACAAAATACTCTTGTTTCGGTAAGTGAAAAGAAGGCCGTCTGAAAAACGAATATTAAAGTTTTCAGACGGCCTTCTTTTCTTTTAACTTTCAACATATCCCGATAAAATGGACACTTTGTAAGTGATCATTGATGGAAGACGCAATTATGGCAACCGAACCGAAAAATTATACACGATTTAGAAAATAATTTCAAACAAAACAATATATTAAAACTCAAACAAATCTTTCCCGAAGTCTGTTGCGAAGACCAAATCGACTTTGAGAAACTCAAACTCGTCCTTGGCGCAGAAAACCTTGCCGGGGTGGGCGACGTTATCAACGCGATGCTGTAGAAACTAGTAGCGTTGTTTACAGTATTTCCAGGAGAATACTGAAACATGAACATGCACAAAAACACCCGTCTCACCCCG
>ERZ1674149.296-NODE-296-length-13521-cov-7.037650_pt1 | contig 13521 bp, 10 predicted proteins | sample MGYA00581311_ERZ1674149 | MGnify/ENA primary metagenome ERZ1674149 (study PRJEB41354, sample SAMEA4873312) | human saliva metagenome | biome: human-associated habitat [ENVO:00009003]; feature: mouth environment [ENVO:08000002]; material: saliva material...
CAGCGTCAACGCTGTCTCAGAGCATAGGAAAACTGTCAACCCCCTAGGGTTGGTCTTTATAAACAAGCCAATGTCCGCCGGCGGAAAGCGTTAATGTCCAAGTCTAACGGCTCGCGTTGCGAGAGTGGGAGTGTTGTCGGCTTTGGATGGTATTACATTGGGGGGCGATAACGCTAAGACGATACATGGTTTTGTGTGTCGAGCGAATGAGTGAGGGTGGTTTTCGTGTCTACAACGTTAGTCGAAAACCTTAAAGGCATAACCTTGTTGCTGCAACCATTCGATGGAGCGGGGCAAAGCATAGAGGAGTTTGTCCTGACTCTTGAGTGAGTCGTGAAAGGTTATGATGCTCCCGTTGCGCGTATAACGTTGGACGTTGTGCAAGACGTCGCGGCCGTTGAGGCGAGTGGAGTAGTCGCGCGTTACCAAGTCCCACATAATCACCTTATAGTGGTGCTGGAGCACGCCTATGTATTGGCCCCATTTCATCCAGCCGTGGGGTGGGCGGAAGAGGTCTGTGCGGATATAAGCGTTGGCCTTTTCGACGTTGAGCATATACTTGTGGACGCTATGGCGCAAGCCGCCGATGTGGTTAAAAGTATGATTGCCCAAGCGATGGCCGGCTGCTTTTACTTGTTCAAAGGTTTCGGGATTCTTTCGCACGTTGTCGCCCACCATAAAAAAGGTGGCCTTCACTTGATAATGATCTAAGACGTCGAGAACCCAAGGGGTGACTTCCGGAATCGGTCCGTCGTCGAAGGTGAGATAGACGGCGTGGTCGTTGTGGGCCATTCGCCAATAAGCCAATGGGTAAAGCCAGCGTAGGAAAAGGGAGGGTTGCTCTATGAGCATAGACTATGATCGAAAAAATAGCGGCGCGGCTTTCGGCGTCGGGGAGCGCGGGGCGTCGGGTGCGAGGGGCTTTGCCGAGTTAATGGTTGGTTGGTGCGTGGCAGGCGGATGCCGACGCTATAAAAAGGAAAAGCGAGGACGCAAGACAAGAGGGCTGTTTTGAAACCTTTGCTTGCATCCTCACTTTATCAGACATTGTATTATTCTTCTGAACCGTCGGCCTCAGGCGCTTGGGGTTGTTGCATCATTTGCTCCAAGGCTTGTGCGCCGATATTGCCGGCTTGTGTGCCGGTCAACTGCTTTAAGCGAGCGGCATAGAGCCGGGCTTGCGGCACTTTCGCAGCATCGAGTACGCTAATCGCACTGTAGAGGTTGCGGAGCGCACGTGCGCAAGATGAAGCATAGCTCGTGAGGTCGCTGTAAGAGAGCGAGTTGAGCCAGTCTAAATACTGCGCGTTGTATTTTGCGACGGCCGTAGCTATTTCTCCGGCTTTCTTCGCGTTGCCCGCTTGCAGCCAGATTTGTGCCAACTGGTAGTCGTTTTCTTCGTAGGGGATGTTGCTCGCAGGCAACATCTTTTCGGACATGGCGAGCACTTCTCGTGCCTTTGCGGTTTGACCTTCCATCAAAAGACGTTGAGCTAACATCGTAAACATGTTACGGTGGGTCTGCGCCATCTTCATATTGGTGATGTCAAGATAGATGCCGGGCTTGTTGAGATTGCCGTAGCGGAAGCGCTTCATCAGGTTGTTGTACATCAAATTGGTGTCGATCGTGCCCAATTCGCGCTTGAACGGCGTGATGCGATAAGCAAGGCCCTCTAAAATAAAGTAGTCTTGGAGACCTGCAAAGTTGTTCGTGCCCAGCGTCACACTCATGTACATCGGGCGCTTCCAGTCGTTGCGCGCAAGCATTTCATAGATCATCACATCTTTGCGATAGAGACCGCCCTGGCCGTTGCGCATGGCCCAAGCCAAGGATAGGTTGATGTGATCAGGGATGGCTTCCTTGCCTTGCGGGAGTGCCATACCTTGATTGATGATATTCTGCTTGTTGACGTGAACAATGACGGAGTCGGTCGGGAAATAGCCCTTCGTCTTCACGTAGTTGTCCATAATATAGCGGAGATCGTAAGGATCCGGCCCGTTGGGGTGCGCCCGCTTAAAGGCATCGAGTTCGGCTTTGCCCTCCGGATGAATCGGGAAGTAAGTATGCTTGCCGTTGTCCGCATATTGATAAGGCAGCCAATTGATCGGCAGTGCGGGAGAATCGTAAGCCGGTCGACGCATTTGGTCCGTGTACCACGCCGTTTGCAGATATTCTAAGTTGCAGACGCGAGCGTCGGTGCGGTTGCCCTCCGTTTCTTGGTTGTACCAAAGCGGGAAGGTGTCGTTGTCGCCATTGCAGAAGATGATCGGATTAGCGGGAGAGCCGTCGAGCAGCTTCTCGGGCATCGTGTTCAGATAGTTCAAGCCCGAATCGTGGCAGAGATAGCGGCCGGAACGATCGTGGTCGTCCCACGTTTGGCTCACCATCTGCAGCGGTACGATGATGCCGAGCACGGAAGCAAAGATCGCTGCCGGCATAGCTTTACTTTCTTGCTGCTTAACCCAGAAGCGCTTGAGCCAATCGTAGATGGCAGCAACGCCAAGGCCGATCCAGATGGCGAAAGCGTAGAAGGAACCGGCATAAGCGTAGTCGCGCTCACGCGGCTGCTGAGGCGTCTGATTCAAGTATAAGACAATAGCCAAGCCGGTCATAAAGAAGAGGAAGAAAACCACCCAGAACTGGCGCACACCCTTTTCGCCGCGGAACAATTGCCAGAAGAGGCCCAAGAGACCCAGGAGCAAGGGGAGGCAGTAGAAGACATTATGTGATTTATCCTCTTTCAAGACGTCGGGCAGTTTGCTTTGGTCGCCATAAAGGAAGTTGTCGATGACGGGAAGTCCGGTAAGGTAGTTGCCATATTCTTTCTGGCCGAAGCTCTGCACGCCGTTCTGACGGCCGGCAAAGTTCCACAAGAAATAACGCCAATACATGAAGTTAAGCTGATAGGACGTGAAGAAACGGAAGTTGCTCCATTGCGTCGGCATTTGCCCCGGAATTTCTTGCCCGCTTGGCGTGGTGAACGTAACGTCGCGCATGGCGATATCGCCGCCCATCCAATCTTGATAAGCTTGGGCGTGATTGTGGCTCCAGATGCGTGGGAAGAACATTGTGAGGCCGGATGGGTAAACCAGACTCTGAGATGCTACGACTGATTCGTATTCGTCGGGCGCATTGGGTTGTTCTTTCACTTTCGGCTGCCAGACGTTGCTCTCGTCGATCGTGATGGCTTGCGCATAGGCCGCTTGATCGTAGGACGTAAAGGCTTCACCCTTGAGCAAGGGCGTTTGTCCGTATTGGTCGCGACTGAGGTAGCTGCCCAAGGTAAAGATATCCTCCGGCGAATTTTGGTCCATCGGCGGATTAGCTACGGAGCGGATGACGATAACGGCGTAAGAAGAATAGCCAATCATCAGCATCAGCATGCAGAGGAGAGAGGTATTGAGGAAGCGTTTGCGCAGACGGAAGTTGCCGTCTTTGTTTTTGGTGTAGAGGAAGTAACCCAGAACGCCGAAGACAATCAGCGCGATGAGGAAGGACTTTATCCCGTCGCCGAAGAAAGGAATGCCGAGCAGTCCGACGGAGATGAGATAAAGAAGGTTTGTGCGTGTGCGGTTATGCTGCGTAGTACTCCAAATGGCCGTCAAGACTACGGCGATCAAAAGTAGGAGATAAACAGCCACACCCACGTTGAAACCGAATCCGAGCCAGTTGACAAAGATGAGTTCGAACCAGCCGCCAACTTTTACAATGCCCGGAACGAGTCCGTAGAGCACGGTTCCGACCAGCACGAAGCCGATCAAGACAGCCAACATACTGCCTTTGGCCTGCGCATTCGGATTGCGTTTGAAGTAATATACAAGTGCGATGGCCGGGAGGCAGAGCAGGTTGAGCAAGTGTACGCCGATGCTCAAGCCCGTCAAATAAAAAATCAAGACTAACCAACGATCGCTGTGCGGCTCATCAGCATGGTCTTCCCATTTCAAGATTAACCAGAAAACAATTGCCGTAAACGCCGATGAATAGGCGTAAACTTCGGCCTCGGCAGCAGAGAACCAGAACGTATCGCTCCAAGCATAAGCCAAGGCGCCCGTAAGTCCGGCGGCCATTACTACGATGAGCTGCGCCCAAGTTTGCACGACGCCGTCCTTGCAGAGGATCTGCCGCGTCAAGTGTGTGACCGTCCAAAAGAGGAACAAGATCGTGACGGCCGAAAGCAGGGCGCTCATAATGTTAATCATAAAAGCTACCTGCGTCGGGTCGCTTGCGAAGCGCGAAAAGACGCTACCCGTCAGCATAAAGAAAGGTGCGCCGGGCGGGTGTCCTACGTCGAGTTTAGAAGCGGTGGAGATAAACTCGGGGCAATCCCAAAAGCTCGCCGACGGCTCTACTGTAAGACAATAGGTGACGGCAGCAATGGCGAATGCAATCCAACCTACGAGGTTGTTGATCAGCTTGTATTGCTTCATAGTGAAAGAAACTATTATATTGAATATTATTTTCGATGAACAACTCGCAAAAGTAGGAAGAAAATATTGAAAGCCCGCCGCTTGGGCTCTAAAATAAGTGGATTCGCGGCAAAAAGTTGGCATCGCAGCGCGGTCTTTTTTTATGAAACAGGCTTGACGGCGGCCGGCGATGCTCGAAAATGCGGTGCGTAAGTTTGGATTTTTAGGGGATTTTTGTGGAGACTGTTGAAGTTTAAATTGTCATTTTTCGCCCATTTCATCGCGTTTTCGGGACATTTCTTCAGCGTTTTGTGAGGCCTCGCCGATCTTTATTTTTGTTTGGTCCGAGCAAACTATCGTTTGGTGGGAGCAAATTATCGTTTGGCGGGGAGAAACCATCGTTTGGCCCGAGCAAACGATCGTGGGGTGGGGCGCAATATTTTTATACAAAGACTTCGCGCGTCGCAAAACGAGTGGCGGCGAACTGCTTCATCGGCTGAAGCGAAAAAATGGGCCGCTTGGTCGAAGATGCATAAATCGATTGCGCGGCGCAGACGGGGCGGCCTCAACGCCGATGACGATGAGCAAGGCCGCTGCTGCGCCAGAGAGCGCGGCCGGCCAACTTTTGATGAACAACGTAAGAGGATATAAAAAAAGAAAGAGACGCGGGCGATCCGTTCTCTTTCTTTGTGCGCTTCAGGATGGGCTTGAACCAACGACCCCCTGATTAACAGTCAGGTGCTCTAACCAACTGAGCTACTGAAGCTGGTGAATTGAGTAGTAGAATTTTGGAGCGCTTCAGGATGGGCTTGAACCAACGACCCCCTGATTAACAGTCAGGTGCTCTAACCAACTGAGCTACTGAAGCAGTTTTTATCAATTCGGCTGCAAAAGTAATAGGTATTTTCCAAATTAGCAATACCTTTGCAGGAAAATTACAGAAAAAAAACAGATGAAGAGAGTTTTAGGCTTTGGTAATGCGCTGGTCGATGCGCTTGCAAGAGTCGAGGATGATACGATATTGGAAGCGCTGCAGCTGCCGAAGGGATCTATGCAGCTGATTGACGCTGAACGTTATCGGTATATCAGTGATCAACTGGCAAAAATGGAGACAACGCGAGCTACCGGCGGGTCGGCCTGCAACACGATCTTGGCGCTCGGCCACTTAGGTATGCAGCCCGGCGTCGTGGGTAAGGTTGGAGATGACGATAACGGACGTTTCTTTGAAGCTACTTGCCGCCGACACAGCATCCGGCCAATGCTGCTGCGCAGCGAAAAGGCCACGGGCGTTGCCTCTACCTTTATTTCGCCCGATGGACAGCGTACGTTTGGCACGTATCTTGGCGCTGCCGAAGAAATGTGCGCCGAAGAGATCCACGAAGCCTTGCTCGATGCGTATGATTATGTTTATATTGAGGGCTATTTGGTGCAGAATCACGATTTGTTGCGCCGCATTGTGGCCGCGGCCAAAGCGAAAGCGACGACCATTTGTCTTGACTTGGCCTCCTATAATATTGTGGCGGATGAGATTGCGTTCTTTACCGAACTATTGCCCAATGTTGATATCCTTTTTGCCAATCAGCAGGAGGCCGAAGTCTTTACCGGCGAGGGCGATCCCGAAGCGGCTTTGCTGAAATTGGGCGAGATCTGTCGTACAGTTGTTGTTAAGACCGGCGGATCGGGCGCAAGGGCTAAGCGCGGCGCGGAAGTCGTAAACGTAGCTGCGCGCCCCGTGAAGCAAGTTTTGGACACGACGGGCGCCGGCGACTTCTTTGCGGCCGGTTTTCTGTATGGTCTCTCGAAAGGTTGCGATTTAGCCGAGTGCGTTTACAAAGGAACGGTCCTCGCAGCCTATGTAATAGAAGTGGCCGGTACGCATTTGCCGGAAGAAACGTGGGACGCTATCCGGACGGAGATAAACGCCGCTCGGCCGGTTGCCTGATATATGGAGTGAATTATGAGAAAGATTGCTATTGTTTTGCTCTCGTCCCTGCTTGCGGCAGGGAGTTTGCACGCACAGACACACAACGCAGAAGTAGCTAAGCAGTTGGAGACGTTTAATGTGTTGTATAAGTTGCTCGATCTTTATTACGTCGACACGCTGAACGCGCCCAAGATGGTGCGGGGCGCGATAGATTATATGCTGGACGGGCTTGACCCCTACACGCAGTACTATCCGGAGAGCGAAGCGCAGGATTTGCAGCAAATGACGACGGGCAAATATGCCGGCGTTGGCGCGGTTATTAGTTTTCGCCGCGATCTTCATCGCTGCGTTATCAATCGTCCTTATGCCGGACAGCCCGCTGCTGAAGCCGGATTGCGCGCCGGAGATATTCTCTTGGAGCAAAACGGAAAAGATTACGGCGAGGCAGCCACAGACGCGGAAAGCGAGCAGGCGTATAGCAACCGCGTGAGCGCTTCGCTGCGCGGCGAGCCGGGCACAAGCTTTACCTTGAGAGTGAAACGCTACGGCGTGAGCAAACCATTGATGTTCAAAATAACGCGCCGCAACATCGTGCTACCCAGCATTACAACGACGCGGATCTTGCAAGACAGTATTGGGTATATTTTGCTCAATCAATATACGGAAGATACGGGGCGCGATATGCAAAAGGCCGTGTCCGAGCTGAAGCAACAGGGCGCTAAGCGCTTGCTGCTCGACTTGCGCAATAACCCCGGCGGACTCGTGGATCAGGCCGCCAAGGTCGTGGCGCTTTTTATCCCGCGCGGCAAGGAAGTAGTCAGCATAAAAGGAAAGATAAAAGAAAACAACATAACCTATAAGACGAGTGCCGAACCTTTGGATTTGAAGATGCCCCTCGTCGTCCTGACCAATTATGCGACGGCTTCGGCTGCGGAAATCACGGCCGGCGCCTTGCAGGATTATGACCGCGCCGTTATCGTCGGCCAGCGCTCTTATGGTAAAGGGCTTGTGCAGCAGCCGCGCTCTTTGCCCTATCGCGGTGTGCTGAAACTGACGTCTGCGAAATATTATATCCCAAGCGGACGATGCGTACAGGCTTACGTTTATAAAGATGGTGCGCCGCAGCATTTGCCGGATAGCCTGGCGAAAGTTTTTCATACGGCCGGCGGGCGCCCCGTTCGCGACAGTGGCGGCATTACGCCGGATGTGAGCGTGCCGACTGACAGTTTGCCGAATTTGTTGGCCTACTTGGCTTCGAGCAATGCGCTGATGGATTATTGCGCCGACTATCGTAATCATCACGCCTCCATCGCTTCGCCCGACAAATTCAGTTTGAGTGATGCCGAGTATACGACATTTATCCAATTTTTGAAGGCCGCCAAATTTACTTACGACACGCAAAGTAAAAAAGCGCTTGAGGTTCTTCGCAAGATTGCGGCTGCCGAGGGCTACGAGGCAATGACGACAGACGAATTTGCGGCTTTGGAGAAGAAATTAGTCCACAATGAAGACTACGATTTCGACTATTGGCGCAAGCCGATCAAACGCTTGGTCGAGGGACAACTGATGACGTGCTATTATGATCAAAAGGGCTTGGCTGATTATAATCTCCGCGACGACAAAGACCTGACTGCGGGCTTGAAGATTCTGACCGACGACACGCGCTATCGTAGTTTGCTTTCCGCCGACCGACCCGCCACGCCCGAAAAGTCGGAATAAGTTGCGCTCCGTCGCGTTATTCTCCGCTTAACAAAGGCCTTCGCAGTCGCAACGCTTGCGCTCGAAGGCCTTACGTCTTATTTCGCGTTGCCTGAATGGTTGCTATCGAGCGCCCCGTCTGTTGGTGGCAAGCGTATATCAAACAGCGGCCGGCCGCCATTGATTGGCTGCAAAAAAATATCTTAATGCAGCAAACGCAGAAGGCCTTGTGTGTCCTTTTCGTGGTGCTCAAAATCGGCAAAAGCAAGCCGAAGCCCGGCGAGAAGCGACCCCGCAACCCTTGCGGCAAACATTATTTTGCGGAAAATCAGATAAATAAAACCATTCCCCTGCTTACTAACTTAAAAAGTTTATCTATCTTTGTGCGATTTTATATTGACGAAACAACAAATATTTCAGACAAGCTAAGATGAATGTGATTACGAAAACCGTCGCTTTGCCTGATGGCCGCACCATCAGCATAGAGACCGGCAAGTTGGCCAAACAGGCTGATGGCGCTATAATGTTGCGCCTTAACAATACAATGTTATTGGCCACGGTTGTAGCTGCAAAAGACGCCGTCCCGGGCACAGATTTCATGCCCCTACAATGTGATTATAAAGAGAAGTATTCCGCAGCAGGCCGTTTTCCCGGCGGTTTTACGAAGCGCGAAGGCCGCGCTTCCGACTACGAGATTTTAACTTCCCGTTTAGTCGATCGCGCACTGCGTCCCCTCTTCCCGAGCAATTATCACGCAGAAGTTTATGTGAACATCACGCTGTTTTCAGCTGATGGCAAGGATATGCCCGACGCATTAGCAGGTTTTGCTGCTTCAGCCGCATTGGCTGCTTCCGATATCCCGTTTGATGGTCCAATATCTGAGGTTCGCGTAGCCCGCATCAATGGTGCTTACGTGATCAATCCTACTTTCGAGCAACTCAAGCAGGCCGATATGGACATTATGGTTGGTGCTACGGAAGAAAACATTATGATGGTCGAAGGCGAGATGGACGAAGTGCCCGAATCAGCTTTGCTCGAAGCGCTCAAGGCGGCTCACGAAGCCATCAAGCCTATGTGTCGTTTGCAGAAGGAGCTGATGAAAGAACTCGGCACTGACGTTAAGCGCGAATACGACCACGAAGTTAACGACGAAGACTTGCGCAAGCAAGTAACAGATGAATGCTATCAACCGGCTTATGCCATTGCTGAGGCCGGCAATCACGATAAGCACCAGCGCGAAGAAGGCTTTACGAAGATTCGTGAAGACTTCAAAGAGCGTTATGCCGCAGCGCACGCTGATATGCCCGCTGACGAACTCGAAGAGAAGAACGCGTTGATCGACCGCTACTATAATGACGTAGAGCGCGACGCAATGCGCCGTTGCATCCTCGATGAAGGCAAGCGCTTAGATGGTCGCCAGACGACCGAGATCCGCCCCATCTGGTGCGAAGCCGGCCCGCTGCCGATGCCGCACGGCTCTGCCATCTTCACGCGTGGCGAAACGCAAGCACTGGCTACGACTACGCTCGGCACACGCCTTGACGAAAAGATGGTCGATGACGTATTGGACAAGAGCTACCAGCGCTTCCTGCTCCACTACAACTTCCCGCCCTTCTCTACGGGTGAGGCTAAGGCGCAGCGCGGCGTAGGTCGTCGCGAGATCGGCCACGGCCACTTGGCTTGGCGCGCATTAAAGAATCAGATTCCCGCAGATTTCCCCTATACTGTTCGTATTGTGAGCGACATCCTCGAATCAAACGGCTCCTCATCTATGGCTACCGTTTGCGCAGGTACGCTTTCGCTCCTCGATGCCGGCGTTCCGATGAACCGTCCGGTCAGCGGTATCGCCATGGGCTTAATCAAAAATCCCGGCGAAGAGAAGTATGCGATCCTCTCCGACATACTTGGCGACGAGGACCACTTGGGTGATATGGACTTCAAGACGACCGGCACGATCAACGGTTTGACGGCAACGCAAATGGACATCAAATGCGACGGTCTTTCCTATGAGATCTTGGAAAAAGCACTGATGCAGGCCAAAGCAGGTCGCGAACACATCCTCGGAAAGCTTACCGAAACGCTGGCTGAGCCGCGTCCCGACTTCAAGCCCCACGTGCCTCGCATCGTTGCCTTTGAGATTCCGAAAGAGTTTATCGGCGCCGTTATCGGCCCGGGCGGAAAAATCATCCAAGGCATGCAAGAAGAAACCGGCTCTACGATTACTATCGAAGAAGAAGACGGCGTAGGCAAGATCCAAGTAAGCGCTCCGTGCAAAGAAAGCATTGATGCTGCCGTTGCGAAGATCCGCGCCATCGTTGCCGTGCCTGAAGTAGGCGAGATTTACGATGCAAAAATCGTTAGCATTATGCCTTACGGCTGCTTCGTAGAGTTTATGCCGGGCAAGGAAGGTTTGCTCCACATCAGCGAGATCGCTTGGAAGCGCTTAGAGAGCGTAGAAGAAGCCGGCTTGCACGAGGGAGATCACATGTCTGTAAAACTTTTGGAGATCGACGATAAGACCGGCAAGTTCCGCCTCTCTCATCGCGTACTCGAGCCCAAACCCGAGGGCTGGGAAGAGCGTCCGCCTCGCCGTCCGCGTCGCGAAGGTGGCGAACGCCGCAACGATCACCCACGCCGCGAAGAGGGTAGAGGTCGCCAAGAAGGCAATGCGCCGCAGCCGGAAGAGCCGCGCCGCACGACGCCGCCTGCCATCCCGACCGGCAATTTTGACTTTTAATGAGTATAAAATGTGAATGAGAAAGCCATAGGCTGCTGCCCCCTTCGCCAAAGTTTGGCGGAGGGGGTTATTGTTTAGGCTTGGGCCGACCAAGGGGCTGACGGGTACTCTTCAGTAGCCCGCTTGCAGCCCTCGAAAGCCGTAACGCTCGCTGCGACTTGGCGTGTGAATGCTGCCCTGCGGGAAAAAGACGCGGCCGGTCGAGGGCGGGGCACCGCCGTCCGAAGCAGCCTCAGCAGTCGTCCTTGTTTTTAGTCTTCTCTCGCAAAAGCCGCACGGGAAAGTCCCGATAATAACCGGCAAGCCAAAGGTTTGATCACGCTGAAGTTTGGCGCAGAAGGTGTACGCTCGTGAGCGTAGACCCTTTTTATCGTGAGCGCACACCTTTGTTCTCACGAGCGTACACCTTTTTTATCGTGAGCGTACACTCAAAAGTTCGGCTCTTCTTGTTGCTTCGATCAACTCGAGGCGGCGTAATGTGAGCCATCAGCGCCTTGAAACCGCACGCGAGGCGCCGCCCTTGCTTGCCTTGAGCGGGGAAAAATCGCTCGGCAGCATTAAAAATCAGGGCGCCCCAAAGCGTAGATGAAAGGTAGGAATTAAAAACTTTGTTAAATTCGTTGACGAAAGCCATTGACTTACGTTTAATCAGTAAAGGCGCAAACCAACAGCCGACGCAAGGCGCACGAATCGTCGATCAAGACGCGCCGAACTCAGCCGCCGGCGGCGAGACATCAGCCAACGAGACGGCGAAATGCGCACAACAAGCAACAAGACCGATATGGATCAAGCCACTTTTGAAACTCACGCCACAGCGGCACGCCGGAGCGCACTGAGCGCCAGTCGTGCGATGGGCGTAGATCCGGATTCGGCCGAAGATATTGCACAAGAGACGTTGATACGCCTATGGTCGATGCGCGAAGATTTGGAGCGCTTCAAAAGTATGGTGGCCTTGGCCGGCGTCGTGGCGCGCAGACTTTGCATAGATCGCTTTCGGCGGCGCACGGAAGAGGGCGAGGCGCTCACCGGAGAGTTTCCCTCGACGCTGATTGCAGCCGATGCCCGCTTGGAAGAAGAGGATAACGAGCGCTGGTTGGCACAAAAGCTCAAAACCTTGCCCTCTACGGAGTATCAAGTCTTACACTTGCGCCAAGTAGAAGGGCGCTCGAAGGAAGAAATAGCCCGCCTCTTAGGGCTTGAAGCACGCTCCGTCGCCAACCCTTTTGGCTCGCGCGCGGCAGCGCTTGCTTAACGAAATCAGAAAAAGAAACGCAGCAGAAAAATGAAGCATATAGTAGCCACATATTCACCCTCTGTACTGTCGGAAGTCGACGTTGAGCGCTTGCTGGCGCGCTTTATGGCGGGCGAAACATCGCGCGAAGAGGAGCAGCAGTTGGGCGCTTTCTTCCGGCAGCCGAATGTGCCCGAAAAATGGGCCGACTATCGGGAGATGTTTGCTTATTTTGATGCGGGCATGCCGCAACAAAACGAAGCGCCGGTGTCCCTTGCAGCACCGAAAAAGCCAGGTCGGCGTACGCGTTTCTTGTCGTTAGGCTTGAGCGGAGCGGCTGCCGCAGTGGTCGGCTTTGCTTTCCTCTTGTCACCTTCAAGCGAAGTGGATCAACGGCCGATGCCCGCTGCTCCGATTGCTGCCGCTCGCCCCGCTATCTCTGCACAGGTGGCGCCGGAAGTTGAGCCGTCGGAAAGTCAGCCGCTGCGGTCGCGACCGAAAACCAAAGCCGTGCGGCGCGAAGCGGACAACGATGAGCAGGCAGATCAAGAGCGACAAGTGGATATGCAGCTGAAAGTCATCGCGATGCAAAACGCGTTGGCGCTCCTCGATTATGAGGCGAAAGATCGGTTGGAGCAAGTGAGAGCCTGGGCCAAGGAAGAGAACGCCAATAAGACGGCCGTCTCTGCACTCAACGATGCTATTTACTGGGAGGATAAACCTTCGACGACAACCGCGGATGCGTCGGATGCCAATTCTATTACTCCTTAATTATTTATACAAAACAAGGCAATGAAGACTATGAGATCAAAAATTATGTCGGCCTGCTTGGTCGCGGCACTCCTGACGCCGGCGACGCTACAGGCGCAGCAACGCTTCAATAAGGCGCTCCGCGACTTTGTCAGTAAGGTGAAAGAGAATGCCGGTAAGACGGCCAAGAAGTCAGTCCTGCCGCCGCGCATCGTGGATTACCGCATGGAGGCTGCCGGATCGGACGATAGGGGCGTGGAAATTTATGCCTTCAGCTTGAAAGGGAAACAACAGAAATGGTTGGACGAGATTTACACCGCCTATGAGCAAGATCGCTACACGGCAACTAAATCTTTTCGCAAGGATGCGAGCGGAACACCTGTAAAAACCAAAAAGGGCGAGTTTAGAGCCACTACGGGCGGTAATGGTGTCTTTGTCAAGATACCGAAAGTGAAGGTCAAGGGCGGTGGTATCACGGTGATACCGGGCAACGTTGCGTTCTCGAGCGCAGGACGTTACCTTTTTAATTACGGAAAAGACTACGAGCGGAGTTTTACGTTGGGCAATAGTTTGCAGGATAACGTGCTTATCCTCACGAAGGACGACAATGTCGATACAAAACTGCGCTATGCTTACGCGATTGAATGGACGAAACGACCGGAAACCGGGACGATCGAGGGGCGTATTTGCTTCATACATTCTATGCGTCCGGATGTGCTCGAACAAGAAAAGCGCAGCCGCGCCGAAGTTGACGCTGCGAAAGAGGCTGAACAAG
>ERZ1674149.310-NODE-310-length-12973-cov-8.389534_pt1 | contig 12973 bp, 9 predicted proteins | sample MGYA00581311_ERZ1674149 | MGnify/ENA primary metagenome ERZ1674149 (study PRJEB41354, sample SAMEA4873312) | human saliva metagenome | biome: human-associated habitat [ENVO:00009003]; feature: mouth environment [ENVO:08000002]; material: saliva material...
CATCAGCAAAACAGTGCAAGCAGCTAAGTAATGCTGCAAAAACTAAATTTCAAGTAATTCCTGGACGCGTTCTGGGTAAACGAAAAACGTATCTTAGCACTTTAAAGTTATGTTTAGATTGTCGTGCATTTGACCTGCGTGTTTGACCCGTGCGTCTAATGCGTCGCTCGTACGGTGTGGCTGTCCGCAGGTGCACGTCCTGCACAGCCACAGTCCACGCGCCCCGCGCTCTGCGCAGCCCGCGCACCCCTCGGATTCCGCACGTCACACAGCAAACAAGCTGCTCATTTCTGTATCGTTTAAAGAAAGGTCGCACATGTACCTAGAGAATATCAATGGACCAGAAGACGTAAAGAAGCTGGACGCGGAGGCTCGCAAGGTGCTTGCGCAGGAGATTCGCGACAACTTGCTTGTCATGGAGTCAAAGCACGGCGGCCACTTTGGTCCAAACTTTGGCATCGTCGAGGCAACTATCGCACTCCATACTGTGTTCAATTCGCCCGTTGACCATATCGTTTACGATGTCTCGCACCAGACGTATCCCCACAAGATGCTCACCGGCCGCAAGCAGGCATACATGGATCCCGCGCTTTACGACTCGGTGTCTCCTTACACTGACCCCGCCGAGACCCCGCATGACCTCTTCAAAATCGGCCACACTTCCACGTCCATCAGCCTGGCGCTTGGCCTGGCAAAGGCTCGCGACATCATGGGCGGCAAGGAGAACATCATCGCTGTTATCGGCGACGGCTCCATGTCGGGCGGCGAGGCGCTTGAGGGCCTGAACGTTGCCGGCGAGCTGAACAGCAACTTTATCATCGTCTTCAACGACAACCAGATGTCCATCGCCGAGAACCACGGCGGCATGTACGACCAGTTCGCTGAGCTGCGCCGCACCAACGGAGCTGCCGAGAATAACCTCTTCAAATCGATGGGCCTGGACTACCTGTATGTCAATGACGGCAACGACATCGAGGCTCTTATCGCCGCATTTGAGCAGGTAAAAGACTCGACCCATCCAGTCGTGGTCCACATCAACACGCTCAAGGGTAAAGGCTACGCTCCCGCGGAGGCAAACAAGGAGAAGTGGCACTGGCACATGCCGTTTGACATTCAGACTGGTCAGAGCCCTGCATCCGGTTCTTCCGAGTCGTATGCCAGCATTTTTGCAGAGTATGCGCTCAAGCGCGCAAAGACTGACCCAAAGTTCTTGGTGCTTATGTCGGCAGTTCCAGCTCTGCTCGGTCTTACGCAGGAACGTCGAGAAGAGCTGGGAAAGCACTACCTTGACGTGGGCATTGCCGAAGAAACTGCAGTTGCGATGGCTTCCGGCGCGGCTCACGCGGGCGCGCACGTAGTTTGGGGCTCAAGCGCAACCTTCATCCAGCGCACCTACGACCAGCTAACTCAGGACCTGGCACTCAACCAGAACCCTGCGGTTATCGTGGGTTCCGGCTCCATTAGGGGCTTGATGGCCGCCACCCACCAGGGCCTCAGCAGCATTTCCATGATCGCAAACATCCCTAACATGGTATACCTCACGCCGTCCAACGCCGAGGAGTACATTGCCATGCTCGAATGGGCGCTTGAACAGGACCAACACCCCGTCTATATCGCAATTCCTTCCGGTCCTGTGGTCCATGCCGAGGGCTCCGTCCGCACAAACTTCGACAACCTCAGCACCTACGAGGTCACGCGCGAGGGCTCCAAGGTGGCCGTTCTTGCCCTGGGCGATTTCTACGACCTTGGCGAGAAAACCGTTGAGGCCCTCAGCTCTACCTTGGGAATTGAAGCCACGCTGGTCAAACCATACTTTGCCTCGGGCATTGATCAGAATCTGCTCGACAACCTGGTAAAAGACCACGACGTCATCGTGACCATTGAGGACGGCATCATCGAGGGCGGTTGGGGACAAAATATAGCCAGCTACCTGGGAACTTCTCCCGCGCGCGTGCTGAACTACGGCGTCAAAAAGGCTTTCTATGATCGCGTCAACATCGCGGACCTTATGCGAGAAAGTCATCTGGATCCCGAGCTGATTGCTACGGACATCAAGCAGGTGCTGGGCCTGTAGGCGTGTCGACGCTGCTGCCTCGGTGCGAGCCTCGTCTGTGTTGTGTACCGTTGCGACATCGTCCGCACTTCTCGCCATCACATCAAAACTGCAACAAAAAAGAGGGGCCGCATCTGCGGTCCCTCTTCTGTTTCAAGCAAATGTGCTGTTGCGGTGCCGTTGCGACCTGCCGCCAGGCGCGTCGGTGTGCGTCGCAACCTGCGACTAGAAGCCTAAGCCTTAAGAGCGCGGCCCATAGCGTCAGCCTGAACGATAGCTGCATAGAGCTCGTCAGGAGTGACGTCGCCAGCAAGATTGTGGATGGTCTCGCCAGGAACGCAAGCAGCCTCAGCGATCTTCTTGATCTGCTCGTCAGTGGTGATGCCAACCTCCTCGAGGGTAGTTGGAAGACCAACCTCAAGGCAGAAGTCCTGGACCTCGTCGAACTCCTCCTGAGGAACGCCCTCAAGAACAAGCTGGACCAGGGTACCAAAAGCAACGCAGTTACCGTGAGGTGCGCTGTGGCCACCAAGAGAGGTGAGGCCGTTGTAGAAGGAGTGAGCTGCTGCGCAGTTAACGTTGTCAGCGCCGACACCACTCATGTAGACGGTTGCCTCGCAGATAGCCTCAAGAGCTGGGGTTACAACGTTGTTCTCGCAAGCCTTAATTGCCTGTGAACCGTAATCGCGAAGGGTGAGGTAGCACTCCTTAGCAATTGCCATACCAACGCGGGTAATGCCGGTTCCCTCAAGGGAAGGAGACTCGGTGCGGATGGATGCGCGGCCCTCAAAGTAGGTGCCCAGTGCGTCGCCCATGCCTGCTACCAGGAAGGAAACAGGTGCGTTAGCGATGATCTGGGTGTCGACCATAACTGCATCTGGGTTCTGTGGGTAGAAGAGGTACTTGTCAAAGGAACCGTCATCGTTGTAAATAACGGAGAGGCCGGTGCATGGAGCGTCGGTAGCTGCAACGGTAGGAAGAATAACGATGCGCTTGCCAGCGTAATATGCGGTTGCCTTTGCGGTGTCAACAGCGCTGCCGCCGCCGATAGCGACGACTACGTCGATGTTGTCCTCCTCGACGATAGCCTTCATGCGGTTAATCTCGCCGTTGGAAGAGATGCCACCGAAGACCTCGTAGCGACGGTAATAGTCGCCCTTGCCCTCGAAGCTCTGCTCGATCATGTCGTGGGTTGCTTTGTAGCCGCTGTTAGAGCAAACAAACAGGAAGCGCTTTCCCATGTAGCCCATCTCTTTTTCGAACTCGAGACAAGCATTTTTGCCCTGAACATACTTCAGTGGCTCACGCATTGCGCGTAGCATTTTCATAGGTTCCCCTCTCCGGATACGTTTTAGACCTATGTAAATTATGGTAGCACTGTCAAAAGAACATAACAGCAAGGAAAATATTTAGATTTCAGCAAAGAATGAAGTTATATTCCAGCAAGGGATAATTCGGATTCCAGTAAGGAACAAGCCAGATTTCAGCAAGAAGCGAATTTAGATTCGGACAACTTCTGGAAAGTTTACGTGAACATACATTCACTAGCCGGCAAATGATATCCTTGTAGTGTCAAATTTTCGCACTGTGGTCTTTGGAGGACACATGCTTAGTTCTGTCGAAATCAAACCCGATGTCTACTTTGTAGGCGCCCTTGACTGGAACGCTCGCGAGTTCCACGGCTACACCACTGAGCAGGGCATTACCTACAATGCATACCTTATCCTGGACGAGAAGGTCACGCTTATTGACACCGTCAAGCGCCCATTCTCCGAGGAGCTGGTCGAGCGCATTAAGAACATCATCGATCCAGCAAAGATTGACGTTCTGATCTGCAACCACATTGAGATGGACCACTCCGGCAGCGTTCCTCGCATTCTGGAGCTTGCGCCAAACGCCGAGGTCTACGCAAGCGCGCCTCAGGGCGTTAAGGAGCTCAAGGCTTTCTATGGCGAGAATATCAACGTTAACGGCGTAAAGACGGGCGATACGCTCAACATTGGTAAGCGCACCCTGACCTTTGTGCAGACCCCAATGGTCCACTGGCCAGACAACATGGTCACGTATTCCGACTACGATAAGATCCTCTTCTCCAACGATGCATTTGGTCAGCACTACGCTTCAACCACTCGCTTTGAGGACGAGTCCGACTACTGCGAGGTTATGAAGCAGGCTCGCAAGTACTACGCAAACATCGTTCTCCCTTACGGTCGTCAGGCTGACTCTGCTGTTACCGCAGTTAAGGGCATTGGTCTGGAGAACATCGATATTATCGCCCCAGCTCACGGCGTTGCATGGCGCTCCCACATTGCCGACATCATCTCCAAGTACGAGGAGTGGACTACCGGCAAGCTTGAGGAGAAAGCCCTGGTTGTATACGACTCCATGTGGGGTTCAACCGACAAGATGGCTCATGCTCTTCTGGACGGTTTCCTGGCTGAAGGCATTCCTGCCCAGCTCATCGACCTCAAAGAGACTCACATCTCCAACGTCATGTATCACTTCTTGGATTCCAAGTATGTCTGCGTTGGTTCGCCTACGCTGAACTCTAAGTTCCTACCTACCGTTTCTTCCTTCCTGACTTATATGAGCGGTCTTTCTCCAAAGAATGACCATCGTATTGGCTTTGCGTTTGGTTCTTACGGCTGGGCTCCACTTGGACCAAAGATGGTTCAGGCCGAGCTTGAGGCAGCAGAGTTTACTATGCCACTGCCTGTTCACGCTATCGGTTGGCTTCCTTCCGACGAGGACCTGGATGCCGTTCGTGCGCAGGTCAAGGACCTGGTCGAGGCTGGCAAGCAGCTCTAATCTAGCGGTATATTGAGCAAGACCCCCACATTCATGCTGAATGTGGGGGTCTTTTGCTGTAGAGGGGGAGTTAAGCGGGTAAGAATGATGCAAATGACCCTGAAGTGACCCCGAAGCGGCCCCGAAGTGACCCTGAAATGACCCCGAAGTTGCCCCAAAGTGGTAAAAAATCCGTTTAGTTGGGGAATACAGGTTTCTGTATATAGCGTTTGCCCTGATAAAAATTTTCAGTGCGGTAAAAAATCGTCTTAGTTGGGGTTATTTTGGCAAATTTTTAATTTTCATCCCCAACTAAACGGGTTTTTTACCTTTTTCGGCACATAATTTTAGGCGTGAAAGTTATGTATTCATGGCAATGAATTAATTGGGCAAGTTATTCAAAATTCTGCATCAAATATTGGGAACTGCTTATTAATCGGAATTGACATCGAAAAATGGAGAACTACAACATCAAAATTGCGGTTTGAACCGCAGAAAAGTGATTCGCGTCGCGGGAAAAGCGTGCTGCCCGTATAGTTGACGTCATCACGCCGCGTTTCTTTCAGCCGCGCCGTGTAACTCGCGCTTAGTTGACGCTATCACCTCGCGGAGCCGTTCGCGCCATCGCGTCTCGCGCCTGACGTTTCATGGCGAGACTGTGTCAAATTCCTGCAGACTACAAGGTAGAGCGCGTTAGAGTACAATAGTCTGTACAAAAAGTAACTTCGAAGAGGTAGGTGCCCATACACTCGATGGACATTGCGTTAAGTATTGGAATAACTCTGCTGCTTACCCTGGTAAACGGCTTTTTTTCTGCGGCCGAGATGGCCATTGTTAGCTCTCGTCGCGCGGCACTTGAGGCGGACGTGGACGAGGGCGATCCAAGAGCCCTTGCTGTCATTGACATTGCCACTGATCGCGGATATTTCCTCGCAACAATCCAGGTCGCAATTACCCTGGTAGGTTTTGCGTCCTCAGCATTTGCTGCAACAAGCCTTTCCGCGCCATTTGGCACTTGGCTTATTAGCATTGGTGTCCACGCTGACCTGGCGCTTCCTTTAGCTGTCGTGGCTATTACGCTGATTGTTTCGTTCTTTTCCGTGGTCATCGGCGAACTGGTTCCAAAGAGCATCGGCCTAGCAAACTCCGAGGCAGTGGCCAAAGCAGTCGTCGGCCCTATGAAGGCGTTCATGCAGATTGTGCGTCCACTCGTGTTCATCACGTCTGCCTCGGCAGATGCGGTTACCACGCTGATGGGCATTGACACTACCAACGATCATCAAGAGGTCACCGAGGAAGAGCTTCGCTACATCGTCAAGGATTCCGAGGACCTCTCTGAAGAAGAAAAATCCATGATCCACGAGGTCATCGAGATGGGCGACACTGTTGTCCGTGAGGTAATGGTCCCGCGCGTTGATATGACCGCCATGGAAGACACCGCAACTATCGCCGAGGTCCTGCGCGTCATGCGCCAAACAGGCTTCTCGCGCATCCCTATCTACCACGAGAATATCGACCGCATCGTGGGTATCGCTCACATCAAAGATTTGCTGGAACCAGCGCTTGACCAGCACGATAGTGACGAGAAGATCGCGCGCTTCGTACGTTCTGCTGACTACGTGCCCGATACCAAAGACATCATTCCACTGCTCACTGAGATGCGGACAAGCCGCGATCAAATGGTCATCGTTGTTGACGAGTACGGCGGAACTGCGGGTGTCATTACCGTTGAGGACATCGTCGAGGAGATTGTCGGCGAGATTGAGGATGAGTTTGATCCGGACAACAAGTACCTGACGCAGCTCTCTGATAGAGAGTGGCTGGTAGATGGTCGTTTCTCGCTCAATGATGCAGCTGAACTTGGATGGCCGGTCGGGGAGTCCGAGGAGTACGAGACTATCGCGGGCTTTGTGCTGGATTTGGCAAATCATCTGCCTCGTCCAGGTGAGGTTTTTGAGAAGGATGGCTACGTGTTCCGCGTGCAGTCGATGCGTCGTCGCCGACTATCTTTGTTGCGTGTAATTGCCCCAGAACCACAGGTAGACGGTGAATCTGAGCCAGCTGGCGAAAACTCTGACACATCAGAAAATGAATAACTAAAAGAATGATTACAATAGAGTGAACCAATAGAAAGAGGTTGAAATGGCGCAGTTGATTTCTATCAAAAAAGTTGTGGTAGGACCTAAAAACTTGACCGCTACCGTTGAGTTTTCGGCCAAAGCGCCACGTTTGACCTCGGAAAATGCTGAGGCAACTGAGCGCGTACTTGAGCTTTTGCCAGGTCTTTCCGAGCACCTGTGCTTGGGTGACGCCGACGCTCGCTTTGGCCTTGTTGCCAAGGACACCGAGGTTGCGCACCTGCTTGAGCACGTAACCGTCGAGCTCCTGGCTCTGACCAACCTCGCGGGAGACGTTGCTTCCGGCAAGACTTCCCTGGTAGATTCCCGCCGCGGCCTCTACGAGATCATCCTCGCATGTCCAGACGACGTGCTGGTTGCAGCCTCGCTTTCCAGCGCTGTGTGGCTCCTCAACTGGGCATATGGCAACCAAGAGGACACCGACCCAGACATCAATGCAATCGTTTCCGGCCTCGTTACGCTCATCCAGGGCCTTGACGGCGAGAAGACCGATGAGCTCGCAGACTCCGCGGAATCTGAGGCGGACGCTGCACCCCAGGTGGAGAGCATAGACGCAGAGGATTACGCTGCCGACAACTCCTCCGAGGACGTCGCTGATGCCGCAGCCGCTGATGCAGTTGAGGCTGAGGTTACAGACGCTGAGGAGAACAACGCCGAGGTCGCAGGCATCGACGCAGCCGACGAGGATACGGTCATGCCCGCAGATGCCGCCGACGTCGCCGAGCCCGCAGCCGACGTCGCCGAGGCATCCGCCGACGAGCTTGCCGAGGCAACAGCTGCTGAGGACGCTACGGACGACTCCGAGGTCACTGACGTCCCAGACGACTGGAACATGATTAACGTTCCTCGTCCAAAGCCCGTTCGATAAACGCCCTTATTGCGGTATGATTACGTACAGCGTTTTGCTGTTTAACAGGAGGTACTTATGAGCAAGAAGTCTGCTGGTTTCTTTCTAGGCGCTATTTTTGGTGCTGCTGCTGGCGCTGTAGCTGGTCTTTTCCTGGCTCCACGTTCCGGCGAGGAGACTCGCGCTTTGGCTGCAGATGCTGTCAATGACGCATGGGATTCCGCGCTTGATTCTTATGAGCGCACATCTAAGGTTGTGAGCACTAAGATTGACGAGGTCAAGCCTACTGTTGACGCAAAGACCGACGAGCTCCGCGCAAAGGTTGATCTTGCTCGCGAGCGCATGGATCAGCTCCGTGAGTCACTTTCTGACGCTGTGACCTCTGCTTCTAACACTGTTGCAGATGCTGCTGATGTTGTTGCAGACTCCTTTGTTGTTCCAGAGCCAACCGCCACAACCGCTGAGGCTCAGGCTGTTCGCATCGAGAATGTTGAGTCCCACGAGCAGGAGAACGCTGGCGAGGGCTACCAGGAGGCATAAGCCTCACTTACAAGCAATGTGACGGGACGCCTTATGACGTCCCGTTTTTTATAGAGAGGTTTCACGTGAAAACAACCGAGCTCCTAGGCGCAAAGGTCCTTCTCCCCAAAAAGCCTGCTACAAAGGGCAAGCATGCGGGAGAAGAGCGGTTTTCCAAGTTAGGAAGAATCCATAACGTGGTTTTTGCACCCTTCAAACAGGGTCAGTCTTCGCAGGTAGTGGGCGTGATGGTTCAGAAGCCCGATATTGCCGGCATGATTAAGCAGGATGACGCGTTTGTTACGCTGGAGTCTCTGGAGACCATTGAGCAGGGGCTTTGCGTAAAAGATCCCGAGAATAACGTCGATAAAGCAGCAATCAAGCGCTTGAACTTGGATTTTGATACCTGCATTCTATGGCACGGTATGGAGGCTCGCACTAAGAGCGGCAAAACCTTAGGTTACGTAAGCGGTGCAGAGTTTGACCAGGTTACTGGTGTGGTCTCAGCATTTCTTGTGGGTGACGGCGCTGGATCTGAGGCGCTGGTAGGCACGTTTTCCATCAAGCCTGAGTGGTTGCTTGGCTATTCTAACGGCGCCATGGTCCTCTCTGACGAGGCAGCAGATGCCCAGCTCACTGGCGGTCTAGCTGCAAAGGCAGGAGAGGGTTACGCGGCAGCTGCCGCAAAGGCTTCTGAGGCTACAGCTAAAGCCGGAAAGGCTGTTGCAGAGGCCACCGAGAAGGGCGCGTTTGCCCTGGGTAAGACGCTGGCCAAGGCAAAGCGTGCTATCGAAGATGCTACCGAGCCTGACGCAGAAGACGATTCCGAGCGCCCAGCCCCTGTTGCTGCAGAGGATGTTCGCCTTGAAAAGCCATCTGCGGAGGAGCAGGTCGCCACTGACAAAGCCGCTGCAGAAAAGGCCGCAGCTGACAAGAGCGCAGCTAGTAAGCCTACCGCTAAGCCCGTGAGCAAATCATCTACACAGGCCACCGCTAACAAGGCAGCTAAGGGTTTTGGTATGCAGCTTGGCCGCATGGGCAAGATGTTCTCTGACTTCAAGGACGAGTTTGACAAGGCAAGCAAGTAATAAGCCGCAGATAAACGCATAAAACAGAGGGCGAGAAGATCGGTCTTCTCGCCCTATTTTTGTGTTGCAATTGCGTGATGTTTGCTACAAGCCCATGGCCTGCAGAATGAACATCACAATGGTCAGGATGATAACGGTGACGATGGTAAACCAGGTCAGCGCGTTCCAGATGCGGCCGTTGGCGTACTTGCCCATGATGTGTTTGTCGGCCGCGATGATAACCATAAAGACAAGCAGAATTGGCAGCAGAATACCATTGATGACCTGGGCAGCCATCATAATGCCAAAGAGACTCATGCCTGGAATCAGAACAACCAGTGCAGAAATGACCAGGACGGTTGTAATAATGCCGTGGTAGACAGGGGCCTCCTGCCAGCTACGGTCGGCTCCGCGCTCCCAACCAAATGCCTCACAGATAGCGCTTGCGGTAATGCCTGGTAGAACGCATGCTGCAAGGAAGGACGCGCCAACCATGCCCAGCGCAAAGAGGGTACTAGCATACTGACCCGCAAGTGGTTCAAGTGCACGAGCAGCGTCGGCAGCGGAGTCAACAGAGATTCCGCGTGGGAAGAGCACGGCGCCGGTGGTCAGCATAATGAACCAGGTGATGACCTCGGCCAGGATTGCTCCAGCAACATTGTCTGCACGCTGTGCGGGAATATCACTGGTATCAAGGTTCTTCTCGACAACATTTGATGCAACCAAGAAGATCATGTACGGACTGATGGTAGTACCAATATTCGCAACCAACAGAGAAATGTATGACGGTTCAGCGGAAGGCTGCGGAATGATGGTGACGCGCAGAGCCTCGCCCCAGTCTGGTTGAGCAAGCACGCCAGCCACCACGTATGTGACAAAAATGCAGCTAATTGCCAGCAAAATCTTCTCGATGCGGCGGTACGATCCGCCAACGGTTAAGAGCCACACCATCAGGGCACTGATAGGCACCGAGACGTACGTTGGGATGCCAAAAAGCTCCATACTGGAGGCAATACCTGCGAATTCGGAGAAGGTAACAGCAATATTGGAGAGCAGCAGCGCGCCCATTGCCAGTGTGGAAAGGCGAATACCAAAGCGCTCGCGCACCAGCGATGCAATGCCTTTACCGGTAACACAGCCCATTCGAGCTGCGGTTTCTTGAACCACAATCAGCAAGAAGCACATGAGTGGCACGGTCCACAGCTGCGAATAGCCAAAGGTAGCGCCAGCGCTGGAGTAGGTTGCAATGCCACCGGCGTCGTTACCAGCAAATGCGGCGAGAAGACCGGGACCCATTGCCATCAAAATGTACTTGAGGCTGTTTTTGTTGACCGGAGCCTTTTGCTTAGGCGCGTGTTTGCCCTGCTCGATGGCGTCCTGCATTGCAGCAGCGTCCTGCTCTGCAGCGGCGCTTTTTACCTCTGCGTTCTCTTGCGCCATTTACATCACACTCACAAGCGAGAGAGCGTAAGAGAGGACGAAGAATGTCACCACCGAAAGGCTCATGGAAATCAGGGTAAGCGTGAGACCTGAAGTTTCCTGGTTTTTCTCCTCATGATGGCGAAGTACGGCCAAGAAAATTGGGGTTAGCAGGAAGGAAATAAGCGTAGAGCCAGCTGCTGCACCAAAAATCTGAATAATGGTCTGGTCAAAGAGCGCGGCGTAGAATGCGCCTGCATTTGGATCGTAGGGGTGGAACAGAGCTTCTAGCAGGGCGTGAGCTGCAGCACCAAGGATGCAAATGAGTCCGCTGACCAGAAGACCCAGTAGAAGCGAGCGGAAGGCAAAGCCCAAGATAGAAGGAGACTTCTCGCTGCCAGGATCGTCTGTGAGGAAGAAGTTTGTCACGTAGTTGACGGTATTCTCGCTCAAGTTCAGCGAGATTGGCATGGTAATAGTGCAAAGAGCTGCGAAAATACCCATGGTTGGATTAGATGTTGCAGCTGTTCCCACAAAGGCAGCAATCACAACGGAGGCAACCCAGAACAAAAGCCAGAGGTTGCGGTGGAGGAACCAAATAATGTTGCGGCCACGGTCGCCAGAGTCGGAATCGCTCCTGCCGCCACCAACAATTTGCAGGTCCTCGGCGTGTTCCTCTTCAAGAACGTCAAGAGCGTCGTCGACGGTAACAATGCCCAACAGGCGGTTGTCGTCAGAAACAACAGGCATGGCCAGCAGGTTGTATTTTGCAATGTTTCGAGCAACATCCTCCTGGTCGTCCTCTGGTGAGGCGGTGACCAGGTTCTTATTAGCAATCTCCTCCAGACGAGTTTCTGGCTCGGAGACAATCAGGCGGTTCAGCGTAACGGTTCCAGACAGGCGGCCATCCTCATCAGTAAGGTAGAGATAGCGGACGGTCTCAAAGTCTTCGTCCAGGTTGCGCAGGCGATCAAAAGCGTACGCAACGGTCTGGTCTTCAGGGACAGAAAGCGCCTCAGACGTCATAATACGGCCGGCGGTGTACTCGCGATATCCCAGCAGTTGCCTAATAGCGCGCTGCTCCTTAACGCCCATCAAGCGCAGGAGTTTCTCGGCACGGTCGTAGCTCAGCTCGGAGACAAGCTCGGCTGCGTCGTCTGGGTCCATTTCGGACAGGATGCGAGATGCTTCTTTTTCATTCAGGCCGCCGATGAGCTCAACCGCCATAGCGTCGTCGTTGAACTCTGCCATTGCTCCGGCTCGTTGCTCGTCATCAAGCTGGGCAAACACCTGGCTACGCAGGCGAGAGTCCAGGCGTTCGATGATGTCTGCGACGTCAGCAGGGTGCAACTCGTCCAGCGTTTTGTGGGAAACGGAGAGCTTAACGTTGGAGAGGTCGCGCTCGACCAGGTCCATGTAACTCCACGCAATGATGCGCTCCTGCATGGGGTGACCCATAGCGCGCGCAATGCGGGTAACTAGGTGCTCAAGCTGGGGAGAAAGGCTGCGCAGCAGACCGCGTGCGCCAACCTCTGCGCCCAGAAGGCGCAGCTGTGTTGAGCTGGTATCAGAAAGCTTGAGGTCGTTTACGCGGACAACACGAATGCCGCGCGTATCAACGATCTGCTTGTTCAAAATATCTCGGGCGAGAAGAACTTCGTTAGGCTGCAGGTACGAGAAACGAATCTCAGTTGAAGGTACCTTGAGCCTGATGACGTCCTCATCGTAGGTGTCAACATACTTGCGCCAAGAAATCATCATTGGCGTGCGGCCAGGGCCCATAAAAGCAAGGGAAGTGATGCGAGGAAAAACTTCTCCGGTAGCAATTCCAAGGTCAGAGACAGAACCGATCTTCTCGCCTTCTGAATCTAGAACCGGATTACCCATTAACTGGGAAAGATAAATCATGTGTGCTCCTTACATGCGTCCGAAGACTAAAGCGTGGCTTTGGGCGAGAAACTCCGCGTAATTGCCACGGGGACTGCATTGCGATTTCACCCCTCACGGTGCAAATCGGCACACCGCAAGAGGTCAGCGACTGTGAGGTCGAGGTTTCATGCTGACCTTTCTCTTCATCCAATAGAACGTGAATTGTGCTTGCGAGGACAATTCACAGATGTAACTATTTTAACGATTTTCCTGC
>ERZ1674149.324-NODE-324-length-12658-cov-11.286916_pt1 | contig 12658 bp, 11 predicted proteins | sample MGYA00581311_ERZ1674149 | MGnify/ENA primary metagenome ERZ1674149 (study PRJEB41354, sample SAMEA4873312) | human saliva metagenome | biome: human-associated habitat [ENVO:00009003]; feature: mouth environment [ENVO:08000002]; material: saliva material...
GTTCTCTGTGAGAAAAAATATGTCATTCTTTATTTGTCATTATGTCATTCTGTCTTCAAAAAAGCATCTGTCTCTCTCCGTCACTCTGTTATTCTGTCTTCAAAAAAACATCTGTCTCTCTTTCTCATTATGTCATTATGTAGGCCATCAGAGGATACAGAACTTAGATAAGATAGTACAGAAAAAACAGAAAAGAGGGTGTGTCTATTACGACACACCCTCCTTTGTTATGTTATTACCTCGAAGAGGAAATCAGTTCTCAGCGTCCTTTTCATCAACATTCTCCGTCTTTGGATTTTGGTGCAAGACAAAGATAATGGCAAGGGCAATGGCTGCCGTCATCATTCCTCCTGCCACCCAGTCATGCCCCAATATAGCAAGCAATGCAGACATAGCAATCAGAATAATAACAATAGAGTAACCCATCCACTGACCACGGCGGCTCTCAATGAGTCCACCCGTTACTATATTACCTTCCGTCTTGATACGATGATCTACCTGTTTCTCCGTCATTGCCAAAATACGCTCGGGTGCATTGGCGATAACCTCTCCGTATGCCTTGAAATCCTCGGGGGCAGGAAGCGGTCCTCTGAAACTACGTTCGGACTCAATAGCCATAAACGCCTTTACAAGTGTATGTCGCTGCTCGGGATTGAGAGAGTCGAGAACCTGATTCAGATCTGTAGGCTGGGTATCATCGTCAACCTTTGTAGTAGACACAGACTCAGCGTCCTTTTTATTTCTTTCTTCCATTTGTGATGTATTTTATAGCAATGTTCATATCTCTTGCAATAACCTTTGCATCACGCTGGAGGTCTTCTCTGTCGTTCCCTTGCAAATAACGTTCAAATCGCCTTACAGACGTCAGTCCTAATGATGACAGGAAACCTGTTCGCAGGTTTGGTCTATGTTTAAGGAGTTCTGATGTCGTTACTTGCTTGTGAGTGATATCTAAAACTATGTTCATAACCATTCGTGTTTGTTATAAAACAAATACGTTGCAAATATAAGACTTTTACTGTGAAAACGAAAGCGAAAGCACAATTATTTTTGCGTCGGGCATAAGAAAAGAGGGTGTATCATTATCAACACATTCTCTTTTCAGTCTTATTGATAGTCGACTCACACATCGGCTTGCGATGAAGAGATAAACGCCTTATTCAAATGGTACTGTTCTCACTGCCAATATTATCTGTAACGTTCTGTGATGTGTGTCGGGCGCAAGGCCTCTGTGGAATGCGGTGTGTTCTGTTCATCTGTGTTCATCTGTGAGAGAAAGAAAGGTCCTCCATGAGTGAAAGAATACTAACCATGTAAATAGGAAATGTCAAGATATTTCGCAGGCTGCTCCCTTCTCCTTTCGAGAAAAGGCTGAGTATGCAACAAGAGGAGGCTCTTCTACGTTCGAGAACATGCCCTTCTTGCGTCAAGAAGGGCGTCTTCTACAAGCAAGAAGGGCATATACTTGAACGCAAGACATAACACGCTGATTTCTTGCGGGTTATATCCTCGGTTGTAGGCAATGATATCTGCGTGTGTTGAGGGTGGTCAGCTTGGTGGTTTGTAAGGATTTTTTATCGTTCTACTGCGCCTCACCTCTCACAGTTTTCACCTCAGCAATAGCAGTAACGCTCTGTGTTCTCTGTACGCCGAAGGCCCTCTGTGGGCTTGAAACGTGCGCAAAAAGGCTCCGTTAACTCTGTGGGCTCTGTGAGAGAAAAAACTACCCAAGAACTCTCAAGCGCCCTTTCTCTTACAGTGAGTGCGTTCTATTTCTCACAGAAGAACACAGAAGAACAGATTTCACAAAGGCCCACAGAGACATTAAGTCAACCGATTTCACAGAACCTTACAGCCACCTTTAGCTATAACGTTCTGTGATATCTGTATGCCGGAGGCCTTCTGTGAGTTCGAAACGGCGCGCAAAAAGGCTCTGTTAACTCTGTGAGCTCTGTGAGAGAAAAAAATCCCCAGCGTGAAAGAAAGAACTCCCCAGCGATTTGTTTGTGTGACATCTCATAGCGAGGGTGCGCTCTATTTCTCACAGAAGAACACAGAAAAACAGAACATACAAAGGTGCACAGAGACATTAAGTCAACCGATAACACAGAACGTTACAGCCAACAGGAACCTCACCTGCCCTCCTTATTCCTCCCAACAAGCGCACGGAGGGTGAAGTAGAGCTCTTCTTGAAGACGGAAGAGGAGCCATGAAGGACGGAAGGGGATATAGCCGAACTTGCAGCGGAGAGACGGACTCACCTGCTGCAGATGGATGGTTTGCCAGACGTGGCGCATGATTGACAAGGCTTCTTGGCGGTCGGTGGACGAGAGCTCATGCCGATGAAGATAATAGAAGAGGTATAACCCTACTAAATTCTGCCATCTTATCGTCTCATAACAACGGAGGTTGACCTCGGAGGTGCCTATGGCGACAAGCTGACAACGCATACGCTCGTTGGCTAAGAGATAGTCGAAACGACGCACACTAACCCTGTGTGTGGTAGAAGAAGCGTGCTGCCGATAGTAGTAAACACCCTCGCAGACCGCTACCTTACGGGATTTTAGATAATGAATACGTGTTATGTTCTCGTCACTATACGTCCGTAGGGCATCGTCGTAAGGGTAGGCATGGTGGATAGCTGCCCTGATGGCATAGACTCCATGTATCTTCCATGTGAGGCTATCGACAAATGCTCTCTCACCCGACAGGGCCTCGAAAGGGGGCATGGGATAGGTTTTCTCGCTCCCATCAGCATAGTGGAGGACAACCTGAAAGAGTACGCTATCCACCTCGTCGGTGAAGGTCTTGCAAACAGACTCAAGTGCATTGGGACCCAACCAGTCGTCACTATCCACAAAGCAGATAAACTCGCCCGAAGCGTTCGACAGTGCCACATTACGGGCAAAGGCTATCCCATGGTTCTCATCGAGGGCAAACACCTTCACACGTCTGTCTCTTTCAGCATAGTCTCGTAGGATGGCAAGGGAGTTATCGGCTGACGCATCGTCGACACAAAGCACCTCTATGTCGTGCAAAGTCTGCCCTAAGAGGGAGTCAAGGCATTGCGGCAAGTAGGCAGCCGAGTTATAAACAGCAACGAGAATACTAATCTTTGGCATGGCGAGTAAACTTATTTTTCACCTTATTAATCAAAGCGTTCCACAGTCCCGACTTCGATCTCAACACACGAAGGGAGACTATCGTACTGATGAGGCACAACGTTAGGGCTGCTCCCCAGCGTAGGCTGTCATGTTCAGAACGTACACAAAAGAAGACGAGGAGGCCGATAGTCATCTGAATGAGCGTATAGACCACCACAGAAGACGACAGTCGATAGTCGTAACGTGCGTAGGCATAGCCGTAGACACAGCCAAGATTGAGCACTCCCGCCGCTGCTACACCTAATCCAGCACCGAAGAGTTGTCCCTTCCAGAAGCCGAGTAGTACGAGAGAAACAAGTAGAATGTCATACAGACCCTCTAAGATTAGATAAGAACGGGAGTCGCCCTTGGCCAAAGGGATATACTCTACGGGTAGGCGAATGGCCCTTACATACATCGCCAAGACCAACACCTGTGCCATGCCGAGGGCTGGGAGGAACTTATCAGAATAAAGGAAGAGAATCAACTGGGGCAGGAACAAGAGGAAAAAAGACAGTAGAGGCGAGATGAGCAAGAGCGTCACTTCTATCTGACGGTTGACGATCTGGTTGAAAGTGAACCGTAAGCTATTCACACCAGAGAGCCGAGGAAAGTAGTCAGTCTCCATCGCTGAGAACACCATACCAGCATAAACCATCGTCATCATGAACCCCGCATTATAGAAGCCAACGGTCGACAGGTCGGCTACATTGTTCAGATAACTACGTATGATCAGCTCGGCTCCAGAGCCTAAGATGCCTGCGAGGACGAAAGCTGTGCCCAGACGTATCATGCCCCAACCCTTGTCTAATAGCGACTTACGCAAGGAGACGTGTGGAGGATAGAGCCGATAGGACACGACGATGGTTAGGAGTAGTTGCACCAAGGCCATCAACACCAACGAAGGGACAATGGCTGTGTCGCCGAAAAGATAGTAGAGTGGGACGGTCAGCACCAAGGCTGCGAGGACGTTATAGACCGAGATAGCCGCTAAAGCACCCAACTTTCGGATGCCTTTGAGGATGGCCAGTTCGCCTCCCGCCAATGCTGTCAGTGCAACACAAGGCGAGAGCAGTACGAAATGAAGCGTGTGGCCGTCCCATGAGAAGGTGTAACGGCTTAGCAGCGGACTGAGGGCAACGCAGATAAAAAGACCTAACAAGGCCGTCAGCAAGCTCCATGAGCGCACGACAGCGATGTCGGTCGTCAGCTTCTCCTCGTCTCCCTTGTCGTAATCCTCAGCCAGATTGCGCACAGCACTCATAGGGATACCGAAGTTCGTAGCGTCGCCTATGAGTCTTGTTGACGAGTTAAAGAGAGAGATAAGACCGACTCCCTGCGGTCCAAGTAACATTGCAACGCACTTGTTACGGACGATACCAATCAGCACATTCAGCACCTGTACACCACCAAAGAGGCTGATGTACTTTAAGATATGTAGGTAGCTGTCAGTATTAGAGGCTTTTTTCATCATAATAACTAACGCATTTCAAAGTTTTTTATTATTTTTGCATCAAACTATTATCACATGAGTCTATCTATTATCATACCTATCTATAACGTTGAAGACACGCTTCGTCGCTGCTTGAGGAGTGTGTTGGCTCAGATAGACAACAGGATGGAGGTGGTGCTCATTGATGATGGTTCGACGGACGCTTCACGGCTGATTGCACAGGAGATGACGGCCGACAGGGCGAACTGTAGGCTTATCTACCAGACAAACAGGGGTCTTTCGGCTGCGAGAAACGCAGGGATAGACGTGGCAACAGGCGACTATCTTACCTTTGTCGACTCTGATGACTTCGTTGCCGAGGGTTCCTATGCGGCCTTGATGGCTGTGTTAGCTGCTCATCCAGACTACGACATCCTTGAATATCCTGCCTTGCTGCACTATGGATGTGCGTCGAAAGAACGCTTGCTGACCTTCGACGATACGCCAGTCGACTCTGTTCGCGACTATTGGCTACGGGGTGGTCACCTCCACACCTACGCCTGTAATAAGATTTTCCGACGTGATCTCTTTTCTGAGATACGCTTCCCTGTGGGCAAGGTGTTCGAAGATGTCTATACTTATCCTTACCTTCTCCAACGGGCAAAGGTAGTGGCAACAACCTCCGTGGGCCTGTACTATTATTGTCAGAACGACAGAGGCATCACCGCTCAGGCTGGGGGAAAGGAACTGACCGACCTCCTCCATGCGCATCTCAAGCACCTTCATCTATGGGGAGAACTGACTCCTGCCTATTACGAGGCGTTGGTAAACATTCAGATGGATGTCTATGAGACCACACAGGCCGCTCCCCTCCTACCCGTCCTACCCTACAAAGGAACCTTGAAACTCTTTATTCTCCACCTAATAGGATTAAAACGCTTATGTCAACTCAACCAGTTTATTCACAAAATAAGGAAGATAAGCCATTAGTAAGCTTCATTGTCACTTACTATAGCGAGTCTATTGATATACTAAGTGACTGTGTCAACAGTATTTTGGCATTGAGTCTCAATGAGACCGAACGCCAGATTATCGTCGTGGATGACGGTGCCGACTATTCGCCTATCAATGAGTTACTGGCCTTATCGGCCGACATCATCTACGTCAGACAGCCTAACCAAGGATTAGGACAGGCCCGAAACACGGGATTGGCCTTGGCTGAAGGCAGCTTTGTTCAGTTCGTTGATGGCGACGATATGTTGCTGACAAGCACCTACGAGCAGTGCCTTGACATCATTAGATACCAAGAGGCCGACATGGTTCTGTTTGAGTCTACGGATAAGACGACGGTCAAACCGCTCGCTGACGCACAGGGTCCGGTTAGTGGAACGGAGTATATGACACACAACAACATAAACGGCTCGGTCTGTACGCTCCTCTTTCATAAGGACATACTACACGACCTTCGCTTCCCGAAGGGTACGCTCCATGAGGATGAAGAGTTTACCCCACAACTCATGCTACGTGCTGAAAGCATCTACACAACCCATAACAAGGCTTATTACTACCGTAAACGCGAGGGTTCAATCATGCACAGACGTGACAGACGGTGGCGCATCAGACGCCTTGCTGACGCCGAACAGGTTATCTACCGACTACAAGAAGGGGTAGACCACCTCCCTGTTAAGGAGCGTATCGCTATGGAACGACGCATCGCACAACTGTCAATGGACTTGATCTACAATGTCATCACGCTCACACATGACGAGACTCATCTCAACCATGTACTCCAACGTCTCTCGCAGCACGGCCTCTTCCCGCTGCCTGACAAGGATTATACAAGTAAGTATAAATGGTTTAGAAGAATGACGAACAGTAGTTTCGGACGTAGATTACTACTAATGACTTTACGTCTGAAACGGTAATTTTTATCTACGAGAAGACGACTAACTGCCTTACATTCGACCCGTCCCGAGACTTCTATGATGGCCTAATAAGAACACATGAACAGGACAATCTAAAAAGCAACTAACCCCTTCTCCCTCAGCGAAAGAACACCCACAACGAATGAGAATACTCCTCTTAGGCGAATATAGTAACGTACACAACACACTGGCAAAGGGTCTGCGCCAATTAGGACACACGGTGACTGTGGTATCGAATGGCGACTTCTGGAAGAACTACCCACGTGACATCGATGTAGCCCGACACCCTGGTCGACTCGGTGGTCTACGCCTATTGGCTAAAATCTATGCCTTGCTGCCCCGCCTGCGAGGCTATGATGTCGTGCAGTTCATCAACCCTATGTTCTTTGAACTTAAAGCCGAACGACTCCGTTCGGTCTTTCGTTATCTGAAGAAGCATAATAAGAAGCTGATACTCTGTGGTTTCGGAATGGATTACTATTGGGTAGATACGTGCTCAACGACGATGCCCTTGCGCTATAGCGACTTTAATATCGGTAGCAGACTGCGCCAGAACGAGGAGGCTAAGGCCGAGCGCAAGGACTGGATCGGTACGGAGAAGGAACGGCTTAACATACTGATGGCGAACGAGTGCGACGCTATCGTGACAGGACTCTACGAATACTGGCGATGCTACGAACCGCATTTCCCGAAGAAGACGGTCTTTATCCCCTTCCCTATCGTGGTGGGTGAGCGGCCCAACATACCCGACACACCACCAGACCGACTGAACCTCTTCATCGGAATTAGTAAGAGTCGGTCGGCTTATAAAGGTACGGATATCATGCTGCGAGCGGCCGAGACGGTGAAAGAACACTATCCCAACAAACTCAACCTTAAGCTTGTAACGGGTTTACCCTTTGATGAATACGTGCGTACGATGCTGGGCTCGGATGCTATCATGGACCAGCTCTACAGCTACACGCCCTCGATGAATCCCTTAGAGGCCATGGCCCACGGTATTATCTGTATCGGTGGCGGCGAGCCAGAGAACTATGCTATCCTCAACGAGACGGTCCTCCACCCTATCATCAACGTCCTCCCCACCTACGAGAGTTGTGTAGAAGAACTCACAAAGCTTGTCAACAACCTCTCTCTCGTCCCCTCTCTCCGCCGCCAAAGCTATGAGTATGTCCACAAGCACCACGACTTTATCAAGGTGGCCCAAGCCTATATCGAATTGTATAGGGGGTTGTGAGGGAGGAAATAACGCAGGACAACGCTCATTAAACAATACATAAAGCCCCCCGCAAAGCGAGAGGCTAATATGCACTCACAGGCGATGAGTGACTTTTGTCATAGGCTCAATGAGACCCTCACCTATATATTCTCAGCAGCTCGACGTATCCGAGCAGACAGATCCATAAGCGCATTTCGCAGCTGTTCAGCTTCTTGTTCGTTGAAACCACCTGCTCCTCCATTACCGTCGATACCATCCATTTTGTGGTAGAACCATGACGATGACTTCTGGAAATAGGTTCCTGCAAAATCCCGCCATGAGACAGCCATAAGGATGTCTTGTACTTTTCTTTTCATATCTGTAACCACTACTGGTTTTGTCATTACTGTTTCCATATCTGTATGCTGTTTATGTTTTAATATGCTCTCCCACCCGGTAAGGAGGGGAAGAGGTCGTTTATTCGTCGTATGATGACCGAACCATTGAGTCGAAGAGTTGTTGTAAGTCCCACAAGAGCTCGGGGTATCCGTTTGGAAAAGACCGATTGTAATTTCTTATACCCTCAAGGAGTTCCCGCTCTTCGGGCGTTACCTCCATCATTTCCTTCCGCTGTTTCATATTCTCATAGCATTCTTTTGACATCACAAAAGTACTATAAATATTTGTAGTAAACAAATGTTTACTACGAAAAAACGTAGTAATGTTGTATTAAGTAAGTCAAATCATGGATGTATCAGAACTGTCATAACAATGCTATTCAGAGATATTCTCATAAACTCATAACTATTCGCTTGGATAGAAAAGACAATACTCATTTATGTTATTTTCTGTTTGCTGTCATCTTTAACACTTCTCGCAATAACCTTCCTTTCAGTAGGTTGCATACACAAAAGCCGTGACAAGAACGACAGCAAATCTAAAACTACGATTTAAGAGGGAGTTGGAAAAAAGGAAGAAAAGAGGAAAAGCTACTCCCTCTGATAGTATTCATCATGATTGTAATTGAAAGATATTAAGTTTAATCCTACTCATGCGTGATACTCCAAACATACTTTACAGCCCTTAAATTATCTCGCTATAAAAGGAAAAACATACGCTCTGTGAGGAAAAGAACGCTAAACAATCAAACAGGAATTGTCAATATATTTCAGTTGCCATATCCCTCTCTTTTCGAGGAAAGGCCGAGCTTGGAACAAGAGAACGCCCTTCATCATCCAAGAACATGCCCTTCTTGCACGTTGAAGACGCCCTTCTTGGTGCAAGAAGGGCATGTTCTCAATTCGTATTCGTAACTCTCTGATAACGTGCTGATTATATTCTTGTATCTTGCTAATATTCCCATCGTAAATAAAGGGCGACCTTGCCGTGTTTTGTAAATGTTTTTCATACGTATTAAGAATTACTCATATCATCACAGAAAGGTTCGCTCACCGATTTTTATCACATCTTTCTCTCATGCTGGGGAGTTTTTTCTCTCACAGAGCACACGGAGGTCACGGAGGTTTTAAGCACACGTATTAATTCGTGGAAAGGTTTTTCTCTCACAGAGCACACGGATGAACAGAACACACAGCATTCCACAGAGACATTAAGTCAACCGATATCACAGAACCTTACAGCCAACAGAAGCCTCACCCCCAGCCCCTCTCCGAATGGAGAGGGGAGTGATCACCGAGATATCCCTACGTTTCCTCCGTATGTTAAGCAGCTCATCTCCTATCATCAGCAGACCAATAGGGGTAACCTCACATACCACTCCCCTCTCCATTCGGAGAGGGGTTGGGGGTGAGGCTACTCTTCTTTTTTCCCTCCCCTCCCTTGCTTTTTAAGAAAATAAACCGTATATTTGCGGAGAAACTACCATTAGCAAGATGCAGAGACAGCAATGTGAAGGACAGAAAGGACGGACGTGGAGCTGGGAACTAACGATTATAATGCTGATACAACTTGTCTCGGCAGGGCTCTACGGACTGATATTTATATTAATGTATGACGCCATCCACCTGCGATGGGGACTGGGTTACGCATTGATATGGACTGCTCTACTGTCGCCCTTCGCCCTCATGATTGCCGCACGAAAGAGTAGATGGAAACTGTATATACGTCTTTACAGTGCACTGATGGCCTTTGCGCTGTGGCTAATGTCCGTTTTCTGTCAACTCGTTGGGGCCGACATCTTTCTCCCAGCCACCTGTTTCTGTAAGGACGGCGACTACCTCGTAAGACGAACGTACGACTTCTTCGACAATAAAAAGATAGGGGTTTATAAGGTGGAGGACCTGACGGAGAGGCTACAGTCTACTTATAGCTATGCGAGTCTCGACTCTATAAAGGTGTACGAGTCGCTGAATGCCATCGCCTTCTACTGTTCGCCTCACATTGAGAAAGGCCCCTTTGGCAACAATCACATTGGTCCTATCCGTGTACTCGAACAGCTCACTGACGACCCGTTAGACTCGGTTCAGATAAAAGGAGTAGAACAACTTGCCCGCAGACGCAACCTTAAAATCGGCCTCTCGCTGGTAGATTACTTTGAAGAAAACGAATAATGATGAACTATCCCGCACTTAAACAACATGCTTACCTCGTAGTGACTCTCCTCGCTCTAACCCTCCTTGGCAGTAGCTTCAAGGGTGGAGTGACCGATAGGGACGACTTGCCCGATAGCATTCGGATGGCCGTTGACTCACTAAACAAGTTTGGACTCTTTGCACAAACTTACCGACTGGGGACGAATGGGACGCCGTCTGCACAATATGACTATGCTGATTGGCTCAGACGAAACGCCACTGCCGACCAGTTGGCGACGATTGCTAAGACTGGCTCAAGCCCCGTCACACGCCTTTGGGCACTCAGACTGCTACTGGAGGAACCCCATCCACAAGTGGTCGACGTGCTGAAAGCGGCTGTCAATGACACCACTGAGACGGAAGAAGGATATGGCTGTCTCTACTCAAACATGCCGTTCAACCTCGCTGCCTTTAAGAACTATTACTTCGATCAGGAGAATGTTCAGACGAAGGAGACGCAGGAGGCGATAGACAGTATGGCTTTCTTTGATTTTATGAGGCGTTATGACTATGACACAGAGATACTCGAAGAGCTTGAACCGAAGCCGAACTACTATGCTGCCGCCGCCGAAGCTGCTGACAGTGGACGGGTGGGTATCTTGCCGTTGTTGGTTAAGTATAAGAATCCTAACGACCGTCAGCGTATCAACAGACTGCTTATGGCCGACTTTGAAAAGGAGGGGGAGGTGTCTGCAATGTGCTATAATGCTGTCGAGACATGGGGCAAACCCGACTTTGAGGACTATGCTAAGCATGTTTGCCAGGCTGTTATCGGTAAGCCAAAAGACTATAACGCAGACTTTTATCTGCCTCTTCTCTTCCGTTACCCAGCACCTTGGAGCTATCAACTCATCGAGAACGTACTCGCAGGAAAGGACCGATACAGTGATATCGAGGACTATAAGGAATACATGAAAAGTCGAGCTGACGAGGGTGAGGTGCCTCCTCTCTTCCAATCACTATACGACAGATACATGCAAAAAAGGCGGAGTGTCAGAAGTGGAAGACCACAGACGGAGGAGTCGCGGAGGGTTCTTAAGATGGCTGTTGACGCCTTAAACAAAGAGAGCTACTTTGCTGAAAGCGAGAAGAAGGGCACTTACCCTACCTATAGACTCGAACAGATTGACTACGCAGACTCGATATACTACAACGCTACTACCGACCAACTGGTAGCGTTAGCCACATCGAGTCCATCGCATATCACACGCCTCTGGGCCCTACGGTTCCTATCAGAAGAACCTAACAAACATGTGCTTGGCATACTGAGAAGGGCTATCAACGACACAACAAGCGTCTGGCTGATGTCGAGAATGGGAGTACATCAGGTAGAACCATACAACCGCTTGGCCTTTCGATACTATAATGAAGCCAGCACAAATTGGCCAGAAGAGATGCAGACACCTATCGACAATTTGTTGTTCTTCGTCTACATGAAGCGATATGGGTATGGGGACGGCCTCCTTGGTTGCCTTCGTCCGCTCAAGCGCTACCACCCCACCATTATTAAAGAGGCCGATAAGGGCAACACAGACGTGTTGACATTCCTCCTTCAATATAAGAATCCAAACGACATAGGCCGTATCAACAAACTACTGAGGCTCGACTTGAAGAAGAAGGGGTCGCAGACTGACACGGCTTACATGCTCCAAATCTTTTGGAAGAAGCCCGACTTTGAATGGTATGTGAAGACTATCTGTCTTGCAGCCGACAAGGATAAGGGGTTGTACTATGACCCTCGTTACATCTCTCTCATGTGGGACTATCCCGCACCTTGGAGTTATCATCTATTCGAAAAGATACTCTCTGGGAACGACCCCCTCACCATCAAGGATGTTGTAATGAACGTCCTAAGCGAGAAATCAGAACAGAATGCGGTCCCAACTGCCTTCCGCCCGCTCATTGAAAAGTATGTGGAGAAGGAGAGATGAGGGACCTCCCCCAGCCCCTCCGAAGGAGGGGAGCCCCCAACAGGACATAGTTTGATATGGTTGGATAAACTCTTCTTCCTCCTTTCATCACCTTATCTATTAAAGACCCTCACCTTATTTATTAAAGTCCCCCACATTATCTATTCAATATCCCCACGTTATCTGTTCAACAATCCCACGTTATCTGTTCAACATCCCCAGCTTATTTATTAAAGTCCCTCACCTTATCTGTTCAACATCCCCACCTTATTTATTATATAGGTACACTCCTTCAACATTTGTCATTATGTCATTCTGTCTAAAAAAGGAAATCTGTCATTATTAGTCATTATGTCATTCAGTCTAAAAAGAAACATCCCACAACATTTGTCATTATGTCATTATGTCTTAAAGAAAACATCTGTCTCTCACCGTCACTATGTTATTCTGTCTTAAAGA
>ERZ1674149.325-NODE-325-length-12653-cov-6.188681_pt1 | contig 12653 bp, 5 predicted proteins | sample MGYA00581311_ERZ1674149 | MGnify/ENA primary metagenome ERZ1674149 (study PRJEB41354, sample SAMEA4873312) | human saliva metagenome | biome: human-associated habitat [ENVO:00009003]; feature: mouth environment [ENVO:08000002]; material: saliva material...
AGAGCAGTCCACAACTGTTTGTGGGTATAGCCCTCGGGGAGCTGTTTGTATTTCACAACATCCCAATAGGCATACGTTTCGTTAAGTTCTTCTATCAGCACAGCCAAAGTCTGGTCCGATTGGTTCAAAACGGCCTTCAGCAGATCCTCTTGTTTAATCTTCGGGGGAGATTCTATGGCACTCATAACAGAACTTTTATTTACTGCTGCAAAGTTACTAATTCTTTCCAATGTTTGCAAGATTGGAAAGAATTGGAAAGTTTTAGCCCTTCATTTAGACTTACGATCACGTCTTCCTTTTTTCAAAAACCACCGACAAGCGAGAAGAACTTCAAGTGTGCTTCCCCGTGCAGGCAGGCCACAAATGGCCCTATCATAACCATCAAACGGAGCGCAAAGGGCGGACTTGCTTTTTCAAAGCGTTGCACCGGCGGAAAATTTCAATCTACCGGGTGATCGTTTGGTGGCAGCAAACGATAGTTTGGCGGCAGCAAACAACAGTTTGGCGGCAGCAAACGATGGTTTGGTGGGAGCAAACAATAAGAAAGGGGAGACAAAACAACAAGAAACAGACGCGCATCTGTTTGAGAATCAAAGATCAGAACCCACAAAGAGGGCGGCCGCTTGGATCGTCTGTACTTCGGAGGCGATAATAGCGGCGGTTGGCACTAAAAAAACAGCAATGCGAGGCAGATTTCCTCGCATTGCTGCAAACTATTTGATGCTTGATAAACCTTCGCGGGCCGCCGGAAAGCGACGGGTGGTCATCAGCTATAAAAAGGGCTTACTTGACGGTCAGCGTAAAGCTCGGCGCGAAGGCATTATACTCCGGAGCATATTGGCTCTGGGCGCGAACGAGACCGGAGCGGAAGGTTCCGATGCGCATAGCGCGACCTTCGACCGTGAAGGTTAACTTGCCTTTCGGGAATTTGCGATAGAAGTACTCGTCGCTCGCGTCGCGCACGGCGTGATATGCGCCGCTCTCCCAGTCGTATCCACTCAAGGCGGTCAGAGGTTCGAGGCTGGCGGGGCGAGATGCTTTCACGGAGACGAAATCTAAGTCGCGGTCAGCACTGATGGTGATGACCTGACGCAACGTTGCGCCCGCGTCGACCGTACTACCGTCGGCAAGTGGCTGCCACGCTTCGCCCTTTTTAATTTCCCAACGGCGCGCGATGGAGAGTCCGTTGCTCGCCGAGCGAATCTCATCGAGCGGTAAAGTATACTGCACATAGACGCTACCCCAGGCGAGACCCTCGCCACTCTTGCGGAGCACGATATGATCGGCCGCCAGTTGCTTTTCGTCCGTAAAACTCTGGCGATCGTAGCCTACGGTCTCCTGCCCCATTTGCTGACTCTTCGCATTTACTTCCAGCACTTCCTCGCCGCGCTTCAGCGTGAAATAGAGCGGATTGGGCTTTAAGCCCTGAACCGTCTGACTCTCGCCGTTCGGACGCAAGAGGGCGTAGAGCGCATCCACCGTGGCGCGGGAGTTGGGCCAGAGTTGGGCACGCTTAGATTGGAGCAACCAAAGGCGCATAGCCTGCAGCGTGTCGCTCGTTGCGGGGCGGGTCATATCCAGCGCCTCGATAGCTGCCGTTTGTGTAGGTATCTTATACATAAACCAACTATCACTCGCGCGATCCGTATCGAAATAGCGCCCCAATGAGGGCTGCTCAACCGTATGCTGAATCAAGCTCTCCAAATCGCGGGCTACGGCTTTCTTGTTTTCATACAAAGCCATCACCAATATTTTGAGTGCTTTCTGATACATCGAACCTTTGTAAGTAGCTTTCAAAGCCTTGAGCAATTTTTTCTCGTTGGCTTCCGGCTTGATGCCGAGTTTGTGAGCCAGATACAAGTAGCGCAGCGTGGTCGTCTCGTTGGCATAATTTTGCAGCCAGGCCTTGGTGAGCGGCGCCGACTTCGGGTGGAGCACTGTGTCGACTTTCTCCGCCAAGAAGTTGAAGCCCTCTTCTAACATTCGATCGGCCTCGTCGCTACCCGTCATCACCTTGGCGCGCATCAAGAGGTAGAGAATGTTAGTCGTTTCGTAGACGTCACTAACCTTAGCGCCATACCAGCCCCATCCACCATCGGGCAAGCGCAGCGCTTCGAGTTTGTCGATAGCACTCATCTTGCGAGCGTCGATCGCGTCGGGATTGAAGAGGAGTGCCATTGCAGCGGCGTGGGTAGCCTCTTGCTCAGCCGCATTCACCCACGGAGTCTCGGCGATCAAAACTTGCTTGAGTTCGGGATTGCGCTGCAGGACGGCGGCCCAATCGTTGGTCTGCGTTTCGGGCTTCGTCAGTTGCTGCATTTCGGGGTGGCTTTTGGCAATGTACGTGGCGAGCGACACGGCATAGTAGCGCATCGCCTGCTGATAAGCCGTCTCGCCCGTATTATCGAAGAGTGCCGGCAGAGCGGAAGCTGCGTACCACGTGGGATTGGAACTGATTTCAACCGTCAGGCGCTTGTCGGCCGCTTGGGGAGATTTGCTCCACAGCGAATCGATGGCCAGCGTCATCGTACCGGCTTTCGTCATTGAGAAAGGCAAGGTGCGCGTCACTTCTTCGCGATCGCTGAGCACGGGGAGGTATTGCTGCTCGCCGTCGCTAAACTTCGCGCCGACAGCTTCCATCCGAACGGTCAGTACGGGAGCTTTGGTCGTCACGTCGTAAGGGAAAGTGATCGTCATTTCCTTTTCAAAGTCGAACATAACTTCATATTGTCGAACGATTTCACCACTGCGGGCGTCGGTTAATGTGCATCGCACAACACCTTCTGCATGCTGCGGAAGCAGATTGCGAAGCGTAGCACTCAGCACGGCGTGGTCGCCTTGACGAACAAAGCGCGGGAGGTTGGACTGCAGCATAAAATCTTTCACGGCTACGATGGTCGTATCCATACGCCCGTTGTCCATCTCCGCATCGTGAGCTAAGGAGAGGAAACGCCAGCGCGTGAGACTCTCGGGCAAGGTGAAGCTCAACGACACTTCGCCCTTGGCGTCGGTGCGCAAAGCCGGGTGGAAGAAGGCTGTTTCATTGAAATTCTTTCTCACACTATTGGTGGGCTTGGCTACGGACTTTTCTTTCTTGGAGCTTTCCTTTGTGGCCGCAAAACCGCGAACAACAACTTCTTGTAACGCATTTGAGGACTCTTCAGACGGCTCTAAATCCACAGAATCTGCGACACGCATTGGCGAAGTCTTAAGAGAAAGCTCTGAAATTTCCGACTTTCGCGAACTATAAAGCATTATTCGACGCCTTGGATTGTAGTAAGGCTCATAAGAATCGTCTCTGTACAAATCAACTTCTTCTAATGCGTCAATTAAATCCTCATCCCACTTGGAAAAACTCAAGTCCTCCTCGTTTTTTAAGTCGATGTCGGCGCTCCAAGATAAGGCGATGATGCTGTTACGAGGCCCATAAATACTCGTATATGAGCTTCTGCGGTTGAAATAGACTGACTTGGAAAGATTAAAGTAGGAAATATCGTCGAGCGAAGCGTCGTAAAGCGTCGCCAAAACAGAACTCGGCACCGGCCGGCCGTCAGGACGCGTCACGCGAAGGCGCCATTCTTCTTTTTGTCCCGGCTTTAGGCGGTCGCGGAAGCTACTCCAGCGCATCAAAAGGCGCTTGTCGGGTTGCGGCCGCTCGACTTTAAAGAAATCCGATTCGACTTTGCCGTCGCTATACAAGATTACGGTGAACGTAGCTCCATCTCCGTAAGCATCTTTATAGGCAAAGGGGAGGTGAACAATGGAACTATCGAGCGCGAAATAGCGCTTTTCGATGATGGTATCAGGCGTGGAGGTCAGGCAATAAAGTGTGGCGTTGCGCACACCTGTTCCTACGTAAAGATCAACGCGAGATTTGTCGTCGGGAGTGGCGTTGTAGGCCCACAGCATCTCATTTGAGGGCGACTTTTTATCGTTGGTGGAGAACAAAAGCAAGTGTTTGTAAATCGTATCCGCACCCTCGACAAACGTCTCCACGATATATTTTCCGGATTTCAAGCCGGCGAACGCGGCAGGTTTGAATGCCTTCTCCGTGTATAAAGTATCCTGCGCCACAATCTTGCCGCCGATCTTCGAGCCATCGTCTAAGCGCACGACATATCGACCTGAGGCGAGCGAAATCTTGTTTCCGTAGCCCAAACGATGCACTCTTATCTCCGGCAGTCGCTCTTTGCAGATGATAGAAGGCCAACTTACTTCCGTCCGGTAGCGCTTTGTGCCGGCCGAAATATAGGTTTGATCTGAGCGCGTCTCACCATCGGGCGCCACAATCGAAGCTGAGACCGACACAGTCAAGGTCGACATCGCCAGCGAATTGATTGAGGCTTCCTGAACCTCGTCCGCATCATCATCAAGCCCAGATTCGTCAGACATAAACACGTCCTCGTCGACCGAAGCTGTGGAATCGACCACGCAATCCTCATCCTCCTGATAGGCAATATCAACATCGTCCTCTTCGTCCGCATCCTTGTGCGGCGGCGGCAGGAGTTTGACGGCGATGGAGAAGTTTCCCTCGTCGTCCGTCTCGGTTGTGCCTTCCGTAGTCTTTTGCTGATCCGAATAGTACCCATTCAGCGCGACCGTATAATTGACTTTCGATTTCCGAAGCGGCACACCGGAATACGTAGTTGCCTTTCCGGTGAACTTAACCTCGTCTCCAATTTGATAAGCATCCTTTGGCGTGTCCAGTTGCACTTGGAAAGTGGGGCGCTTATACTCTTCTACGTGGAAGGAAGTTCCGCCTCGCCACAGGTTGTACGAAGCTAGGATCGAGAAAGTTCCGGGCAGGCACACCTCCGGCAAGGTAAAAGTTCCTCCCGCCGCGCCCAGCTCGTCCGTCTTCAAGCGTATCGAATCGACCATCCGACCATTGGCGTCATACAACTTGAAAAGGAAGGGCAAACCTGCCTCTACACCGATCGAATCTCCATTTTGCGTATAAGCCGTAAGGCCAAACTGCACCTTTTGGCCCGGTCTATAAATGCCGCGGTCCGTATAGACGCGCACTTCATACTGTTTTCTTGGTCCCGATGTCCTGGAAAAATACCCACTAGAGTAGTCTAAATCGGGTGAAAAGGCGTCATTGCCTACCGTCAAACAAGAATAATTGCCATATTCGCGTCGAGGTAGCTCAAAGAAGTAGCCCGTTTGATCCGGCTTAGCCGTAGTCGCGAGTTGGTAAGTATCATTATCTCTATTCCAACGATACGTTTTGAGCGTCCCGCCTTGTAACGGTGCACCCGTCTTTCTATCTATCGCGATGACGCCGGCCCTCCCATTGCCCGCACTAAGGCAAATCGAAGCCACGCGCGACACATACAGCGGCGTAATGTCATCATCTAATTGCAACAAGTAAATCCCCGGTTCGTCGAGCTTAAAGAAGAGCGAATCTTTATAGCTAGCATAAGACACATCGTGCTTCAACGGCTTAGTTAGCGTCTGCAAGAGTTGTCCGGTCTTCGCTATTTTAAGAAGTTCATCCCGTCCTTTGCCTCGAAACAACTGATCTGCCGTCAAGTTAGTACGATATACTTTCACTTCCGCTTGCTTCAAATTGCCCGAACGTATGTTTAGGCGAATTTGCTCTCCCGGATAAAAGACCTCTTTCTCGGTATGCATCGTCACAAATGCGCGATTTTTCTTAATCAAGAAGTTGCTTAATTCTCCTGAAAGTTCACTTTTTCCATATCGCGTCAAGCCCTCTTTCGCCAAATTGATGAGCGGCGTCAAGTCTCTATCATATTCATCTGTGGTAGGCGCATTGATGATGGCGACGTACGTAAGTACGTTCAAGGGCAAATCGCGAAATTCCTCCTTCACTCGCATCAGCGTTGCATAGCGGGCGCTTCTAAGCGCATTATCGTTGGGATAAGGCGCCGCCTTTATACTATCGAGCGTAGCGAGCAGGGCTGCATTTCGATTACCTTGCTGCCGATAATAACGAATCACCTGATGGCGCAGCTTAGCTCTGGCCGCCGTAGAGCGATAAGCCTGTTTCCAGGCTCCGTCAGCCATAAAGACGCTGAGCAAGTCGTGATTATAATACTTACTATCCTCTTCTATATCAAACAGCGCTTGATAATCCTTCGTCGTGGCTCGTGCGAGCAGCGCCGGATCTTGCATCGCCTTTCTAAGGAGCGCTACGCCGCGCTTGTAGTGAAGCGTATCGTAGTCGTGCATCGAATATAAGCGCCCCAAAAGCGCCTGCAAGATGACGAGCGACGAAGGATTTTTCGTATTCTTCATCACCGCCTCCAAGCGCGCCACTTCCGGTAGCAGGGAGTCGGGCGAGATTTCTTCTTGCACTTGCAGCGTGAAGATCATGGAGCGGATCAGCTGCCCGTCGTTCTTTTCATTCGCAGCTTTGCGCCTGATCTTTTGTAAAATGGATAAGGCTGTTTTAGGCTTATCATCGTCAAAAGCATCCTCGTATTTGCTCCACAATTTTTCGTACGATTGTGCAGCTACGCTAAGCGCGATAAATAGCCCAACGCATAGTAATAGGCACCTCTTCATATTGATAATGGTTTTATTCTTGCCAACAAAGGTGCATACAATTTTTTACACTCACTCAGCCAACATCCATAATTTTAGCTAAAGCGTCGAAAAAATCGACAAGATCGACACATTTTGACTCCAACAGTCAGGACCTGCCAAGCCAAAAGGGTGCTTTCGCCGATTTTCAAAAGGCTTTCGGGGCAAACGATTTTACAAGGACCCATCGTTTGCCGCCACCAAACCATCGTTTGCCGCCACCAAACCATTGTTTGCTCCCACCAAACGATGGTTTGCTCCCGGCAAACGAAAGGCGTATGCGCTCGAGCGCAACCATAAAAAGCAAAAGCGGGCGGAAACTTAGCGTTTCCACCCGCTCAAAAAAGAGGTACTGCTTCAAAGACAGATCTTCTGCACTGCACCGCCCGCTTGGATGACGTAAGTGCCGCTCGGAAGCGTCGTCGTATAAGCGTTAGTCGTCGTATTTACAAGTTTTTGGCCCGAAAGGTGCGAGATGCTCACCGCCACGGGGCTTGCTGCTGCAATAGAAACCGAACGGCCGCTAACCTTAATCAGCGGTGCGCCGGAAATGGTAGGAACAGAGGCTACATTATCACTGAGATAATAAGCCCATCCCTTGCCGGAGGCAGCCAATTGATAGCCCTCGGGGACGCTCGTCGGGGCTTGCTCGCCGATGCGGCAGATCAGCGTACCCTTATCGCCTTGCGCATGCGCCTCATAGTAACGATCGTGAACCGTCACTTCAACATCGCTCTCATTCGTCAAGCCGGCCGCATGGCGGGCTGCAATCTGGGAGCGGATGGCTTTGCCATACTGCGTCCAATGCTTCCAGAAGACGCACGGAATGCCGGGCGAAGAGAAGAGAAAAGCGTAGGCCTGCACCACATTTCCCGTGAAGCGGTTGTCATCGCGATCCGTATCATGATTATCTACGAACGTAACCGCGTAAGCGCGGGTAGACTTGTGATGAATCAAGCCGGCGGGACGCCAGGTCTTGCCGTCCTCCTGCCAAGCCATCTTGCTAAAATCGGCTTTTGCGAGTCCGTTGTTAAGGGCCGCATACTTCATAGGGAAATCAAAGGCCGTCGAGTTGTAACCCGTAGCTTCGATCCAGGCTTTACATTTGTCGTAAGAGCCATCCCAATACTCGCCTACGGAGAGATAGGGCTGCGAAGCCGTATTATAGTTGCCGACATAGCGACCGGCGAAGCCCTTAACGAAGTCGTAGCGCCACGAATCGTAGCCAAAATCGGCCTTGAGCCATTTGAGATAAGCCTCGACATCTTGCTGAACAAAGGGATTCGTGTGGTCGAGATCGCGCGCGCCGCCCCAGTTTTCGCCCGTATCAGCTGCACCCGTGGCCTTGCCGCGCCAATCGCCCGCATTGGGATCGGTGTTCATCTCGTCCGTATTGCAGATGTGCTCAGCCGTGAGTTGGAAGCGGCCGAAAGTGCCAAAGTTGTCCTCAGAAAAATTGCCCCAGCCGGTGTAGCCGGCTCGATGATTGATGACGATGTCTGCGATCACGTGGACGCCGGCTTGGCGGAAAGCAGCCGTCAGCCGTTTCAGGTCGGCCGGACTTCCCCAGCAGGATTGCTGATTGCTCCACTGCTGCGGATGGTAGCCGACATTGAGGCCGCCGGTCTTGTTGTCGCCTTCGCCGGTAGCAGAGGGCGGCAACCAAATCATTGTGAAACTTTTGCTAATATCGCTCACTTCGGGCAGCAATTGCGTCCAGCCCGTGAGGCTTTGCGAATTCCAATAAAAGCCCTGCAACATAATGTCCTGCGAATGGCGGGGCACTTGGGCATACAAGGCGCCTGCGCCTAAGAAAAGGGCGAAGACGGAAGAAAATATGCGTTTCATATCTATACAAAATAAACAATCACGAATGCGCAGTCGGCCCTAAAGGGCTTCCGATAAGACGGAGCGACTGCCACATTCGTGATGCCTGCGTAAAATTATATTATTGTATGCGACCTGTATTGTCAGAGAAATTCAGATATACACGCTCGCCGGCATTTGCAGAAACGCGCGTTTGGTCGCCGCCCGTTCCGCGATATTCGATTTTACCGCCAAGGATGATGAACTCCATCTTCCACCAGTCGATCGTAGACTTCGGTTGCACGTGGATGCGCACTTCGCCTGCGGCAGAGAGCGCGGGAGAAACAAACTCGCCCGTGCGGGTTGTCGGAATGGTGAAGCGGTTGGCTGCCACTGCGCCCGTCCAGCCGCCTACCGTGTTGCCGATGAGGTAAACCTCGGGGCGGAAGACTTCTACAGCCTTGGTGTCGGCATTGACGTAGATCAAATACCAGCCGGCTGCGCCAAACTTGAGGTTGCCTCCGTCAACGTGAACTCCGGAAGCCGCATTGTCGCCTGCTACGACGCCGGGGAAATCATTGCCCCAACCTGCTTGCGGTGCAAACTTGATCTGCTCGCCTGCATCGGCGTAGATGATCTTCCAATATTCGTCGCTCTGACCGTTGACGGGGACGAGCTTGGACCAATCGGAAGGAGCTGCGCCCCAATTATAATGACTGCCGGTCATATACAATTCAGAAATCAAACCCTTCACGGTATAGCGGAAGTTGACGGCGTCGAAGGTAACGACATACTTGCCGGCCTTCTCCAAAAGCATCGTCTGCGGGTTGTTCCACACGACAAAGTCTTCTGTAGCCGTGCTACCATTGGTTGCACATCCGAGCGACTGATCGATATCCTGATCATCGACAGCTTTTTGCCCGAAGATGCGCCAGTAACAATTGTCGGCGGTAACGGTAATCGTAGCCTCGTAGATACCATTGCCCTTGTCGTCCATCTTTACAGCCTGATTATACTTCCAATTGTTGAAGTCGCCAAGCAGGTAATAGTTGGCCTCGCGTGCCGGTGTGACTGCGGGCGTGTAATTGACTTGGATGTCGTTGGTTTGTACGACAAGCGCCTGCCCCACTTTATCCTTAGCGGCAGCATTCATACGCATAGTGAGTGTACGCTGAACGGAAGCCTTGCTATTAAAGGCTACCTGAGCGACAGAGTCGAGGGCGGCCTTGGTCACGTAGATATTCTTTTCCTTGGAGAAGAAGGGAACTTCGTAAGTGCCGTTGACGATGAGCTTTTCAAAGACTACGTCGGTCAAAGCTTGATCGTTGGCGCCGAGATATACCGCTACGTTGAGCGTATCGCCGGCTTGGTCCTTGACGATATCCTTATCTGTGCCGTTGCCCAATTGAGCTGTGACGGCAGCAATGGCACCTTGCTGCGCGTTGGATTGCGGTTGAGCCCAGTCTTTGAAGTCTTCGTTGCAAGCAGAGAAGATTCCGGCCGACAAGAGCAAACCTACCATCAAAAATATATGCTTCATCTTGTGTTGTTTTATTGTAAGCGGCGAAGGCGGAAGCGCTCAAAAAGTTGGCAACCGCCGCCTTCGCGACTGAGTTTGTTAATTGGCCACGCTGCCTTCGCCCGTGGTGAAGTTGAGATGAATCTGCTGGCCTACCTTACCTTGAATTGAGTAAGCTGCTCCCTTATCTTTATTCCAGCCATCGGGGAGATCGACGTCGCGATAGAAGATCGTCTTACCATCGAGCAAGGTAAGCTCGGTGCGCCACCAATCGATCGTCGTCTTGATCGCGATGCGGACTTCGCCCGCTGCGCTGAGAGCCGGCGAAACGAAGTCGCCATTTTCAGTAGCCGGAACAGTGAAGCGGAAGTTGTTGTTCCACTCCCACGTACCTCCGTTGGTAGCTCCGAAGAGGTAGACTTCTGCGGGAAGGAAATGGAGTGTATAGTCTACTTTATTGCCATTGACAGCGGTTTCTACGACAACCGTGTACCAACCTGCGTTGGAGACCTTGATATTGGCACCTTCGTTAGCGGCATCGGCGGATACAAGGTTTGAACCCGTTTGATCATCGATCGTCAATTGGCCAAAGCCCTTATCTCTACCGGCCCAAGCGTTGTCGGGGTTAACCTTAAACTCTGCATTGGCAGAGAAATAAACCACGCCGTAGAAATAGCCGGCCTTACCGTAAGCCGGATTGAGCATAACCCACTTGCTCCAATTGTCGGCAGCGGGGAAACTTCCGGTGATGTACATCTTTTCGGGCAAAGTAGCCGTGACTTGCGGTGCATAAGGCAACACTTGCGGAAGGCGAATCGTATTTGAGAGAGATTTACCCAAGTTTTCGTTGCCGTAAATATTGGCGCGCAAACGAATGAAGACGGGTAAAGCTGTCGTTGGCGTGACACTGCCGGCCAACTTCAGGATGGCATCATTCAATTCGGAAGCCGGCACATTCATACGAGCACTGGTATGCGTCGTAGGCAAGGCTATGAAGCTGGCAGAATCGCCCGTGAGCGATACTTCTACGGTATAAACAGTAGAAGCCGGGAAGCCATAGGCCGGCTGCGAGGTCGTTAGTTCGACATACTGCGCATGCTTGAGGTCATACACGTTGTTGGCTGCAAAGGGCGGCTCATTGAGCACGAAAGATGCAGCATCTTGTAAATGCGGATTGCTGCCCGTATCTTCGCTGCAAGCAGCAAAGAAGGGTAAAGTCAAAGCGACGAGCAGCAGGGAAAATATATGTTTCATTGTTGTTGCTATTTATATAATGTCTGCCGCGGTTTAATAGCCGGGATTCTGACTGATGTGGTCTTGTTCTTCAAACGGAATGGGGAAAAGATTATACTGTGCGTTGACTGCATTGCCTTTGTAGGTGCCGCCTTTCCAATCCCACATATATTTACCTGAAGTGAAGAAGCCAAAACGAACGAGATCGCTGCGGCGACGTCCTTCAAAGTAGAACTCGCGCGACCATTCGTCGCAAAGAATCTTATCGTCAACTTGTGTGAGCGGCTGTGCGTTGGCACGACTGCGGATCACGTTGATGTCGTTCAAGACCAAAGCGGGCGCTACGCCGAGACGGTAGTTGGCCTCTGCACGCGTGAGGTAAGCCTCAGCGACGCGGAAGAGGGGCACGTCGGTATCAGGAAATTTTGTATCGCTGGGACGGCCGCCTGTTGCGTAGACGTTGGACCATTTTAAGATGGAGAGACCGGCCGTAAAGGACGTGATGGGCGAAGTCTCGGTCGTACGGACGTCTTTCAAAGCGCCGTCTTTCATTTCTCCACCTCCGTAGAACATAGCGCGGTCATCGTGGGCTGCGAGACGAATGGCGCGAGCATTAGCTTCACCATTGTTGCTTTCGCTTGTTGCCAAAGGTACATCGGAAAGCTGCTTGAAGAACTTAAGAACCATAGCTTCGCGGGCGCGGTTACACGTCCAAGCTTCGGTAGTACCACAAGCGGGCGTACCATTGCCGCGCGTGGAAGCAATTGCGTATTCGGAGCCACTATAGCTTTGTGTCTTTTTACCGTCGCAGCGGATCGGGAAGATGATTTCCTGACGCGCCAGTTGGTTTTCTCCATTGTCGCCCATAAAGAGTTGCTCGTAAGCCGTATAACCATTGAGTGATTGCGTGTTAAGCTTGTAGCCGCTCTCGTTGATCACCTTATCGGAATAGTCTTTTGCGGCTTGCCATTGGGGGGTTCCGGTGTAGACGCCTGCATTCAAATAGAGGCGGGCCAATAACATCCACGCGGCAGCTTTATCCGCACGGCCGTAAGCTGCAGCACCGGGCTCGGAGAGTTGATCCGTAGCAGAACCATCGCTGATAGCCTTTAATTCGGCCGTGATGTAATCGAAGACGTCTTTGCGGCTCTTCTCAACGGGAATATCTGTGTTATAGTGTTCTTTAAACGGAGCCTTACCATAGAGATCAATGAAGTAATAGTAATGGAGCGCACGTAGGAAACGCACCTCTGCGCGCTGCTTCAAGGTCTCTGCGTCAGTCTTACCCTCTGTATTGTCGAGGAAGAAGTTGCAAAGCGTGATGTTAAACTCCAAACGGTAATAAGTCAAATTATTGAGCCCGTGAGAGGAGTTCCAGTTAAGATTCGTGAGGTCTGAAATACCCGGGTCGCTTTGCCACGTCCAAACCGTCTCGTCGGAAGGCAACTCGTTAGCCTCGAATACACGACGATAAAGCGAGGAGCTTCCTTCATCAAACTGCGCCATATCGGGTTCCCCCTTTGTAGCATCACCTGCTGGACCT
>ERZ1674149.339-NODE-339-length-12376-cov-7.596056_pt1 | contig 12376 bp, 10 predicted proteins | sample MGYA00581311_ERZ1674149 | MGnify/ENA primary metagenome ERZ1674149 (study PRJEB41354, sample SAMEA4873312) | human saliva metagenome | biome: human-associated habitat [ENVO:00009003]; feature: mouth environment [ENVO:08000002]; material: saliva material...
TGATCTACCGCCGCCTGGTGGTCAAGTCGGTGCGCGTGGCGACGACCCGCATGGACATCGTCACCTACGTCATGCTGGCGATCCCGGTGCTCCTGGGTGGCGCGGCGACGCTGCTGAACCAGGTGCTCGGCGGGCACGAGGGCTACGACTACCGCGAGACGATCTCCGTCTGGTTCCGGTCGATTTTCTACCTGCACCCGCAGGCGCACCTGATGGCCGACGTGCCGCTGAGCTTCAAGCTGCACATCGTCGCGGGCCTGTTGCTGTTCTGCGTGTGGCCGTTCACCCGCCTCGTGCACGCGGTGAGTGCGCCGGTCGGCTACGTGGCGCGTCCCCCGGTGGTCTACCGTGCGCGCGACGAGCGCAAGACGCACGAGCTGACGCGCGGCGGCATGTCGGACTGAGCCGCCTGGCTTGTTTCGACCGGGTGACGAGGCCGTGACGAGACTGTGACGAGGCCTTGGCGCGGTCGTGGCGCGGAAGGTTGTCGCGTGCGGGGGGCGGGCGGAAGGCCGCCCCCCGCACCGTATATCGTGGGGTTGCGCGTCCTGACGTGGACGCGTGCGCTGTGACCCCGCTTAATCCTTCCGATCATCGGTATTGACTGTGCAGTTGTTTCGGTTGATGCTTAAAATAATGAGCGGTTTATAAGTAAGCTAACTTTGCTATCGCCTTATCGGGGACCATTGTCGCAAGGTTTCCGCTGATTAAAAGGGAGAGAGGATAGAGTTGATTGACACCTCCCATTCTCGGACACTGGCGCAAACGCTTGAGGCGATGGCTGCCCTGACGCCTGCTCAGCACACGCTGCTGGAGCGCATTTCGCAGCGTGTGGCGCCGGTGACTGTCGCGGAGCTGGCTCAGGAGGCCGGCTTGCACGTGTCGAGCGTGCGTGAAACCCTCGACGGTCTCTTTCAGGTGGGCCTGGTGGAGAAACAACAGTTGCCTTCCTCTGGGCGTGGACGACCAGCGATTGGCTATTCGACGACGACGCCTGCGGATCCGTCTTTCGCGGCGCAGATGCTCCATCAGTTGACCTCATCACTACTGGCGTGGCTGCGCGCGAATGTGCCCGATCCGGCTGCGTCGGTGCGTGAGATCGGCGCGCGTTGGGCGGACGCTGCGTTGGAGGCGATGGCGGTGCCCGATCATGGCCACGTGGCGAGCCGCCGGTCGGGTCGCGAACCCTTTAATATTGCAGGTCATTTGGGCAAGGTGCGCCTGTTCATGAACGCGATGGGTTTCGCGTCGGTGCCCCACGAGTCTGATCCGATGGCAGTCGTTTTGACGGCGTGCCCATTCACGGAGCCTGGAGCGCCGGATGATCTGGCGCTTGAGCTGCGTCGAGGCATCGTCGAGCGGATCTTTGAGCGCACTGCGACGGGGATCGCGAGCTGGCAGATGGAGGTTGATCCAATCAATCCGTTGTGCCTGACCGTTGTTTTGCGCCCGCTTGATGAGCCGAACCCGAAGCCGCTGACGACGACGGTGCACTTTTTTGGTGGTGCGGCTGAGGCGGCGGGCGGCTACATGCGCGAGCTTCCTGCGGATCGCACGCCGGCGACGCTGGGTGAGTTGATAGGGGTCCTGAGCCGGGAGAACACGGAGCTGGGGCGCATCCTGGATGTATCGAGTTTCTTGGTGAATGAGCGTTCGGCGCGCCTGGACGCTGACCTGATGCCGGGCGTGCGCATCGACGTGTTGCCGCCTTTCGCCGGCGGGTGAGAGCTTCTCATCATTTGTTGGGGTCGGTCAGGATTTTTCATAAAATCCTGACCGATGTCACGTAAAGTGGATGTAAGTATCTCCCGTTCCTGGAGGATCCCATGTCAGCAGAGATTGCAACAGGTATTACTGACGCTCCCCTCGACTCGAGTTCATTGATTGATAGCGCCCGCGATGACACGTGTGGGGCCGTGGCGTCGTTCATCGGTGTTGTGCGCAACCATGATGGGGGAGAGAGCGTGGACGCGATCGAGTATTCGTCGCATCCGTCGTCGTCGCAGGTTTTACGAGCGATCGTCGAGGAGTTTGCGAATAGGCCGGGGGTGCATCGTATCGTCGCGTGGCACCGCGTGGGCCGTCTGGCGATCGGTGAGGATGCCATGGTGGTGGCGGTTGCTGCCGAGCATCGCGGCCAGGCGTTCCGGGCGGTGGAGGGCATAGTCGAGGACGTGAAGGCGAAGCTGCCGATCTGGAAGAAGCAGGAGCTGAGCGACGGTTCGCATAACTGGTCGGGTCTGTAAGCCATGACGATCGGCGACCCGTATTCGCGTGATGCCGCGGTGTCGGGGCGCAGTGTCGCGGTTTCGCTGCGCTGCGCGCCCGTGCGCTACGAGGCCGGGGACCCCGCGTTGGAACGTTTCCGCCGTAATTGGCTGGTGTCGGGTATTGGTGAGGCTGGCCAGGCGCGCCTGGCCGCCGCTCGCGTGCTCGTCGTGGGAGCGGGGGGCCTGGGGTCACCTGTCCTCCTGTATTTGACGGCGGCTGGCATTGGCACGATCGGCATCTGTGATTCGGACGTCGTTGAGGTTTCGAACCTGCAGCGCCAGTTGCTGCATGGCGAGGCTGACGTGGGGGATGCGAAGCCTGATTCGGCGGTGCGTCACCTGAGCGCCCTTAATTCCGGTGTGCGTTTTGAGCGCTTCGGGCACGTGACCCGCGAGTGGCTGGACGAGCACGGCCGCGAGTGGGACCTGATCGTGGAGTGCACGGATAGTTTCGATGCGAAGTACCTGGTCGCCGATTACTGCGCGGACTGCGGCGTGCCTCTCGTGTGGGGCACGGTCGTGCGCATGGCCTACCAGGTCAGTGTTTTCTGGTCCGGTGCCCCCGCGCCCGTCCCCTCTCTGACGCTGCGCAGTTTGCACCCGGTGAAGCCCGCTCCGGGAACCACCCCGGCCTCGCCCCAGGTTGGCGTCTTGGGACCGGTTGTCGGCCAGGCGGGCACCGCTATGGCGACGGAGGTCATTAAGATGCTGGTGGGTGTTGGCGAGCCGCTCATTGGTCGTGTGCTCACGGTCGATGCGGCGACGCAGCGCGCGGATGTGCTGACTTTCGCGCCTTGGGGGTGAACGGCGTGGGATCGTGTGAGGCTCCGACGTCGGGCGTGTTTTTTTCCCGCGCGGAGATCGCTGGGATGGTGGTCGGCGGCGGGGGAGGTGAGCGCTTGGGCGGAGTCTCTAAGCCGGATCTCGTGTTCGGCGGATCGAGGCTCATCGACCGAGTGTGTTGCGCGCTGAGTGAGGTTGCTGGCGCGGGTCTGGTCGCTGTTGTCCCACCGGGGGTGAGCCTCCCACCTGGGGTGATGCGCACTCTTGAGGATCCGCCAGGCGGCGGCCCCCTGGCCGGGATCGACGCTGGTCTGTCGGCCCTCGGCGCCCCCGCGGACGCGTGGGTGGTAGTCGTGTCTGTGGATTGCCCGGGTATCGCGGATGTTCTGCGTCGTCTCCTAGCCGCTCCGCTGGGCGCAGAGTATGACGGTCGTATCTTGCGTGGCGGCGATCCGGAACCTTTCGATCAGTATCTGATGGGCGTCTATCGTGCGGGGTCGTTGTTGCGGGTCATTGACGAGGCCGGGGCGCAGTGGGGGAGTGTACGCGGCTTGGGGGTGCGTCGGGTGCTTCGTTCCCTGACCCTTGATCGCGTGGATGCGGATGCTGGGGTGTGTCGGGATGTCGATACGCCGGAGGATCTGGTTTGGTGGGAGACTCACCTCAATCGATAAGTTGTCAGTAATTGCTTGCCAGGTATATGTTTGTGCGGTAGTAATTCGGATATGACTCTTGCCTAGGTGTGTTTATGCATTCTCACCACGGACGTTCGTTGCTCCAGCTTGGGCTAACCGTCCTGTCAGGACTTCTCACTGTTGCCATCGCCCCGGTCGCCGTTGCCGTACCAACTGACCAGCTGATCACTCACGGTGACACAAGCGCAAGCGGCACGCAAGCTTCACACTCTGAAGAGAGCGAAGAAGAATCCGCCAACGCCCAGGAGGACGCGCACACCGACGCGAGCGACACCGCGGAGCGCGCCGACGCCTCGTCCCACGAAGAATCCACCAACGGCGCGAACGCGCATGTCTACACCTTCCCCGGCACGAACGGACCGACAAAAATCCACATCCTCTCGACGCAAGGTGCCGCGGACGCCATCCTCCTCGAATCGCGCGGCGTCTTCGCCATGGTCGACGGCGGCGAAGGCGTGGGCGCCCCCGACGGATCCGACCCCCGCTACCCGTGGAGGGACGGAACCGAAGAATCAGATAAGGGCGACACCGACTGGGTCCTGCGCTACATGAGATCGCACGGCGTCACCTCCTCAAACCTGGCGTTCTACCTGGGCACCCACGCCCACTCAGACCACATTGACAACGCCGACGACATCATCTACGCGTTTCATCCCCAAGTAATCCTGAGCCCCGAGTATTCCGACGCGTGGATTACAGACAAGTCACGCCTGTGGGACAACCAGTGGTGCTACGACAACATGATGGCGGCCGCGCGATGGGCGCAAGGCGCGTACGGCGCATCCATCGTGCAGGACATCCACGACAATGACACCCACATCGCCCTGGGCGACATGGACGTTCAACTGATCCCCCTGGACCCGGATGAAAACTACAAGAAAACCGGCGTGCGCGACGCGAACCTCATCTCCTACACCGCGAAGGTCAGCGCGTTCGGGCACTCCGCCTACCTGGCCGCCGACCTCGAGGCTGGCGGAGGCTACGAGGACCGCATCGCCCCGATCGTCGGCCACGTCGACATGCTCAAGGCCGGTCACCACGGGATGGCGACCTCGAACCTCCCGCCGTTCATGAAGACGCTCAGCCCCTCCATGATCGTCCAGACTGGCCCGAAGTGGTTCGCCCCCGACAGCCTCACAGACAGTGTCATCCACGGGGATACCTCGTGGGCGCCAACCCTGGACCTGTGGTCGGCGGGTTCCATCCCCGCGGTCGTCGCCACCTTTAGCTCCTCCGGCATTTCCTACAACGACCTGTCGAGCGCATCCTGGGGGCACGAATACGGCGGCGTCACACCCCGCGCCTGGTGGTTCAAGGGTGCGCGCCCTTCGGCAACGACCGGATGGTGGCAAGGTCGCTCCGGCTCCTGGTACTACTTCGCGGGTAAGCCCTCCGCCGAAGCATCCACCTGGGTGTACGACCGCGGGTCCTGGTACTGGATGGGACCGACCGGCGCGATGGCGACTTCCGGATGGGTGAACGACGGAGAGGGCTGGTACTACGTCGGCGCATCCGGACGTTTGGCCGCAAGCGGCTGGATGTGGGACTCCGGCTCCTGGTACTACCTGAACAACGGGCGCATGAGCGCCGGGTGGCTGCTCGATCGCGGCACCTGGTACTACATGGATCCGCATACGGGAGCGATGCGCACGGGCTGGGTCCGCGTCGAGGATCGCTGGTACTACTTCGGATCGTCGGGTGCCATGTCCACCGGGTGGCTGCGTGACGCGGGCGCCTGGTACTACCTGAACGGTAGTGGCCAGATGGCCACCGGCTGGGTGCTGGATGGTGGAGCCTGGTACTACCTCTCCGACAGTGGCGCGATGGCGACCGGCTGGTTCCGTGTCGGTGCTTCCTGGTACTACTCTTCCACGTCGGGCGCCATGCTCACCGGGTGGCTGCGTGACGCGGGCGCCTGGTACTACCTGAACGGCAGTGGCCAGATGGCCACCGGCTGGGTGCTGGATGGTGGAGCCTGGTACTACATGAGCGACACGGGCGCCATGGTGACCGGCACACGCGAGGTCGATGGCCGCTCCTCGATCTTCTCGGAGTCTGGCCGCTGGGTCGGCTACGCCTCCTGACCGACGCCACCCGACCGACGCCACCCGACCGAGGCCTCGGCGAACGACGCCACCCGACCGAGGCCTCCTGATCGACGCCACCCGACCGAGGCCTCGGCGACCACCCTCACAAAGCGCTGCCCACCGGGAATAATCCGCGGTGGGCAGCGCTTACAAGAGGACTTGTGTCGTGGCGTAGTGGGGTGAAGGGAGGGCTGTGGGGCGTCGCTGATGACGCACAGCAATTAGACTCTATTCCGAAGAAGATGTAGAATTTTTGCAACTAAACGGGAAAGTGAGAGTGCGATGCTGCGGGTCCTTCACCTCGACAACTGGAAGTCCTTTTCGGAGCCGGTCGACTTTACGATGATTGCGGGGAAGGAGAGTCGCTACGGTGGGACTCTCTATCGTGACGGAAAGTCCCGTGTCCTGCCCGTTGCGGCAATCTACGGTGCAAACGCAGCGGGAAAGTCGACCCTGCTCGATGCCCTGGCTCACCTGCAGGTCATGCTGCGCGAGCCACGCAAGCGCGGGCAGCGCCTGCACTATCACCCGCATCAGCTCTTCGGGACGGATCGGCCCAGCGTCATTGGGGTCGAAATCGTCCTGGATGTGCAGGACACGACCTCGGATCGAAAGGCCATCGTCTACTACGAGGTAGCCTTCAATGCGGATGCAATCGTCGAGGAAGTCCTCTACCGCCTGCGCTCGGAAGACGAGGAGGCGGTCTTCGTGCGCCAGGGGCAGGACATCGCTCTTTATGGTGATCTGGAAGATGATTCGTCGCTCGATGCTGCCTCGAAGACAGTCCAGCCCAATCGTCTGTTCCTCGAGACCTGCTTCAATGCGGCTTTGGTCGACGATGAGAGCAGCCTGCTGGGTTCTGTCATCGACTGGTTTAAACGCCTCACCATTGTGGGGAGAGGCGCGCGCTACATCCTCATGCCTCAGCAGATTGCCCACGATGATGCATTTCGTGCTGCCGTCGGGCAGGGGTTGACGGTTGCCGACACCGGTATTTCAGGTATTTGCTACACGAGCGTTCCTCGGGACAAGGTTCCGGCACAAGACAAGGTTCTCGAAGAGATCGAAGATCAGCTGACCGACAAAACCTCCGAAGCATACCTTACTGCTGAAAGCGGGGCTGTTTTTCGTGCTCGGCTCGGTGATGATGGTGACGTCGTGTACGAGCGCCTCGTGACCGTCCATAAGGACGGTGCTCACGAGTTTCGTCTTCCTCTCGAGCAGGAATCCGACGGGAGCATTCGTTACCTGAATCTATTGCCCATCCTGTACTGGGCGGGAAAAAGCCAGCACTCGGGGGTTTACCTGATCGACGAACTCGAAGATTCTCTTCATCCCAAGCTGACGGAGGAGCTGCTTCGGCTGTTCCTTGACTCATCGGGGCCGGGCGAGAAGCGTCAGCTGATCTTTACGACGCACGAGCTCCACCTCCTGCGTGCCGACCTGCTGCGGCGCGATGAGATTTGGCTGGTCGAGAAGAACGAACACCGGTCTGAATTGACGCGGCTGACTGACTTTCCTTCCGACGTGCTTCGAAAGGGCAGTGACCTACCGCGGATATACATGTCGGGTCGCCTCGGTGGCGTCCCACGGATCTAGGGGGCGTCATGGGTAAGAAGAAGCAGGCGCCGACGAGGCACTCCTCTCGGGGAAAACGAGGGAAATCCTTCGATAAGGCCCCTCGGCCAGTTGTTATTCTCGCCGTTGAGGGGGCAACGGAGAGGGAATACCTGAAGGCGCTCAACCAGTGGCGCTATCGGGGAGCTTTCGCCTTCGATTTCTGTCGCAATCGAGACAAGTCGTCGCTGAAGAATCTCATCGTCAGTATCAAGCGGAAGGCTGATGATGTTGGGCGTTATGGTGCTGCTGGAGCCTGGATCGTCTGCGACGTGGATGATAACGCCCCCCATATTCATGATCTGGAGAACTGGTTGGCTGGGGTCAGTGGGTATCTCCGCGCAGTGGCACTGTCGAATCCCTGTATTGAGGCGTGGTTCGTCTATCACTGCGCGGACGTCTGTTCGAGCCGGACCGCAAGTGCTGTCGTTGAGGAACTCCTCAGTAAGTGGGAACGGGGAGCTTATGAGAAAGCAATGGAAATTCCTCAGTGGCTCATCGATCACACCGACGAGGCCTGTTCACGGGTGCAACGAAGGCGGTTGAGTTTTGCGGAGGGTGCGACCGCGTGGGACGAGTCGCCCTGGAGCGATATGCCTGAGTTGATCGCATGGCTCGACCAGCTGTCGCCACGACACTCTGAATAAAACGGCCACTGGACCGGATACGCTTCCTGACACGCCCCACGGGCATTGCAGGAGATTCTGACGAAGCGCCGCTCACCGCTGAAAACGCAGGTGAGCGGCGCTCCTCGCTGTGCTTTGAAGACATCATTCCCGCACGAAAGGCAGCTCAGATGTCGTCACGCCCCTATCGCACCGCCATCCTCGCCCTCGCTGCGGTGGCCGCCACGGCCTCGTCTCTTGCTCTACCCCGGCCATGGTTCCCCACAAATGTCGCACGTAATTTCCATGTAAACCTTTCAAGATTTGAAATCGCATCGTTGATATTCTGCGGAAATCTCGATACCTTAGAAAACTAAGGGGAACCAAATTACGTGCGACTTTTTGGGGGGCGCGGGCGAGGAGGGGGCGGGGAATAGCTGAGGTCAGCGCTGCTCGTCTAGCTGGTGGAAGATCGGGGGCAGGAGAGGCGTCACGACCTCGAGGGTGTCGAGCGCCCCGCCGCGCGAGCCTGGAGAGGAGATGATGAGCGCGCCCGAGGCGTCGCGCGCGGTCACGCCCACGACCTCGCGCGAGAGGGGCGACAGCGGGGTGTTGGCTAGACCGTGGGCGCGGATCTGCTCGGCGATGCCGGGGATCTCGACCTCGATGATCGAGCGGACCACCTCGGGCGCGTAGTTGCCGACCCCGAAGCCCGATCCGCCCAAGATCAGGATGAAGCGAGCGCCCGCCTCAAGCGCGTTGCGGATCTCGAGCTCGAGGATTGTGTCACTCTCGGGAGTCGTCATGATCGACACCGGGCCCAGGCCCGCCTCGGCCAGCGCGACGACGCATGCGGGGGTCGTACGATCCTCCTTTGCGCCCGTGTGGACGCGGTCCGAATAGATGATGATGTGGGTGCTGATCTGGCTCAGGTCGTAGTCGACGGGCGTGGGCATGGTGTCCTCCGTGTGGATATTCGTGCGTATGAGTGTGATCCTAGTCCCTTGCTTGTCTGCGGGTGAGGCGGTTGTGTGGGCGGGGTCGCGCGATTTATGCCCGTCGGGTCCGAGGCAATTGCCGGGTGAGCCGGTCTGTGCGCGCCTGGCTGGGCGGCGTGGGGGTTTGTCGGGCGTCGGACACTCATTAAAAAGGGTTTGGCTACGCTCAAATGGGGGAGTGGTTATCGGCGCAATGGCGCTACCTTCAGACGATGATTGGTGTAGGTGAGGGTGCCTGTTGCCCCTTGCTCACACCATTGTTAGATTAATGTCGTTCAATTCCCTCTCAAAAGGAGATGCTCGTGCGCTCCCCGCGTATCCTCCCCGTCATCGCCGCCGCCCTGGCGCTGGCCGCCTGCTCAGGAAACACGACCCCGCAGGCCGACACCACGGCCTCGTCCGACGATACCCAGGTCCCCTCCCGCGAACTCGTCCTCAACGTCTACGCCGCCGCCTCACTGACCGAGACCTTCGAGGAGCTCGAATCCTCCTACGAGGCCGCCTACCCCGACGTGGACGTGCGCTTCAACTTCGCCGGGTCGCAGGACCTGGTCGCCCAGCTCAGCGAGGGGGCCGACGTCGATGTCCTGGCCACCGCGAACGAGTCCACCATGAAGAAAGCCGCCGACGCCGGGCAGGTCGACGCGCAGACCCTCTTCGCGTCCAACAGCCTCACCCTCATTACGACGCCCGGCAACCCGGCCGGCGTCACGGGCCTCGACTCCTCGCTCGACGGCGTCAAGCTGGTCATCTGCGCGCCCGAAGTCCCCTGCGGCAAGCTCACGCAGACCCTCACCGAGAAGCTCGGCGTGACCCTGCACCCCGTCTCCGAGGAACAGGCCGTCACCGACGTGCGCGGTAAGGTCTCCTCCGGCCAAGCCGACGCAGGCATCGTCTACAAGACCGACGCCCTGGCCGAAGGCGACGCCGTCGAAACCATCGACATCGCGGGCGCCGACGAAGCCGTCAATAAGTACCCCATCGCGCTCGTGACCGCCTCCACGAAGAAGGACGCCGGCCAGAAGTGGATCGACCTGGTCCTGTCCCCCGAAGGCCAGGCACTGCTCGGCGAGGCCGGCTTCACGCCTGTCAACAAGTAGCGTCGCGTGCGGCCGCGTCGAACCCCAGCCGCCAGCCCCCTGCCGCTGTGGGCGGGGGGCCTCGGCGCGCTCGCCCTGTGTTTCCTGACCCTGCCCCTGGCGTTCATGCTCGGCCGGGTCGAGTGGGCGGCGCTGGCCTCGACGCTCGCCACCGACGAGGCCTCCTCCGCCCTCGCCCTCTCCCTGCGCACGTGCGGCGTGGCCCTGGGCGTGGACCTGCTCCTCGGGGTTCCGGCGGCGCTCCTGCTCTCGCGCTCGTGGCGCGGCGTGCGCGCCGCCCGCATCCTGGTGGCCCTGCCCCTGTCGCTGCCGCCCGTCGTCGCCGGTATCGCGCTGCTGTCGGCCTTCGGCAGGCGCTCAACGCTGGGCGCGCTGATGACCGGCGCCGGCCTCGACATTGCCTTCACGACAACCGCGGTCGTCATCGCCCAGGTCTTCGTCTCCCTTCCCTTCCTCATCGTCACCCTCGAATCCGCGCTGCGCGCCCGCGAGCCGGGCCTCGACGAGATGGCCTCCTCCCTGGGTGCCTCGCCCTCGCGCGTGTTCTGGCAGATCACCCTGCCCACGGTTCTGCCCGGCCTCGGGCGCGGCGCGGCCCTCGCGCTGGCCCGATGCCTCGGCGAGTTCGGCGCGACCCTGACCTTCGCCGGGTCCATGCAGGGCGTCACCCGCACGATGCCCCTCCAGATCTACCTGGCCCGCGAGTCCGACGCCGCCCTCGCCCTCGCCCTCGGCGTCGTGCTGCTGGGCGTCGCCGCCCTTGTCGTCGCGCTCACCGAAACCCCATGGGGGCACCTCGCTGCTCTCGTGCGTTCGCGGCTGGCATCGACGAGGCCGGGGCGCGCTCGCGCTGACCTCCCGGCCTCGGGCGCGGGGCCCGGTCCCACCGACGAGCCCCTGTCCGCCAGAGGCGGCCACGGCCTCGTCCCCACGGACTCCAAGACCGCGGGTAGCGTTCCCGTCCACGTCGACGGATGCGTCCGTGAGCGCGGTTGGGCGGTGGACGCGCGGCTGCGCCCGGGCCTCGTCACCGCCGTCGTCGGGCACAACGGCGCCGGAAAGTCCACCCTCGCGCAGGTCGTCGCCGGGGCCCTGCGGCTCGACTCCGGGAGCGCGCGCATCGGGGAGCGCGTCGTCGACGACGCCGCCACCTTCGTGCCCGCGCGGCGGCGCGGCGTCGCCATGGTCAGCCAGGCCCCGCGCATCTTCACCCACATGAGCGTGGTCGCCAACGTCGCCTTCCCGCTGCGCGTACGCGGCGTCCGGCGCACGCAGGCCCGGGCCGCCGCCCTCGAGCAGCTGCGGGCCGTCGGCATCGCCGACCTTGCTCACCGCCGCGGCTCTGACCTGTCCGGCGGGCAGGCCGCGCGCGTCGCCCTCGCCCGCGCGCTCGTCTTCCGTCCCGACGTCCTCATCCTCGACGAGCCCACCGCCGCCCTCGACGTCGAGGCCACCGCCCAGGTCTCCGCCGTTCTGCGCGAACGCCTCACCGGTGCGGGAATCACGACCCTGCTCGTCTCCCACGACATCGCCGAGGTCTTGGCCCTCGCCTCCCGCATGATTGTCATGGGGGAGGGGCGCGTCGTCGAGGAGGGCGAACCAGCCCGCGTGCTGGCCTCGCCGTCGTCCGTGTTCGCTGCGCGCCTGGCGGGGCTCAACATCGTCAGCGGCCACGCCCTGGCGAGGTCCGGGCTGGTCGGCGTGCGCGTCGGCGAGGGCGAGCTATGGGCGGCCGACCTGTCTGGGTCCGACTCAGGCAGTGTTGGTGTCGTCGACGTGTCGCCTGGCGACGCGGACGATGCCGCCGCTTCCGGGGAGAATGCCCGGGGTGGCCGCGTCGCCCTCACCTTCCCGCCCGAGGCCGTGGTCCTGTCCCGCGAAGAATCCCACGCCTCGCCGCGCTCTGTCCTGCCCGGCACCGTCGCAGGCATCGACGTCGACGGCTCCCTCGTCAGCGTGCGCGTCGCGCTCGCGGGTGGGGTCTCGGTGACCGCCCGCGTGACCGCGTCCGCGTGGGCCGACCTGGGCCTCGGCGTTGGTGATTCCCTCTGGGTTAGCGTCAAAGCCACCCAAGTTCGGGCGATCCCCGTCGCGGTCGGCTCCTGATCGGTGCGCTCATCGGGTGGCCTACTCGCGTCGGGCCTTGTGAGGGACTGTTTCATCACGTGATGTGTCCCGGGTATTGTGGAGAGTGTCTTAGGCCGGATTGGAGGTTTGGGAT
>ERZ1674149.341-NODE-341-length-12362-cov-23.144389_pt1 | contig 12362 bp, 6 predicted proteins | sample MGYA00581311_ERZ1674149 | MGnify/ENA primary metagenome ERZ1674149 (study PRJEB41354, sample SAMEA4873312) | human saliva metagenome | biome: human-associated habitat [ENVO:00009003]; feature: mouth environment [ENVO:08000002]; material: saliva material...
ACTTAATGACCACGCGGTCCTTGTCGTCGCCGTAGTCGGTGGTGCGCATCCACCACGCGCCGTCAGCCTCGAAGAGCTGACCGTTCTCACGCATGGTCTCAAGCAGGGCGTCAACCTTGCCGCCTTCGAACACGGAGTTCTCGTGGAAGAACACGTCGAAGTGGGTGCCGAATGCCGCCAGGGACTCCTTGATCTGATCGAACATCAGGTGAGTACCGATTTCGCGGAAAATCTCTTCGGGGTTCTCAGCCTCAAGCGCGTCGGGGCGCTGAGCCAGGATCTGGTCCTTAATGTCAACAATGTACGCGCCAGCGTAGCCGTCCTCGGGGGTCTCCTCACCGCGAGCAGCGGCAATCAGGGACCGCACGAAACGGTCAATCTGGGTACCGTGGTCGTTGAAGTAGTATTCACGCACGACGTTAGCGCCCTCAGCCTCAAGGACGCGGGCGAGCGCATCACCGACGGCAGCCCAGCGGGTACCGCCCAGGTGGATGGGGCCGGTGGGGTTCGCGGAGACGAACTCAAGGTTGATGGTCTTACCGGCGAACTTGTCGCTGCGGCCGTATGCTTCGCCAGCCTCAACGATGGTGGCGGCAAGCTCACCAGCGGCTGCGGCGTCCAGGGTGATGTTCAGGAAGCCGGGGCCAGCAATATCTACGGATGCGACACCGGGGATGGCACCAATCTTCTCTGCCAGAAGAGCTGCTGCCTCACGCGGGTTCTTGCCCACCTTCTTGGCGAGCTGCAGAGCGACGTTGGTTGCCCAGTCGCCGTGTTCGCGGGACTTGGGGCGCTCCACTCGGACGGCGGGCAGTTCAGCGCCCTCCACGAGGGTCAGCTGGCCGGAGGAAATGGTTTCTTCAAGGGCAAGCGCAATGGCTTCGGAGAGTTCTTCAGGAGTCATAACAAACTATTCTAGCAAGCATTGGCGGGTGCCTGACCGTTTATCTAGCGCATATCTGATACCATAGGTGGGTTGCCTCTGTAGCTCAGCGGATTAGAGCACCAGTTTCCGGTACTGGGGGTCGAAGGTTCGAATCCTTTCAGGGGCACGATGTTCTTATTCGAGAGGGAACACGGGAGCCGATATCCGAGGCGTATTGTTCGGGTATCGGCTCCTTTTTATTTAGCGGCCATGCTGGGCAGCTCCCTCTTCAACTTCAGAGGGTGGACACTACCCTCCTGCCTGTTGTGGCAACGCTCGCACCCTTGAGAGAATAGGGAAACGCGCACACTGTTCAACTCAACCCGAACTTTAAGCCACAACAGCGGAGGTAAACCCGTGACCACCATGCGCCAGATTCAGCTCACCGAATGGGGCGACGAAAGCGTTCTGCACGAAGCAAACGTGCCCATCCCCGCCCCGGTGCGCGGTCACGTGCTCGTCAAGACGGTTGCCGCCGGTGTGAACCCGATTGACCTGACCACCCGCAAGGGTCTGGGCCCCGCAGCTCAGCTTGCCGACCCGTCGTACAAGCCGTTCGTTCCCGGTTGGGATGTTGCCGGCACCGTGGTTGCCACCGCTGGTGACTACACGGGTTTCAAGGTGGGCGACGGCGTTTTCGGTCTGGTGTCTTTCCCCGCCCCCGCAGGCGCGTACGCCGAGTATGTGCTTGCCCCGGCACATCAGCTGGTGAAGGTGCCCGCCGATGTTCCCTGCGCGCAGTTGGGCGGCGCTCCCCTGGCGGCATTGACCGCATACCAGGCGCTCTTCGAAGTGGCGCGATTGAAGGAAGGCGAGCGCGTGCTCATTCACACCGGTGCCGGAGGCGTCGGTCACCTCGCCGTTCAGTTGGCGGCGCAGGCTGGCGCTCAGGTTTTTGCGACCGCCTCCGCCGCGAACCACGAGTTTGTGCGCTCGCTGGGTGCCCAGCCTATTGATTACCGCACCGAGGATTTCCGCACCGTACTGGGCCAGACCATGGATGTGGTGCTCAATTCCACCGGTCAGCAGACCTTCCTCGATTCGCTGGAGGTGCTGGTTCCCGGCGGCCGCATTGTCACCCTGACCAGCCCCGACCCGCTGGATGTTGCGCGTGAGCGCGGCTTCGAGGCGCAGTGGCTGACGGTTCACCCGGACCGCACGCAGATGCAGGAGATTGCCCGCCTCATGTCCTTGGGACTGTTGAAGGTGCACGTGGATCAGGTGCTTGATTTTTCGCAGGCTGCGCAGGCTCACGCCCTGGTGGCGACGGGTCGCACCCGCGGCAAGATCGTACTGGTTCCCTAACGCGGCGCTGATTCATGCAGACTTCTGAGAGCACGCCGACCGTTGAGGGCGCGATGGACACTAAGGGCACGCCGAATGTAGAGGGTGCACTGACCACTGAGGGCGTGCCGAAGGTTGAGAGCACCGAGTACCGCTCCGGTTTTTACCGCGAGGCGGGCTTTCACGATGCCCACTCGCTACCCGGCTACGGCGCGCAGTCACCGGTAACTCGCGAGGCGTTCGCCTACGATTTCTTCCCCGCGACCGGGAATATCTCTTCCCCCGCGCCGCTGCTGGTGTGGGTTCACGGTGGCGCCTGGCGCTTCGGCACCAACCAGGCTCTACGCGACACCATCCTGCGCACCCCTGGCGGGGAGCAGCCCAATACCCAGGCGCTCATGCGCGCCGCTTTTCAGCAGGCAGGCTGGGCGGTCGCGTCCATCAACTACCGGTATTCGCATCAGGCGCTCTTCCCGGGTGCCCTGCACGATGTGAAGGAGGCGGTGCGTTTCTTCCGCGCCAACGCGCACGAGTTCGGTATTGACCCGCAGCGCATTGCGGTAGCGGGCGGAAGCGCCGGCGGGCATCTGAGCATGATGGTTGCGCATACGGGAGATTCCGCCGCCGGTGCCTCTGCACCTGAGGATTCTGTATCTGAAGATTCTGCATTTGGGGATTCCGCGAGCGCACCCGAGCACGACGAATACTATGAGGGCAGGGCGGCGAGCGCCTACCCGTCCCATAGTTCGCAGGTGGCGGCGGCGGCTTCGTTTTACGGGGTCAGCGATTTGAGGACCATCTTCACCGATCGCCCCCTGGCTGGCTACGCTCTCGACCACCCCGAGGATGACGGCGCCGAATGGCGGCTGTTGGGAAGCACCCACCCCGTCCCCGCAGATGCGTCTACTATCGACGCGTCCAAGGGTGAGCGGGCGGTTCCGGGTGTCTGCATCGAGCGCGCCCAAAAGAACTGGGAGCGTGCGCATCCTATTGATGCGGTACGCCCCCAGAAACGAGTGAATAAGGTCGAAAGTGCCTCTGCACCGGGTGCGAGCGGCGGCGCCACTGCCCTGATGCTTGTGCACGGTATTAGTGATTCGTGTGTGCCGTACCAGCAATCGGTGCGGGTGTATCAGGCGCTGCGCACGCGGCAGGTGCCTACCGATTTGGTGCTGGTTCCGGATGCCGAACACGGGGATTCGCGCTGTTTTAGCCCCGACATTGTTCAGCAGATGCTGCTATTTCTCAACCGCGCTGTGTAGCTTGAGCGGTTCGACAGGTTAGCGAGGTTAGCGAACGCGGCGGTTCACGTATTCGTGCTCAAGGCGGTAGCGTTCGAGGTCATCAAAAGCAACGCGACGGTGCGTGTTAATGCGCTCGAACGGAATATCTCCGCGCTCCAGCAGGCGAACAACGGTCGGGCGGGATACGCCCAGGTAGTCTGCCGCCTCCTGCGTGGTCATGAGGCGGTCCTGGCGGACCACGCAGACATCCTTGCGGTCGGCGAATGCGCGCGCTACAGAGGTGAGGGGTCCGTACATTTCGGGGGAAATCTGTACGCGCTCGCCGTCACCGGTCACCAGGTAGAGGGTTTCTTCGGCACTGAGGCGGTCGAAGTGGGTGCGCAGACTCGCGTGGACGAGGGCTTGGAAGAGTTCTTCGCAGCGGTGGTGAATTTCTTCATGCTGTCCATCTTCGCAGCAATCCAACACTGCAGCACGTGTTGCCGGGTACGTCTTTGGTGATGGCATAGTCACTCCTTCGTTACTGTGTTATTCACCACTGTATCAGCTGAACGAAACTATCGAAAGAAAGTTAAGAAGCACAGTTAATCAGCATCTGCGGTGCATATAATTCAGATGAATAATTATGAGTTTTTTAGATAACATTTGATGTTATTTATTGTACATTAACCGCCTGTTTGGGGCCAGTATTCCGCCACCGCCCGCCCCGGGATTCCCGCGAACAAACCCAAATATGACAAACAAAGCACACCCCAAGCCCACCACGGGCAAGGCGAGTACACTGGATAGGATATGTCTGAGCAGAAATCCACGAAGAAACACGCAGATACTTCTAAGGCCCCCCGCACCGCCCCCACCATGGCGAGCATGGCAGCCGCAATCCACGCGGCAAAGGTACGATCCTCCGAAAAAACCGCAGATAAAACTACCGAGAACAACGCGGTAAAAAACGGCACCCCGAAGAAGGGCACACAGAAGAACGGCACCCAGAAGAACAGCGCAGACCGTAAGAATTCCTCTCGCGGTGCCTCCGAACGCAACTCCAACGCCTCCCGCTCTAACCGACGCGGAGGCGGTAACAATCGCGCCCGCAAGCAGGGCAACCAGCAAGGCGACAACAAGGGTAACCAGCAGAACCGCCAGGCACCGCGCCGCTACGAGCCGCTCATTCCCGAGGTCATCACCTACCCCGAAGAGCTGCCCGTCAGCGAACGCCGCGACGACATCATGAACGCGATCCGCGACAACCAGGTCGTCATCATCGCGGGTGAAACCGGCTCGGGTAAAACCACCCAGATCCCCAAAATGTGCCTCGACCTGGGCCTGGGAGAGAAGGGCCTCATCGGCCACACCCAGCCGCGCCGACTCGCCGCGCGCTCCGTCGCCGAACGCATCGCCGAAGAACTCGGCCAGAAAATCGGCGAAACCGTCGGCTACCAGGTGCGATTCACCTCCGAAGTGGGCGAACACAGCGCTATCAAGCTCATGACCGACGGCATTCTGCTCGCCGAAATCCAGAACGACAAGCTGTTGCGCCGCTACTCCACCCTCATCATTGACGAAGCGCACGAACGCAGCCTGAACATTGACTTCATCCTCGGCTACCTCAAGCGCATCCTGCCGCAGCGCCCGGATCTGAAGGTCATCATCACCTCCGCGACCATCGACCCGGAACGTTTCGCGCGCCACTTCTCCCCCAGCTACGTGCCGGGCAAGGGCATCGTCGACGAAAACCTCAGCGCCGAAGAACGCGAAATCGCCGAAGCAATCCTGCCCGACGACGCGCCGCCCATCATCGAGGTGTCCGGCCGAACCTACCCCGTGGAAATCCGCTACCGCCCGCTCGACGAGGAAGACTACCTCAGCGACGACGAAATCGAAGACGACCATGACCCCACCGACGGCATCCTCGACGCCATCAAGGAACTCTCCAAGGAAGCCCCCGGCGACATCCTCATCTTCTTCTCCGGCGAACGCGAAATCCGCGACGCCAAGGACGCCATCGAGGCGATGGTTCTCAAGTCGCCGCGCCTGAACTACGAAGTGTTGCCCCTGTACGCGCGCCTCTCGCTCGCAGAGCAGCACCGCGTGTTCTCCCCCGGCTCCCGCCCGCGCATCGTGCTCGCCACGAACGTCGCCGAAACCTCGCTGACCGTACCCGGCATCAAGTACGTCATCGACACCGGTACCGCACGCATCTCGCGATACTCGGCACGCACCAAGGTTCAGCGTCTGCCCATCGAACGTATCTCGCAGGCAAGCGCCAACCAGCGTTCCGGTCGATGCGGCCGCGTCAGCGACGGTATCGCCATCCGCCTCTACTCCGAGGAAGACTTCAACTCGCGCCCCGAGTTCACCGACCCCGAAATTCTGCGCACCAACCTCGCAGCCGTCATCCTGCAGATGATTGCAATCGGCGTGGTCCGCGAACCCGGCGACATCTCCCGCTTCCCGTTCGTGCAGCCGCCCGCATCCCGCGCCATCAACGACGGCGTGAACCTGCTGCGCGAACTCGGCGCGCTCACCGAACGCCCCCGCCAGCCCCGCAAGGGCCGCGGCAATAGCGCAACCCTCACCGCCATCGGCCGAGCCATGGCGGCATTCCCCGTGGACCCGCGCCTGGCCCGCATGATCATTGAAGGCGGCCGCCGCAACTGCGCCAAGGAAATGATGGTGCTCGCCGCCGCCCTGACCATCCAGGACCCGCGCGAACGCCCCGCCGACGTGCGCGCCGAAGCAGACGCCATGCACGCCCGCTTCGTCGACGACACCTCCGACTTCTCCTCCTTCCTGCTGCTCTGGGACTACATCAACGAGCAGCAGGCGGCGCTGTCCTCCTCGCAGCTACGCAAAATGTGCCACCGCGAATACATCAACTACCTGCGCATCCGCGAATGGCAGGACCTCTTCGCCCAGCTACGCGAAATGGGACGCACCGCCAACATTCACGCCAGCGGCGGCAGGGACATCAACGCCTCCGCCCACGAAATCGACATCCACAAGAGCCTGCTCTCCGGCCTGCTCTCGCACGTAGGCGTCAAGGAAGAACGCGAAAAGGACTCCAAGGGACGCAACCGCGGACCCCGCGAATACCTCGGCGCACGCGGCACCAAGTTCGCAATCTTCCCCGGCTCCGGCCTGTTCAAAAAGAGCCCCGACTGGGTGCTCTCCGCCGAACTCGTCGAAACCTCCCGCCTATGGGCGCGCACCAACGCCTCTATCGACCCGCAGTGGATCGAAGAAATCGGCAAGCACCTCATCAGCGTGCAATACTCCGAACCGCACTGGTCCCTCAGCTCCGGCGCGGCAGTCGCCTACGCCAAGGGCACCCTCTTCGGCCTGACCATCTACGCCGACCGCCCCGTACAGTACGCCCGCGTAGACGCCGCCGCGGCCCGCGAACTGTTCATCCAGTCCGCCCTCGTCGAAGGCCAATGGCACACCCAGCACAAGTTCTACCTGCGCAACCAGCGCGCCCTCGCCGAAGTCGAAGAACTCGAAGCACGCCTGCGCCGCCGCGACCTGCGCGTAGACGACTCCGTACTCTTCGCCTTCTACGACGCACGCATCCCCGCCCATGTGACCGATGTGCGCGCCTTCGACAAGTGGTGGAAGCAGGCACGTCTCGAAGACGACAACTACCTGGACTTCAACCCCGAAAAGCTCATCAACGAGGAAGCCGCCGACTACGACGACTCCCAGTTCCCCCGCCAGTGGGTGCAACGCACCGACAGCGGCGAACTGACCCTCGACCTGCGCTACGAATACGCCCCCACCGCCGGCATCGGAGGCGCCCGCACCGACGCCGCCAAGCGCGACGGCGTAGCAGTCCAGGTACCCATCCTGTTCCTCAACCAGCTGAACCCCGAACCGTTCCGCTGGCAGATTCCCGGCCTGCGCCACGAACTCGTCACCGCGCTCATCAAGTCGCTGCCCAAGGCGATTCGCCGCAACTTCGTGCCCGCGCCCGACGTGGCACGCGCCGCCTGCGCCGCCCTGGAGGAGGATTACTCCCCCGCAACCGACGAGCTCATCCCCTCCCTGGCACTCGTACTACGCCGCCTGCGCGGCGTCGTTGTCGAGCCCGAAGCCTTCAACTGGGACGCCGTGCCCGAACACCTGAAAATGGGATTCCAGGTGCGCAACGCACGCAACAAAATCCTGGGTGAGGGCAAAGACCTGCGAGCCCTGCAGCAACAGCTACACAAGGAAATCCGCGGCGCCCTTGCCGACTCCCTCGGCGCATCCGATGAGGCCATGGCGAAGATGGTTGCGCTCGCGCAGGGTGGATCAGGCAACTCGGGCGGCTCGGGCAGCTCCGCGGCTTCTGCCAAGAAGGGCGCGAAGAGCCCGGGTACCCCTGCCAACGCGGATGCATCCGGCGGAGTACGCGAAATCAGTGGCCTCACCGAATTCCCCGCCGACCTCTTCCCCAACGGAGAAATCCCCCGCAAGGTACAGCGCATCATCGCCACTCAAGCGGTCAACGGCTACCCCGCCCTCGTCGACGAAGAAACCAGCGTAGGCCTGCGCATCTTCCCTACCGAAGCCGAACAGCTCCACGCACAGCGCCGCGGCATCATCCGCCTGCTCCAACTGCAGGTGCCCTCGCCCGTACGCTACGTGAGCGAACACCTCTCTCACAAGGAGAAAATCGTCTTCACGCAGAACCCGCACGGCTCCATCGACGAACTCATCCGCGACTGCACCGTCGCGGCACTCGACCACCTCGTGCCGCACACCCCCATCTTCACTCACACCGAATACAGCGAACTCTACGAGCACGTGCGTGCCGAACTCATCGAGACGGTCTTCGACGTCACCAAGCTCGTCGCCGAAATCCTCTCCGAAGCCACCGCGCTGAAGAAGGCAATCAAAAAGGCAACCTCGCTGACGACCATGCACGCCGTCTCCGACGTGAAGGCACAGATGGAGAACCTCGTCTACCCCGGGTTCGTGGCGCAGACCGGCTACGACCAGCTGGTTCACCTACCGCGTTACCTGAAGGCCGCCCAGGTGCGCCTGACGAAGCTCGGCCCGAACCTACACCGCGACAACCAGCTGATGCTCACGGTGCAGGATCTTGAGGATTCCTACGATAACGCGGTCAAGTCGCTGCCGGCCGGCACCATCGTTCCGGATGCGCTCCGCCGCGTGAACTGGATGATTGAGGAGCTACGCGTCAGCTTCTTCGCCCAGGAGCTTGGTACCGCCTACACGGTGTCTGAGAAGCGCATTGCGAAGGCTCAGCGTGAGGCGCTAGACGCCATCAAGCGTTAGATTGTGAGGCTACCGGTTGTGCGGACGGCGGTGTTCGTCCTCGCTCCTACTCAGGTGTAGGTGCGCCGCATGTTTCCTCCGCGCCTACGCAGGGGCACCCGTCACCCGGACGCTCCGTCCTCTCCTTGCTTCGCTGCGGAGAGCGTCCGGGGTGACACCCTGAGGGCGCTTCCGGAAAACACGGCTGCACCTGCAGCACAAGCAAAGAGCCCCCACACGAGGTAATCGTGTGGGGGCTCTTTGCCGTTCACAGCGCAAGCTAAGCCGGGAACCTAGCACGGAAAGGCGGTGTCGTCCGTAGCGACATCAGGGTGCCCGAGCTCTGCGAGGGCGGGTGCCCCTGTAGGAGCGAGGACGAACACCGCCTCTCAGCGGGAGAAGCGTTTAGACAGCCGCCTCGCAGAAAGTTACCGTCACCGAACCGTTACCGCGCTCGCGCATCCACTGCGGCGCGTTCTCAGCCGAAACAATCGCCCCCTCGCTCACGGACGGTGCAATGTACGAGCCGCCCGCGCCACCTGCGCCGCCCTGCATCGTGTAGCCGATACCCTGACGCACGCCAGTCGGGCTGTTCAGCCACTTCTGAGTCAGCACAATCGAGGAGACAGACTGTGCCGCACCGGAACCGCCACCACCGTAGCCTGCACCGCCACCACCGGACACCACGGACTGGTAGCCGTTGAAGTTCTGCGCGTACGCGCCCTCGTCATGGTAGATGTCCAGGTCCCAGCTACGGTCCTCGTAGGTGCCCTTCTCGTGCACGCTGGCGGGGTTCTCATCCAGCTGGTAGGAGTACGCGCCCGCACCATCGCCGCCGTTGCCCGCGAAGCCGCTCGTGCCCGCGTTACCGGCAACAAACTGGCTGAACAGTACCTGGTTGTTGGTGGTTTCAAAGCCGATGATGGGGCCGCTTGCCGGCAGGGTGCCCGCCGCGCCACCGGCACCGCCAACGCCCGCTGCGCCACCGAAACCGGAGTTATAAGTCAGGACCTTGGAGCGTTCAGCGTTGTAGACTTCGTAGCCGGAGGTACCGTTGGAGCCTGCCGCTGCGGAGGCGCTACCCGCTGCGTCGAACTGCGGGGATGCGTCTGAGCCGAGGGGTGCCACACCGGCGTCGATCTGGCCGTTGAAGTTGGAGTACCAGGGGTCTGCGTAGGACACGCCGGAGGTGGTCATGCCCGCGCCGCCACCGCCGCCTGCTACAGCTACGACGACGCCGTCAATAAGCAGCGCGGAGGAGCCGCCGCCGGATGCAGCGTACGCCTGGGTCTTGGAGTTTGCCGGGTCCGCGTACTTGGCGTCGACCTGCGCGGTGATGGTGGCGGGGATGGTGTAGGCGGGTACGGAGCCGCCGTTGCCGTATCCTTCACCACCGGCGGTGGGGGTGAGGGAGCCGTCACCGATACCGCCTGCCGCGGCGATGATCTGCACGGTGGAGCCGGGGGTGACGGGGACGATGCCGCTGACCTTCGCGCCGGAGCCGGCGGGGGTCATGCGGTTGTTGGTGCCGCCCGCGCCGCCGATCAGTTCAAAGCGGAGCTTGTGGACGTTGTTGGGCACGGCGAAGCTCTGCACGGTCTTGGCGCCTTCGTCGGTACCGGAGATGCTGTACGCCGGGCTAGCTGCCAGGATGCAGTCGTTAGTGGCGGCCACGGATGCCGCGTAGGAGGGGATGGTTGCGGAGGCGGCGACGACGGGTGCCGCCCAGGCTGCACCGGCGACGAGCTTGCGGCGGGTCAGGGATGTAGACATGGTATGCCCTTTATTCAGGTGGGGTGATGCGTTTGCGGTGCGGAAGCGGGAGCCTGAAAGTCTGTGCCTCTGCGCCGAGGAAAAGCATACCTTGAACCTCAGCCTTAACATAAATCCCTGGCTAACACACGACCTGGGAGCCATTGGAGGCCTCGCGCCGCTCCCTTCCTGCGCTCCTGCAGGGGAACCCGCCGCACCCGGACGCTCCGCTTCTCCTTGCTTCGCTGCGGAGAGCGCCCGGGCGGGCACCCTGATATCGCTTCCGGAAGGTGTGGCTTTATGCGAGCCGCAGGTTCCGTCCGCGCACGCAACGCCAGCAGAGGGTCTGCAGATTATCGGGCTCGTTATTGCCGCCTTCGGATAGCGGAACCTTGTGGACGACCTCTAGGATGAGGATTCGTTCACGCATGATGGAGTTGCCGCATCCGGGGTTTTGGCAGGTGTAGTTGTCGCGTTCTTTGATGCGTTGGCGTAGCTGGGCGGTCATGAGGGTGCGTTCGCCGCCTTCGGGCCATGCCCAGCGGATTTTGCGTTCGAGGGTTTCGGAGAGCGCGTCGAGGGTTGGGGTGTCGAAGGTGACGGTGACGGCGCGGTTTTCTTTGCCGCCGGGTGAGGTGTATTCGAAGCGGTAGATGGGGTACGGCACGGTCAGCCCCACGTGGCAGACGTTGAGTTTGTTCCAGAACTCGTCGACGTAGATCTTGGTGATGAACTGGGGCGGGTTGATGTGTGCGATCATGTCGTCTTCGCGGCGTCGCACGTTGTCGACGGCGGTTTCGAGGCGCGCGATATCGTCGGAGAGGCGCTGCACGTCTTTGAGGGTTTGCAGGCCGGCTTCGATATTGAAGTATTTGGTGAGGCTGCCGATGGGGTCCCGCTCGGCTTCGAGAACGACCTGTTCGGATGCCTTGTAGACGTGAGGGTGGCGTTCTTCGGGTTTCTTCTGCAGCAGCGTCTTCCAGGTTTTGGGCTGCTGAACCTCGACGGTGGCGAGGTGGCTGTACATGCCGTTGGTGGAGGTGCCGAGTTCGTAGATTCCGTGCGTGTAGATGTCGTGTACGTAGCCGGCGATTTCGTTGTATTCGCTGGCAAGTGTGGCGGTGCGTTGGCGGTGCGTCTGGAATTCGGGGGATGCGAAGTACCGGTTTTTGCGGATGGTCAGGACAATGCCCACGATGACTACGATGATGACGACGCCGAGGATGACGTACCAGAGGGAGAAGGCGAAGCATACGGCGAAGAAGACGCCGAACCCTTTGAGGGAGGATTTCACGGGTGTTCCTTTGCGATACGGCGGTGTATCTGTGAGTGTAGATTTCCTCCATTAGGGTATCGGAGGTAGGGGCGGTGCGCAAAGCATTTGATCATATCGGTGAGCTATTGAAGAGGTTCGGCGGCAGACTTACACCTTCCGGATGCGCCCTCAGGGTGCCCGAAGCGAAGCGAGGGCGGGTCCCCTGCGACGGCGCGGAGGAAGTGTGTAAGATGCACGCCCTACGAACGTAGACCCGGCGGAGCCAGCAAAAGATTGAGAAGGCGACAGCCCCTCCCCCATAAGTTCGTTATGCCGGTATTGCGCACCCAAGCCCTGCCCTTACTGAACCGGGCTCGAGTGTTTTACCTACGGGGCGGAGGGATGGTGCCCTCCGTCGTGACATCGGGGACACGGAGCGGGGCGAGCGTCACAAAACAGGCTTGGCGGAGCCAGCAAAAGGCTGAGAAGGCGACAGCCCCTCCCCCATAAGTTCGTTATACCGGTATCGCGCACACAAGCCCTGCCCTTACTGAACCGGGCTCGAGTGTTTTACCTACGGGGCGGAGAGATGGTGCCCTCCGTCGTGACATCGGGGACACGGAGCGGGGCGAGCGTATTTTCC
>ERZ1674149.344-NODE-344-length-12313-cov-17.839860_pt1 | contig 12313 bp, 9 predicted proteins | sample MGYA00581311_ERZ1674149 | MGnify/ENA primary metagenome ERZ1674149 (study PRJEB41354, sample SAMEA4873312) | human saliva metagenome | biome: human-associated habitat [ENVO:00009003]; feature: mouth environment [ENVO:08000002]; material: saliva material...
GCCCACTAGACCCACGACACGCCGTCTAAAGCACCACGTTTGCGCCTATAGCCCACGAAAGACAGCCCAAAAACCAACACAACCTGACCTATAAGCCACCGCGGCAGAGCAAGCGGATACAACAAAATCCCCAAAGCGAATGCTTCGGGGATTGCTGGTGGCTCCGACCGGCGTCGATCCGGTGACCTTTCGATTTTCAGTCGAACGCTCTACCAACTGAGCTACAGAGCCAAGACCTGAACCGATGTGGTCTGGTCGGCGACCCCGACGGGACTTGAACCCGCGACCTCCGCCGTGACAGGGCGGCGCGCTAACCAACTGCGCTACGGGGCCTTACAACAGGTAAGACCTATTGAATTATTCCAATCACAATTGCGACCGGTGGTACCCCCAACGGGATTCGAACCCGTGTCGCCGCCGTGAAAGGGCGGTGTCCTAGGCCGCTAGACGATGGGGGCCTACGTGGCCGTCGAACTGGCGTCCGAAGACGGGAGATAGTTTAGGCAGAATCAGCGCAGCACGTCAAAACGAAAATGGGTGACCCCGCACACGTTACCAAAAAATGTTGCGCTTGTGCGGAATTCACAGGATTTCATCAGCAAGGCGACCTACCCTTGAAGCATGACTATGACACCTACACTCGGTGCCCTCGCCCAAGCCTCGGGCGCGCTCATGCGCGCCGCCGCAGACTCCCAGTCCGGCGCTGAGGCGGCTGTGGCTACCACCATCGACCTCACTCTCCTGATCCTCGGCCCTGTCATCGGTGCCTTCCTGGGGGTTGTCGTGTCGGTCGTCTTCAACGTCCTCGCGCGCAGGGCGTTTGTGAAGGCCGCCACCGCCTCGTCAATCCTGGCGCGCGTGCGCCGCTCCGCCCACTTCACTTTCGCCACGTGGGGCGCGTGGATTGGGCTGGGCATCGCGCTCGTGAACCCGCACCTGTCTGAGTGGAACGGCTCCTCTGTTACGACATTCCTCATGCACGTTCTCCTCATTGCAGGACTCGCGTGCCTGACCTGGATGGCCTACGCGGCTGCCTGGGTCTTTGAGGACGCGGCGAGAGCTCGTCAAGAATCCGACAAGGGGCGCTCGCGTCGTTTCGAAACCCAGGCGCAGGTTTTGCGCCGCTTCACGCAGGGAGTCGTCGTCGTTATCGGCGCGGTCGCTATCGTCGGCACGTTCGAGGCCGCGCGCCAAGCAATGACCACCGTCCTTGCCTCAGCTGGTGTCCTCTCGGTCATCGCCGGTCTTGCCGCCCAGCAAACGCTCGGCAACGTCTTCGCTGGCTTGCAGTTGGCGTTCACCGACGCTATCCGCGTTGGCGACGTGGTCGTCGCGGGCGACAAGCAGGAAACCGGTTCCGTTGAGGAAATCACGCTCTCGTACGTGGTCGTGCGCATCTGGGACGAGCGCCGACTTATCATCCCCTGCCGCTACTTCACTCAGACGCCTTTCGAGAACTGGACGCGTCGCGCCGCCGCACAGCTGGGCACCGTCGAACTGAAACTCGACTGGTCCGCGCCCATGACGCTTATCCGCACCAAGGTCGAGAGGCTCCTCACGTCCACCGACTTGTGGGATGGGCGCACGTGGGCCGTGCAGATCACCGACTCTGACGAGTTCACTGTGACCGTGCGCGTGCTCGTGTCCGCGAATAACTCCGCTAACCTCTCGGACCTGCGTGCCTACCTGCGTGAGCAACTCATCGCTTGGATCGTCGCCGAAGAACCCTGGGCGCGTCCCGTTCAGCACATCGAACCGCGCCAAACCGTCACCGTCGAGCAGGATATGAGCCGCGAACGCATCGCTCGCCTGGCCTCCGAACTCGCCGGAATCTCCGGCGCGAACGAGGCCGTGGCCGCGACCGGTCGCTCCACCTCCCACGCCGGTGGTGCGGCGCGCGCCTACGCGGATTCCGCTGTCGGCGGCACTGCTTCACCGACCGGTGAGTCGGAGGCCGAGGGTGCGCGCGAGCGCCCCAAGGACGCCGCTCACGCCGCCCGCATGGTGGCGGCCCGCCGCAAGGCGAAGCGTGCCCGCCGCCGCGCGATGGCTGACCGTCAACGTGAACTCGCCGAAGGGGGTTCGTCGTCTCCGGACGAAACGCAGGTCATCTCCAAGTCCGCGCTGCGCAAGATCATCGAGGCCGCCGGTAACACGGACCCCCAGCTCACCCAGACCATGACGGCCACGTCCATCGGTCGCGGCGAGCGGCTCTTCTCCGGCTCCGCTGAAGCTGACGAGCGAGCCGCCGCACTTGCGGGTCCCGGCGAAGAGGCCTACGCCGAACGTGAAGCCGATTCTCAGCGTGCGAAAGACCGCCGGGAGGGACGTCGTCGCTCGAGCGAGGCCATAGACCCCGAGACGAGCGCGGCCCTGGCCGCCGTCGGTGTTGAACCCGTCGGACCTACGGACAGTGGCACTGGCAACGCTGAACCCACGCAGACGCAAAACGCTGCGCCCGCCGAGACCTCGGCTGCCCAGGTGACCCGCCCTTTTGACGGAGCCGCCCCTGCCGCAACGGCCGAGGCTACGACAGGGAGCAAAGCCACTGACGCGGTCACTGGAAATAGCCAGGCGGTCGCAGGTGTGATGAGCGGCATGCCCGCCGTGGGTGCTGGAACCGCTGCCACCGAGGCCGTACACGAGCCGGAAACCGACGTGCCGGCGCCTCCCGCAGCCGACGATGCGAATCCCACCGGACCTGTCGATGCCGCTGACACGACATCAGGCGTGCGTGCTGACATCCCCGCGCCCGCGGAAGCGGTCGAAGCAGCGGAGGCGGCCACGGCCTCGCCCGACGCTGAGAAACAGCGTGAGGATGTCCTCGCAGCGGATCGCGAAAGCCGCCGCGCGTCGGATCCTGAGAACGAGGATGAGCAAGCCACGACACCCATCCCCGCGCGTGAAACATCCGTGAAACGTCCGGTGCAGGTGCCGCCGCCCGCGCGCACCGGTCGCCCGGTCATCACCGACGTGGTGGCGGCGCTCGCCCCTGCACTCGTGCCGCCGCCCGAGCCTTCCCCCGAGGAAATGGCCGCATCACAGGAGGAAGTCCCTGACGAGCCTGTGATCCACCCCGACTGGTACGCCGTCGCCGAGGAGGCTCGATTGGAGGAGGAGACTCGTCCTGCTCCCGCGAAGAAGACTCCGCGCGTGTCGATCATGGACTTCTTCCCGGCGGTTGCTCCCACCGGCGCCGAAGCCGACATGCTGCGTGCCGTCACGGGCCAGATTCCAGCCGTCGCAAGTGCCGCGAGCGACCAGGAAGCAGCGGAAACAACGGACGAGGCCGTTGCTGACGATGAGCCGGTGACCTCGGACGAGGCCGTTGCCGGCGACGAGGCGGTGACCTCGGATGAGGCCGTTGTCGGCGATGAGCCGGCGACCTCGGACGAGGCTGTTGCCGACGATGAGCCTGTGACCTCGGGCGAGGCTGTTGTTGACGATGAGCCTGTGACCTCGGACGAGGCCGTTGTCGGCGATGAGCCGGCGACCTCGGGCGAACCGGAGGGGACGGACGAGGCCGTTGCTGACGACGAGCCGGAGGACTCGGACGAGGCCGTTACCGGCGATGAGCCGGTGACCTCGGACGAGGCCGTTGCCGACGACGAGCCGGTGACCTCGGGCGAGGCCGTTGCCGACGACGAGCCGGAGGGCGCCGCCGCGGGTCAGGACACTGAAGCGACCGCCGTCATGACTCCCGTTGAGGTCGCCCAGGCGGGCGCACTCGATACGGAGGCCACGCAGGTGCTTCCCACTGTCGAGGAACAACCCGCGCTCGACGAAACGCTCGTGATGCCGACCCTGAGCGCCACCCCCGACGCCCAGGCAACAGCACCGGAGGCAGCCGACGAAGTCGAACCCGCCAAGGCTCCCGCCAAAAAGAAGACCGCCAAGAAATCCCCCGCGAAAAAGGCAACCAGCAAGAAGAACCAGCCTGCGAAAAAGGGAACGAAGAAAGCGGCTGCGGGCGCGAAGAAGGGTGCAACCGAGGAGAAGACGGACGACAAGCCCGCCCAATCCGACGCCGACAAGGCTGAGAAGGCACCCGCCAAGAAGAGCGCCGCCAAGAAAGCACCCGCCAAGAAGAGCGCCGCAAAAAAGGCCGCATCCAAGAAGACGACAGCAAAGAAAACGCCGGCTGCTAAGCCCGCCGAGCAGTCCACCGCCGAGCAGTGAGAGTCCCGCGAGGACACCACCGCCTCGTAACCGGTACGGCGATGCACGCCCGCGCCGCCCGCCCGCGCCAACACTGCGCGCCCGCGGGCGGCGCGCGACAATGGACGCATGAACGCAACCGACCCCGCCGCCCGCACCGACGCCGAATGGAAGAAACTCCTGAGCCCCATGCGCTACCACGTGCTGCGTGAGGCGGGCACGGAGCGCCCCTTCACCGGTGAACTCCTGAACGAGGCGCGCGTCGGCACCTACTCGTGCGCGGCCTGCGGATCCGCTCTCTTCGACTCCGACGCGAAGTTCGACTCATCCTGCGGGTGGCCCTCCTTCTTCCAGGCCCACGACGGGGCGACCACCGAGCACGTCGACACCAGTCACGGCATGACCCGTACCGAGGTGCGCTGTGCGACCTGCGGCTCACACCTGGGTCATGTCTTCGCCGACGCCCCCGGCCAGCCCACCGGCATGCGTTACTGCATGAACTCGGCGGCCCTGACCTTCGCGCCCGCCCAGTGAAAGCACACTCCCGGCGCCCCGGCGTCACCACTGTCGCCGACAGTGTCCCGCCTCAACTCTTCCTCGTCGGCTCTGGACTCATCCAGTACGTTGGCGCGGCGCTCGCGGTCGTCGCTTTCGCCTCGGTCGAACCCGCCTCCGTTGCGTGGTGGCGCGTCCTCACAGGCGCGGTGGTTCTCCTCGCGTGGAAGCGCCCGTGGCGCGGCGGCCTCACAGTCTCGGACCTGGCGATCTCCGCGCTCTTCGGGATCATCATCCTCACGATGAACTCGTCGTTCTACGAGGCTATCGCGCGCATTCCCCTGGGCACAGCCGTCTCCATCGAGTTTGTTGGCCCTGTCGCCGTCGCCGTCGTTCGAGGCCGCGGCTGGCGACCGCGCGTCGCCGCGGTCCTCGCGTTCGCAGGCGTAGCCAGCATTGGAGGACTCGCTCTCGACCTGTCGCGCTCGAGCGTGCGCGTCGGCGTTGCCTGGATCCTCCTCGCGGCCCTCGCCTGGTCCGCCTATATTGTGGTGGGTCAGCGGGCGTCGACCACGCGCGACGGGGTCACGAACTTAGCGTTGGGATGCGCGTGGGGTTCTCTTTTCTTTGCGCCCTTCCTGGGGCGGGGGGCGATGGCGGCCACGGCCTCGTGGAAGCTGATCGCAATCGTCATCGGTGTGGGCCTGCTGTCAACTGCGATTCCTTACACGTTTGAGGCCCTCGCGATGCGTCGCCTGGCGGCGCCGACGTTCGCGCTGTTCGCCGCGATCCTGCCTGCGACATCCGCCTTGGTCGGCGCGGTTATGCTGCGCCAGATTCCCGGCGTCTTTGAGTTGATCGGCCTGGTCCTGGTGTCGGCTGCAGTGTGGTTAGCCTCGCGAGCGTGATCCGCGCATCGAGCGGGCCGGGCCGCGCGATCCCAATGGCACTATCCCAACCGATAGTCGCGGCCGGGGAATGAAAGCTGGTGCCCTCTGGTGAATTCTTCGCGATGAGGCGTGCTTTCTGGATAGGTTGTGACGATCTGGATAGGTTGTGACGATCTGGATAGGTTAATAACCTATCCGGATGTGCGTTACCTATCCGGATGTGCGTTACCTATCCGGATGTGCGGGGCTGCCAGGGCGCGGTGATCCTGTGTCCCGCGCGCTGACGCCTCGTCAGTCGAGGCTGAGCTGGCGAGGCGTGTGCTTGCCGCCGCGGGCGATCACCCAGAACGCGAACCACGCGCCGGCGGACCCGACGATCATGACGAGCACCATCGGCACAGCGCTGTCGCCGCCCGAGGTTGCCAGGGGGGCCGCGACTCCGTTAGCCAGAGACTGGAACACGCCCATGACGGACGAGGCCGTACCCGCCTGCTCGCGCGCCTCACTCATGGCCTGCGCGCCCGAATTACCGAAAATGAACGCGTTCGCCGTCATAATGAGCGCGAAGCCCACGCACGTCGGAATGAGCGGCAGGTCGAGGAGGAACGTCGACACCGCCAGCGTCACGACGCCGGTCGCGGCGATCGTGAGGCCCGTGATGATGAGCGTGCGCGGCGTGAAGTGCGAGATCAGGCGCACGTTGACCAGCGCGAAGCCGGTCGACAGCAGCGCGTTGAACGCGAACACCCACGCGAAAGCCATGGGGGACAGGCCCAGCGGCCCCTGCAGCACGTAGGTGGCGTTCGAAATGTAGCCGAACATGCAGAAGCTCGAGAAGGCGTTGACCAGCATGAAACCCACGAAGGGGCGGATGCGCACGACCTGGACGAGGCCGTGGAAGAACCGGGGAATACCGCCGGGGTGGCGGCGCTCCTCGGGCAGCGACTCGGGCACGACGAACCAGGCGAGGGCCGCCATGAGCAGCGTGAACGCGGCGAGCGCCCAGAAGATGACCCTCCACGTCGCGTGCGTGATGATGAACGCGCCGAGGACCGGGGCGAGCATCGGCGCGAAGCCGACGATCGCCTGGATGAGGCTCATCGCGCGCGCCAGCATCTTGCCATGTGCGACGTCGACGAGGATCGCGCGCGCCACCGAGGAGGCGACGCCGCCGCCGAGGCCCTGGAAGACTCGGCCCACGAGGAGCACCCAGATGTCCGGCGTAAACACGCAGATCATGGAGCCGACGAGGGCGATGATGCCGCCCGCGACGATGGGGCGGCGGCGCCCGATCTGGTCCGAGATGGCACCGCCCAGGACCTGGCCGGACGCGTAGCCCACGAAGAAGGTTGTGAGCGTGAAGCCGAGCATCGTCGAGTTCGTCGCCAGGTCCGCCGTGATCTGCGGGAACGCGGCCGAGTACATGTCGGTCGCCATCGGGGGCACGGCGTTTTGTACGGCCAGCGTGATCAGCAGAACCACGGTGAGGGCCCCGCCGACGATGCCATCGCGCTTGTTGGTCTGATCAGTCGTCACCAGATGATTGTCCTCCCGCGCGAGTTTGCAATAGTCAAATCGGTTGATTTTTTGACGAATCTCGCACGTATGAGCCTCCCGACCTGCGCGGATGCGGTGCCGTTGGGGTCGTCCAGCAGGCGGTCAACCGGGTTTGAGTGGCGCTCACTCCTCGCCCGCTCGTGCCTCCAATGCGTCCGCCGCGGCCTCGATCTGGCTGCGCGACGGGCACGAGGCCGGACCGACGACCGTCGCTGACAGCGCACCCGCACAGTTGGCGAGGAGAAGCGCCCTCTCCAGGGGGATCCCCTGTGCGAGGGAGGCCGCCAGCACCCCGGAGTGCGCATCGCCAGCGCCATTCGTGTCGATTGCCTCGACGCGAGGAGTCGGGATGTGGGACGCGTCCTCATCGACGGCATCCGTGGCAGCCACCGAGGGACGGGCGACATATGCGCCCGCAGCTCCCGCGCGCACCACGACGGGGCGGCGCACCGCCGCGCACACGGCCTCGGCGGCCCCGAGCGGCTGCGCGCACCGGTCGAGGAGGCTCCGATCGGCCGTCCGCTTCCCGATCTCCTGAGCTTCCCTGTGGTTCATCGAGATGATGACGTTGCGCGTCGGCAAGCCGTCCGGGATTCCGATGACGGGGGAGACGTCCAGCACGACGCGCACGCCCTCGGGCAGGGCGTGCAGCGCAGCCTGAGCGGCTTCCCTGTTCGCGGGGTGGTCCATGAGGTATCCGTCGACGTAGAGGACGTCCCCCGGGTTCATCGTGCGCACGACATCAGCCCACGCGCTCGCGGGTGCCATCGTCTCGGCGCCCTTGGTCGAGATGAACGTGCGCTCGCCCGTGTGGTCCGTGAACGCGATGCAGAACCCGTTGTCGATGCCCGCGACGCGAGGCCCGGCATCCGTGATCCCCTCGCGCGCCAGCGCCGCTTGGATGAGCGAGGAGTAGGGGCCCTCGCCGATCGGGCTGAGGGAGAGGGCCTCGGCCCCCATGCGCCGCGCCGCCACGAGGGCGTTGAAGCCCCCGCCCACGTGCATCCCCTCATCGACGGCCCACACGTCGCCGCCGGGGGAGGGGAGGGCCTCGCCACGAACGGCGAGGTCCACGAGGATCTGGCCCATGAGGACAACGCGGCCTGCGGGGGGAGGCAGGCGACGAGGTGGGGGCCGGCTCCTCCGGAGAAGTGACGCCGCGCGAAACCTCGGGCGTGGCATCCGAAGAGGCATCCGTGGGAGCATCCTCCTGGCGGCCGACAAGCACCTGATCGCGCAGCTCTAAGAGCTCCCCGGCGACGGAGGGAAGGCCGAGGCGGGAGACCTCCTCGACCTGAGCGAGGGCGCTGCCGTCGAAGACCCCGACCCCCGCCGCCGCGCCCAGGATCGCGCCCGCGATCGCGCCGATCGTGTCCGTGTCGCCGCCCAGATTCGCGGCATCCAGGAGGGCGCGCGGGGAGGGGTCGCGCGCGAGCAATGCGAAGGCCATGGGAATCGCCTGCGCCGAGGCCACGGAGGAGCCGATCTGCTCGGCCAACAACTCCGGGGATGGTGATGGGGGAGTGGACGCCAGCTCCAGCGCCCGGCGCGTGGCCGCCACGACGTCCGGGTCCGGTGCCCACGCGCCGCGCTCGGGCAGCGAATCGACGTAGGTGACGGCCTCCCACAGCAGCGCCCGCACATCCGAGGCGGACGACGAAGCCGCATCGATCCCCAGGGACACGGCCGCCGCCACGAGCGCAGCCGACTGGAAGCCCTGTCGTGTCGCGTGCGTGACCTGACAGGACGACCACACGGACTCGGCGAAGGCCTGCGGATCCGCCGTCGAAACCGCGATGCCGACCGGGGTCACGCGCATCGCCGCGCCATTCGTCGTTCCCGCCCCGCCCACGCTCAGCGGATCCTCGCCCGCGCGCACGCGCTCGAGCGCCGCCTTCGTGGAGGGGCCCAGCAGGTCGAGCGACCCGCGCGCAATCATCGAATCCTCCCAGGCCAGCAGCGCGTGGGCGAACTCGCCCGCGTCCAGGGCCGCGTGACCCGAGGAGGAGCCCCGGCCTCGTACCAGGAGGGAAGCAACCAGCAGCGCCTGCTCCGTGTCATCCGTGACCGAACCGGCCGGCATCCCCGGAGCGTAAGGCTGGCTCGCATCCGCATCCACGAGGCCCGCGATCCGCCCGTACACCGCGCGGATCTGCGCAGGCGACATCGCCTGCGTCGGCATTCCCAGCGCGTCTCCGAGCGCCAGCCCGGCCAGAGCGCCATGCGCGCGAGACAAACGAGGATCCATCCGTGCACCTCCAGCGCGGGCGCGCGCCCGCAGATAGCGTGAACGCCCCGGAACATTCCGAGGCGACCAGTAGGCCCAGGGGGACTCGAACCCCCAACCTACGGATTAAAAGTCCGCTGCTCTACCATTGAGCTATAGGCCCATGCCCACATTGTAGAAGGAAGCGGTCCCCATGGCCCAATCAAACACCCCTCGCCGCCCGGCCATGCTCGACGCCGCGCGGGCGGAAACGATCATCGGCGACGAAGATCCCGCCTCCCTTGCCGCCGTCGCGCACACCGCCGCGTGGGCGCTCATGGGCATCGGTGACGACAACTTCACGGACGAGGACGTGGCGCGCCTGCGCGACACAGTGCGCACCCGCGGCATCGACACCATCGCCCACGTGTGGTCGCGCAGCCCCGAATTCACTCTCCCCGGCGCCCTGTGGCGCGTCTACCTGCTCCACGAGTGGTACCACCGCGATCCGCTCCTGGTGGCCGAGCGCTACGCCGACGGCTCGCGCGCGCCTATCATCCAGGGGCTTGAGGCCCCCGTCGAGCTGCGTTCCCTGAGCCTCATCATGGAAGAGGTCGACTCCCTGCTGCGGGGCGACCTCACCGACGACGACCTCGAGTACGTGCTCGGCGAGGCCTCCCGCGCCATGCGCGTCCTCGCCGCCGGCGAGGCCGGGGCCCTGTGGATCGAAGACCCCACCGATCCGCTGGCCCACCGCGTCACCATGCGCCACTCCGCGCTGCTGGTCACCGCCGACGAGCTCGACGTCGCCGCGCGCGAGGCGGCCGTCGGCACCCTCGACTGACCCCTCGTTCGCAGCGTCGGTGCTGATCCCGGCGTGCCCTGGACGGCCTCGTGGAAGGCCCGAGCCGGGGTGACGTGGCACGCCCACCAGGGCACGGGCGCGCGCGGGCGACTACCCTTGTCCCTATGCGTCCGATGCCAGCCCCACGCCCCCAGCGACTCGTTCGCTCCGCGGGCGCGCTCGTCTGGCGCTTCACAGACCCCGCGCGAGTCGCGCGCCCCGGCGAGCCCATCGACCCCGCGGACATCGAAGTCCTCATGGTCCACCGCCCCCGCTACCACGACTGGTCCTGGCCCAAAGGCAAAACAGAAAACGGTGAACCCCTGGTCGCTGCCGCCGTGCGCGAAGTCGAAGAAGAAACCGGCTACCTCATCACCCTGGGAGCACCCCTGACAACCCAGCGCTACCGCCTGGGAGGCGGACACACTAAGGAAGTGCACTACTGGGTGGGCACGCCCCTGCCCGCCGGTGAGGTCTCCGCGCGCCTGCGCGCCCCCGTCGCCCGCGCGCCTCGCACCGAAATCGACCAGACCACCTGGGCGACCCCCGACGAGGCCGCTGACATGCTCACGCGTCGAGGTGACCGTCGGCTCCTCGCCGACCTCGTCGCCCGCGCGATCGAAGGCCGCCTTATCACCTCCACGATTATCGTGTTACGACCCGGACCCGCCGACGCGCCTGAGGATACCTCCGCTTCCACGCCCGCGCAGCGGACCACGCTCGACGTACCCACACCCCCCAAGTCTCGTCTCGCGCCGACCCCCGCGATCGTCGCATCAGCTGCGGCGCGCAGGGCAGCGCAGGTGCAGCGGGCCTCGTCCCGAAAGGCCGAGACTGCCGCCTGTCCCATCGATCCACCCCTCGGACGATTCGGCGTGCGCCAGGCCTTCGACCTCATCGACTTGTTCAGCGCATTCGGCGTCAATGCCGCCTTTGCGTCCCCGTCCGCCCGCGCCCGCCAGGCCCTCGCACCGTGGGCGAGCGTCGGAGGGGACTCAGTGACGCTCGTGGAGGCCCTCGACACCTCGTCCGAGGCCACGGGGCTCATCGACCCGCAGGCCCGAGCCGGTCGAGTGCGTGCCTTCGCGGCGCAACGCCTCGCCGAGTCCTCCGGCACGACCCTGCTGTCCGCGACGGGAAGCGCGCGCGACCTCATCATCGAGGAACTGCGAGCCTACGGGTCGAGCGCCATCACTGGAGGCGACGCCCCCTCCCTTAAGCACGGCCAAATCCTGGTCGCTCACGTGGAACGCGGAGCCGACGGTCCCGTTGTCGCTGCCTTTGAGACACACGGCGTGACCACCAAAAACCCCGCAGCTCAGCCGCGTAAGACCGCCAAGAAACACTGAGGCGGCCCGGCGAAAGCCGGGCCGCCTCAGTGCGCACAGGCGCTGGTCACATGTTGGAGTCCTTCACCGATCGGGTGAGCTTACTGTCATTCTTGGCGAACGCATAGCATTCGACGGTGTGGTCGCCGTTCGTCCAGGTTTCTTGCGTCGGGACGTACCACGAGTAGTCCACGGTGGAGTCCGCGACAGGCTTGCCAACGTAGTATTCGAAGATGAGTCCGCAGATTTCGTCGCTCTCGTCGTCAAATTCGTCATCAGACGGGAACGCGTCACCCGAGAAATCAAAGATGTGGAAGTACTCCGCGTCGTGAGGCTGGTTGCAATCGACGATGGTGATGTCACTGTTATCGTCGGATGCGTACTGGAAACATTCTCCGACCCTGGGCGGTACGTAGTCGTTCGTCGTTGCGGAAGACGTGGGCGTAGGAGTGCGAGTAGGAGAGGTATCCGAGGGCTTGCGGGCACCGGACAATGACACCGAGCAGGCGGACAAACCCAGGCTCAGGATGGCGACCGTTGCGCCGAGGATAAGCACAGGGCGCGCCATGATGGACGTGAATGAGTTTTCAGACATGATTCTCCTTAGGGCTGCGATGCCTCGGCAAGTACGATGCAAACGCGGCGCGAGGCCCGTTTGCTTGCCGCATCGCAGCGCCAACTATATAACAACGCCGACCGTGCGCGGCCCGGGGTATCACCTACGCCAGCGGGATATTCGCACCAATACTGACAGATTGATAAAGAGTGTGGTGTACCTCCCACGTGCAGTCGGATAGTCAAGGAAACGCCGACCTAATAATTGTGGCGGCCCGGC
>ERZ1674149.346-NODE-346-length-12289-cov-7.304725_pt1 | contig 12289 bp, 10 predicted proteins | sample MGYA00581311_ERZ1674149 | MGnify/ENA primary metagenome ERZ1674149 (study PRJEB41354, sample SAMEA4873312) | human saliva metagenome | biome: human-associated habitat [ENVO:00009003]; feature: mouth environment [ENVO:08000002]; material: saliva material...
CCCCCACTTTAACCCACCAAGCCCCATATTTACAGAGAAACGTGCGGCGTGGCGCGCGATACTCCTGGCATTTTTGGCATATTTTCAACGAAAAATTGCCGTGGAGAAAAGTGGAGGAAATCTAGCACACATTCCGCGCGCGAGGAGGAGCGCTCCATCCCGGACGATCCCCACTCCGCCCCAACCGGCGTCAACCGCGACCGACGCACGTGAGATATTTCCTTGATATTCCGCGGATTATCGACGAGGCCGGGGCGCACCCGGGCGCAGCTCCCTCACCCGTGGAGGGCTGTGGGGAGCACGGTGGGGAGGAGAGTGGGGAACCCCGTGGGGCACGGTGGGGAGGAGAGTGGGGAACCCCGTGGGGCACGGTGGGGAGCGCGGTGGGGAGGAGAGCGGGGAACCCCGTGGGGCACGGCGGGGAGCGCGATGGGGAGGATTGTGGAGCGGGCCATGGGGCGCGCCCGGGGCGGATGGGGGTTTTGCACCATTAGACGCATCGCTGCGGCGTGTCGCCGGCGTGTCGCGTCCCTATTGACGCAATTCCCCCCTCACGACAGGGAAGAGAGCGGGAAACCCCGTGAGGCACGGTGGGGAGCGCCGTGGGGAGGGAGCGGGAAACCCCGTGGAACCCGGTGCCGAACCCGTGGGAAGCACGGCAGGGAGGTCAGATCATGCCCTCACGGACAGCGAAGCGGGGGCGCGCCCACGCGCACCCCCGCCCCGGCAGTCAGTCAGGTCAGTCATCGTTCTTTCGATCATCCCAGCGGCGCTCCTGATCCTGAATGAAAGAATCCCAGCCACCGGTCTCTTTGTCCTTCTTCTGCCTGGGTCGAACCCCGACCTCGTCAGAAAGCGCCGAACTCGGCCTGGAAAGCGCGTAAAGGATGCCGCCGACAGTAAGTGCGAAGCCAACGACCCCCAGCAGGATCGACACGAGCGAATAGCCGAGGGACACAGCGCCAACGAGGACAACCATACCAAGGACCGCCCCACCAAAACCGAGCGCGATGCGTCGAGGGGCGCGGGGGCCTCGAGCGGGTTCAGCATCCTTCTCGGGAGCGGAGGTAGACATGTGCGAGGCGAGCGCAGGGTCTTCCTCGCGCAAAGACGCCTCCATCTGCTCAAGGACCTTCTTCTCATACTCAGTGAGAGCCATTGCATGCCCCTTTCGGACGACTACTGCCCAAGCTTAGCGTGTGCCTCCCACGGGAGACGAACCAGCTCACAGGAGAGTCCCCTGCTCGCCTTCACCGGCTCGCGAGCCGCTCGCGCGCCTGTCCGAGACACCGGCCACGCGCGTTCCATCAACACTCCCGGCTGCATCTATGCCCGAGGAACGCCTGCCGGGCAGTGTCTTGCCGAGAAGAGTTGCGGGAGCCAGAGCACCCGCACCGAACTTGGAACGAATCTGATCCATCACACGTTCGGAGGCTGCGGGGCGCTCGTCACGGTCCAGTGTGACGGCGACACCCCCCGCACGCGACTGGAGTCCCTCGACACGCACACCGAAGAGGCGCACTCCCCCGATGGGCATGTCCTCACGGGCAAACAGCGATTGGGCGGCGCGGGCTATGTCACGCCCAGTGTCGGTGGGGGCGACCAGGCTCACGCTGCGCGTGATCGTGTGGAAGTCCGCACCGCGCATCTTGATACCGACGCTCCACCCGACAACATCCCCGGCACGCAGGCGTCGCGCACAGTCGTGGGAGGCAGCCAGAATGAACTCCTCAATCTGAGACCGCGAGCGCACGTCATCCTCGAAAGTTCGTTCCATGCCGACGGACTTCTCAGGTCGGGAGGTTGTGACCGTTCGGGGGTCGATGCCCCACGCTAGGTCATGGAGATGGTGGGCTGAGGCGACGCCGAGAAGCTTGGACAGGCGCGCGACGGGGGCATGAGCGAGGTCACCGATCGTATCGATCCCTTCACGATCGAGGATGGAGCCGGTGCGACCGCCGACCCCCCATAGTGCTCCGACGGGCAGGCCGTGCAGGAATTCCACCGTCGCGTCCTGCGGGATGAGGAGCAGGCCGTCGGGCTTTGCATGTGAGGAGGCAATTTTCGCCACCGATTTGGTGGCGGCGATGCCTACGGACGCGGGCAGGCCGACGCTTTCCCGAATACGGGCACGGATGATGCGGGCGATGCGAGTGGGAGGCCCGAGGCGGCGCCGGGCACCGGACACGTCGAGGAAGGCCTCGTCGATGGAGACCTGTTCGAGCACCGGCGTTATGGTGGCGAGGATCTCCATGACCTGCTGAGAGTAGTGCCGGTAGAGGGAGTGGTTGCCGGGGATGAACGCGGCCGCGGGGCACAGCGCGCGGGCGCGTGACGTGGGCATACCGGCGCGCACGCCGAGGGCGCGCGCCTCGTAGGTTGCGGAAGTGACGACTCCTCGGCCGGAGGTTCCACCGACGACGATGGGGCGACCAATCAGACTGGGGTCCTCGCGCATCTCAACCTGAGCGAAAAAAGAGTCCATGTCCACGTGCAGGATCGGCGTGGCTGTATCGTCCGATCCCCAATCGCGTTTGGCGCGCGCATCCCTGGGAGCGTTTGACATGTCACCTCCTGACGCCGATGCCCCATCTCACGGTTACAGTGTCCACCATGGCACGCTCATCGTCGTCACGCGACATCTCCTTCGAAACGGATTTCAGCTCCGCGCGCATTCGCTGGGATGGTCCGCGCGCAACTCTCTTCCTGGACGGAGTGGAATCCTCGGCGGTGGACACGTCAGACCCGACGTACTTGGAGTTCGAGTACATGCAGCACATGAGCGTTATCGTGCACTCCTGGCTGGGGAACCTGCGCCGCTTTCGCGCGCTTCACGTGGGAGGTGCAGCGTGCGCGCTGGCGTGCGCGTGGTCCGGGCAATACCCTCAGTCGCGTCACGTCGCGGTGGAGATCGATGGGACACTCGCCGCGCGGGTGCGCCAGTACTTCCCTATCCCGAAGGCACCGCAGGTAAGAATCCGCGCGGGCGATGGGCGTGTGGTTCTCGAGAGCACGCGAGAAGGGACTTTCGACGTGATCGTGCGCGACGCGTTTGCGGCCGGGGTGACGCCGGGGCATCTGCGCACGGTGGAGTTTGCCCACCAGGTTCGCCGAGTGCTCTCTCCCTCGGGCGTCTACCTGGTCAACTGCGCGCACGGTGGGCCGGCCAATGCTCGCCAAGATGTGGCCGCCCTGCAGGAGGTCTTTCCCTTCGTGGCTACCATCCAGGATCCGAAGGTGGGGCGCGGCGGTCGGCGTGGCAACGTGGTCGCCGTTGCTTGCGCAGACGGTGTGGTGGATGCGGACAACATCGATCGTGCACTGCGCACGCTCGCGCTCCCTGCGCGCATCACCAGACCGACGGAGCTGAAGCGGTGGGTGGCGGGCTGCCCGCCCCTGATGGATGAGCAGGTCGGCTATCCGGCTTCTCCGTGACGGGGCCGCCCCACCGGCGCGTGCGCACCTGCTCGTGACAAGGGTCCCGGTACTCCCTTTGGGAGCGTTCCCTTCTCGAGCGTCAATGCTGCGGGGTAGCCTCGCCGCTTAAGCGCGGTGACGCGGCGCAGAGGGTCCTGGATTGCGTCCGTTGCGGCGCGCCTCAAGGCGGGCAAGTACGTCTTCGAGGGTATCGGGCTTGGCCGCTGGCTGCTGGCCGTCGACGCGGGGGGCGCGTTGGATGGACTGGGTCTCTTCCTCCTTGGCGCGCGAGACCTGGGCCAGGTAGGCCTCGATAACATCGCCAATGTCCTTAGCACCCTTTTCTTCTCCCCGCGTAGTGGCAGATTGCCCCATGCCGGGCAGCGGAATCGCTCCGTCGCCTCCGTTCCAGGCGTCAAAGTGTTCTTCGAGGGCGCTCACTGTGTGGGAGATTTCGGGGCTACCCTCAACGAGCTTCTCGATGCTCTCCTGATCCTGAGCGGCCCCCTGCTCGAGGTCACCCACAGGCAAAGAGAGGTCCGCGAATTTGGCGAGGGAAGTGAGCAGGGCGGAAGAAGCCGCCGGGTAGCCGGTGTCCGCCATGTAATAGGGGACCGCTCCCAACAGCGCGAGTCCACCGATGCCTCGCTGCCCCATGCGAATCTGCACGAAGGTGGACAGCGGCGCTGGGAATTGCATGTGATTCGTGATCTTGGGGCCACTGGTCGGCAGCAGCGACGCGTCGGTGGCCTGCACGTGCACGGGAGTAGGGCGCGTGTGGGGTACACCGGAGGGTACTCCGTGCAGCGAGAAAGTGATCTCAACGCCCGCACGCTCGCAGATGTCGTTGATCGCCTCCGTGAAGGACTCCCAATGAGAGTCAGGCTCCGCGCCGTGAAGGACCAGGATCGGGTTGCCCATGTCATCCTCAACCAGGTCGAGGACAGTCTGGGGCATCACCATGTCCGGGGAGGAGACCCAGTCCTCGACCGTCACGATGGGACGGTGGGAACGGTAGTCCATGAGGGTGTCCGCGTCGAAGGTTGCGACGCGCTCATTGTGCAGTGAGCGCAACATCTGACCGATGGCCATGCGCCCGGCACCGCCGGCGTCAATCGCTCCGTCGAAGTGAATGAGGAGGATTTTAGCCTTCGCGCCTGCTGCAGGCCCATCCTCGTAAAGGTCAGTCGCGGTGATGCTCACGTCTCCTCCTCATCCTCAACCTTCTCCATCATGCTAACGTACCCGCGAGATGCCCAACTCGTCACGTGGGGACACGTTTTGAGCTTGCGGCGAAGTTACCTCGTCTCGTAGTGACTGATCGCAGCGCAGCGACCAAAAGTGAGGAACAATAGAAGGCCACCAACAACGAGGAGGACGTATGACGACGGGCGCGCATCAGGAGCCACGCACGGACCTTCCGTTGCCTGAACAGGACTTTGTCGACAGCGCGTACGCGCGCTTGGACGCGCTGCGCGCCTCTTACCGGGAGCGTCAGGGACGTATCCATTCGACGCACGGGGTTGGGAACGCTCAGGCATGGACGGAGCGAGAGGCTCTCTCCGCGCACCTGGGGGAGATGGCCGCACGCTTGGAGGGTGTCGAGGAGCGCCTCGTCTTTGGTCGCCTCGACATGACGGATTCCTCGACGCGTCACGTGGGTCGACTGTCTTTGTCCCACGAGGATGGCACTCCCCTGCTCGTCGACTGGCGTGCCCCGGCGGCGCGCCCCTTTTACCAGGCGACGTCGGCCAAGCCTGAGGGCGTTGTGCGTCGCCGCCACATTTTGACGCGTGATCGGCGCGTGACGGGGCTGGAGGATGAACTCCTCGATGCTTCTGCCGCGCAGGGACTAGAGCTGCAGGGCGAGGGAGCTCTCATGCACGCTCTCAGCGAGGCGCGCGACGGGCACATGGGCGACATCGTCGCCACCATCCAGTCCGAGCAGGACCGTATTATCCGCGCGTCCGATAAGGGCCTCCTCGTCGTCCAGGGAGGCCCTGGAACCGGCAAGACAGCCGTTGCCCTGCACCGCATCGCCTACCTCCTCTACGCCCACCGCGAGCGCTTGGAACGATCCGGCGTGCTGTTGGTGGGGCCCTCGCGCCTGTTTTTGCGCTACATCGAGCAGGTGCTGCCCTCGCTGGGTGAAACGGGCGTCGTGTCGGTGACGATGGGCGATCTGGTGCCCGGCGTGCACGCCCGGGTCAGCGAGGACGAGGCCGTGGCTCGAATCAAGGGACTGCCAGCGTGGGCGGCACTCGTCAAGGAGGCGGTTCGGGCGCTGGCGAAAGTCCCCAAGGAGGACCAGAAACTGCGCGTATGGAACCGGACGGTCACGCTGACGCGCGCGGACGTCGAAGGCGCCCGTCGCCGCGCCAAGCGCACGGGGCGGCCACACAACGTGGCGCGCGAATCGTTCGCACGTGAGCTTATGGATGTCTTAGCACTGCGCTTGGCGCGTGAGGCAGGCGACGCGGACTCGAATGGGAACGTTGATCCCGATATTAAACGTTCGTGGCTGATCGAAATCCGCGATTCGGTGGATTGCCGCCGCGCGATCAACACGGCGTGGATGCCGACGAGCGCGCAGACGCTACTGCGCAGGCTCTACGCCAAGCCGGAAGTTCTTGCGGCAGCGAATAGGCGTGCGAAGTCTCCCCTTCGCCCCGACGAGCTAGCGCTCCTCGTGCGGCCACGCTGCGCGCCCTGGACGGTGTCGGATGTGCCGATCCTGGATGAGTGCGAGGAATTGCTGGGCCCCATGCCTCCCGCCTCAGCTTCCTCCCGGGATTCAGACGCCGACGCGATTGAGAGGGCGCGCGCCGCAATCGAGGGGCAAAACCTGGGCGGCGGAATCGTGACAGCTCAGATGCTCGCCGAGCGCAGCGCAGCGCAGGAAGCGTTGGTTCCTCTGTCTGAGCGCGCAGCGAAGGATCGCACGTGGGCCTATGGTCACATCGTGGTCGATGAGGCGCAGGAGCTGTCCGCTATGGCGTGGCGCGCTCTCCTGCGCCGCTGCCCGTCGCGCTCTTTCACGGTCGTCGGTGACCTCGATCAGCGCCGGGGCTCCAAGCGGCCCGCATCGTGGGAGAAGGCCCTGGGCCCCGCAGCACGCGCCTTTGCTGCCGAGTACGCCCTTACCGTGTCGTACCGGACCCCCGCCACGCTCACCGCTCTAGCAGAGGCAGTGGTGGCTCGCGCCGGAGAACCCGTCCTCTATCCGATGACTGCCGTGCGCGACGTGGAAGGATGCTACCGGGTGACCCACGTGGATGTACCCGAGGCCGCCACGGCCTCGTCCCCGCAGGCCGACCCTCTGTGGCAGGCCGCACGCGACGCCCAGCGAATTGCTGAGGAACGCCTCGATCGCGAAGCCGGAGCGTCGCTGGGCCGCATCGCCATCATCGTCGGCACGCAGCGCGCCCGCGCGTGGGGAGCCGATGCGAACGGCGAGAGCGCGCTATCCGAGCGTGTCGCCTTTCTGTCCGCCAACGCATCCAAGGGTCTCGAGTTCGATTCTGTCGTCCTGGTCGAACCCAACGAAATCTTGAGCGACGGCACCGGCGACCTCTTCGTCGCCCTCACGCGCGCCACCCACGACGTCCACGTCGTCCACGCCAGTCCTCTGCCCGCGGGCATGGAAGAGTGGTAGCGGCAGACCACACAGTGACGCGCCCACGCCGGCTTGGCTCCCATCTGCCATGATGGAAGCATGACACGCGCACTGCTACTGGAAAACTCACACCCCATCGCTGACGAGATCTTCGCGAAGTTCGGTATCGAGGTCACCCGCGTGAAAGGCGCTCTGTCCGAAGATAACCTCATCGACGCCCTCGACGGCGTGGACTACCTAGGCGTTCGCTCCAAAACCGAGGTCACCGAACGGGTCCTGCGCGCACGCCCAAACCTGAAGGCCATCGGGGCTTTTTGCATCGGCACCAACCAGATCGACCTGGCCACCGCCACCGACATGGGCATCGCCGTGTTCAATGCCCCCTACTCCAACACGCGTTCCGTCGTCGAACTCGCCATCGGCGAGATCATCGACCTGTCGCGCCGCGTGACCGTGAAGAACTCGCGCCTGCACCGGGGCGTGTGGGACAAGAGCGCCGATGGCGCGCACGAGGTGCGCGGTCACACGCTTGGCATCATCGGCTACGGCAACATCGGAACCCAGCTGTCCGTCCTGGCCGAGGCCATGGGCCTCAACGTCATCTTCTACGACGCCGCCGAGCGCCTGGCCCTGGGCAACGCCACGCAGATGCCCACCATGGAAGCGGTGCTGCGCGAGGCGGACATCATCTCCGTGCACGTCGACGGCCAGGAATCCAACACGAACCTGATTGGGCGCACCGAGTTTGAACTCATGAAGCCGGGCGCCCTGTTCATCAACCTCTCGCGCGGGCACGTCGTCGACGTGGAGGCCCTGCACGCCGCGCTCGTGTCCGGACACCTCGGCGGCGCTGCCATCGACGTGTTTCCCGAGGAGCCGCGCGCCAACGGCGATCCGTTTGCCTCGCCCCTAGCCACCCTCGACAACGTCATCCTCACCCCGCACATCGGCGGATCCACCGAGGAGGCCCAGTACGACATTGGACGCTTCGTGGCCGCGAAGATCGGCGAATACCAGGCAAGCGGCTCCACCGATATGAGCGTGAACCTGCCGAACCTGACGATGACCCCCGGCAAGCGTTCGCGGTACCGCGTGCGCCTCATTCACCGCAACGTCCCTGGTGTCATGGCGCGCGTCAACCAGATTTTTGCTTCCTCCGAGGCAAACGTCGACGCTCAGATTCTGGCCACCGTGGACGAGGTCGGCTACGTGCTCACCGACATATCTGCCGGCCTGGGCCGCGAGGCCCTCGAAGAGCTGACCCACCTGCCCGAAACGGTGCGACTCATCGCAACTCCGCTGTAAAACTGTCGTATTCGTCGCGTTCCTCAGTGGTCTAACAAGACCGTAACTTACGGTATCGTAAGGGGGACATCTCCACAGGAGGACAGATGGACCTGACGTCGAAGCTGCGCGCACTGTACGCGCCCGGAGTCGCCTACGAAATTGCCACTCCCGACCAGCCGATCCCCGACATGGTCATGGAGGTCGCCTCCCGGTATCCGAAGCGTGCGGCCATCGACTTTTTCGCGCGTCAGCTCTCCTACGAAGAATTAGCCGAACAGATGCGCCGGTGCGCGGGAGCACTGCACCAGGCGGGCGTGCGTCCCGGCGACCGCGTCGCCCTCGTCATGCCCAACTGCCCCCAGCACGCGGTCGCGGTGCTGGGCACGATGATGCTCGGCGCCATCGTCGTCGAGCACAACCCGCTTGCACCCTCCGGCGAGCTGCAGGGCGAGTACGAGCGTCACGGTGCCCGGGTCACCATCGCCTGGTCGAAAGCTTTGGAGAAACTGACGTTCCTGGGGCGGGGGCACACCACCTTCTCCATGGACCTCACGACGGCGCTTCCCACGGCCTCGAGGATGGCGCTCAAGCTCCCCTTGAAGGCCGCGCGCGCCAAGCGCGAACAGCTCGCGAGTCCGCGTCCCGCCTGGGCGCGCTCCTGGACGCGCGCGATGCGTGCGGCGGCGCCGTGGGAGGGGCAGTGTCCCTCCCACATGGACGACGTCGCACTGCTCATCCACACGGGCGGTACGACGGGCGTACCGAAGGCCGCCGCCCTCACGCACGCGAACCTGCGCGCCAACGTCGAGGAATCCATCGCGTGGGTGCCCGTCCTCCACGAGGGTGCCGAGGTTTTCTACTGCATCCTGCCTCTGTTCCACGCCTTCGGCTTCACGATCGGTTTCCTGGCAGGCCTGCGCCTGGGTGCGACCGTCGCCATGTTCCCGAAGTTCGACACCGCCCTGGTCTTAGCCGCGCAGCGCCGACTGCCCTGCACTTTTTTCCTGGGCGTACCCCCGATGTATGAGCGACTCTTGACTGCTGCCGAGGGCACGGACGTGGACCTGTCCTCCATCCACTTCTCACTGTCGGGCGCTATGCCCCTGTCTGCACCGCTGGCCCAGAAGTGGGAGGAGGCGACCGGTGGCCTCATGATCGAGGGCTACGGTATGACTGAGGCCTCCCCGATTCTCCTCGGCTCACCCCTGGCGTCCTCGAGGGCTCGAGGGGCGCTGGGTATCCCCTTCCCCTCCACGCAGGTGCGCATCGTCGACTCCGAGGATCCCGGGCGCGACGTCGAGGAGGGAGCGGTCGGAGAACTCATCGCGCGCGGCCCACAGGTATTCTCTGGCTACTGGAACCAAGACGATGAGACCGCGGAGGTCTTCACAGCCGACGGATGGCTGCGCACGGGTGACCTGGTCCAGGTGCGCGACGGTTTCATCTACATGGCAGACCGGCGCAAGGAGATGATCAACTCCTCCGGTTTCAACGTGTATCCCTCGCAGGTAGAAGAGGCCGTGCGCTCGATGCCGGGTATCGCCGATGTTGCTGCCGTGGGTGTCCCGGCTGGCGAGAGCGGCGAGGACGTCGTCGCAGCCGTCGTTCTCGAGTCGGGCGCGTCCGTCACGCTCACCGACCTACGCCAGTGGGCAGAAAAGTCTTTAGCGCACTACGCCCTGCCCCGACAGCTCGTCGTTATGACGGAGCTACCTCGCTCTCAGCTGGGCAAAGTCATGCGCAAGCGGGTACGCGAGCAGATCGTGGGGGCTCGCGGAGCGACTTCCGAGGCCGTGGCGGGGGCCCGCGAAGCGGTGTCCGAGGCCGTGGCGGGGGCCCGCGAATCCGTGTCTGAGAAGGTCGCCGGGGTCCGCGTGGCCGCGTCGGAAGCATCCAGCGAGGCAACGGCTGCCGTGCGCAAACTCGCGACGCATACGAGTGAGCGTTTCACGAAGGGTAACAAGTAGGACCAGCGTTATCGCTTGGACGATTCCTCCCGTATCCCTTGTGGACGCGGATGCTACTGGTCTCCAAGCAGGGTTGGGCCAACGGCTGGCCGCCTGCGGTTCGCGCGCGTCTTGCGAGCCTTCTTCGGGGCGACAGGCTCCTCGCCCGGTTCTTCCTGGGTTCGAGAAACGACGCCCTGGGAGCGTTCGCGCAGAGCACGAATTGCTTCTTCGAAATCTTCGAGCGTGTCGAAGGCCCGGTACACGGACGCAAAACGCAGGTAGGCGATGACATCCAGGTCGCGCAGGAAGGGCAGGATCGCCTTACCGACTTCGTTGGTCGATACGTTTGATACGCCGGTCGAACGCAACTTCTCTTCCACTTGCTGGGCGAGAATCGCGAGCTGGTCGTCGGAGACCGGCCTGCCTTGGCATGCCTTTTTCACGCCGGAGACAACCTTATTGCGGGAGAAAGATTCGACGACGCCCGAGCGCTTGACGACCTGAAAGGACGATGTCTCCAAGGTCGTAAAACGCTTCTTACAGTGCGTGCACTCGCGACGGCGCCGAATCGACGCACCGTCGTCGGCGATGCGCGTATCGACGACGCGCGAATCAGGGTTATGACAGAAAGGGCAGTGCACCCTTCAACGGTACACGTTGAAGTCCACCCTTGTCACAAGAGTCCCATCCGCCACCGCTATCGAACGGGCACAACGATGCGCTGTCCAGGCTGAAGAGCACCGTCAATGTCGTTGAGGCGCTCAATGTCCGCAACAATGTCCTCGAGCGGTCGCTCGCTTCGAACAGACTGTGCGAGCGACCAGACGGAGTCCCCACTAACCGCCGCCTTAATGACTGTTGGCCCATCGTACGCTGCGGGCTGAAGGGCCAATCCCAGGGCCCCTGCCCCCACCGACAGAGCGATCGTGGCGAGGACCCCCACCACAAGGGTACGACGGGAGGCACGCACCACGCGACGAGGTGCCACAGGTGCACGAAGGAAGGAGGGGTCATCCGCGCGCTGGGCTTCGACGCGTCGGCGCGCGGAAGGAGCGGTGGAAATGTCTCTCACCGTCGCTAGGGGCGCATCCGTCACAGGCCGCTTCGATGAGCGGCGCGCGGGGAAGGAAACGGTGGACGTGGCAGCGTAGGAAAGACTCATGGCAACCTCCAGAACGACGGATCGAACACATGTTCGTCGAACACCTGTACGATAGCATGCGCGGGCGACAATGTCGAGGCACACTCGAACATATGTTTCATACTCGCGCATTTACGGCTTAAACTTGACATCACCAGTGGACAACCACCCATGCACATCTGCATCCGCCCACACAGGAGGACCCCATGACCGACCGTCCAATCACCGATCGGCACCGCGCAATCCTGCGAGTTATCAACGACAAGCTGGAGGCCAGCGGCTTCCCTCCTTCAGTGCGCGAAATCGCATCCGCAGTGGGCCTCGCATCCCCTTCCACCGTCAAACACCACCTCGACGCACTCGAGGCGCAGGGCTACCTCGCACGCGAACCCGGCCTACCGCGCGCCCTCGACCTAACCGACAAGGCGCGCAGCGAGCTCGGCACCCAGGCACCCGCCCCCTCCCCCGTCGTCCGCATTGAAATCCCCTTCTCCCACGTGGCGGAAGAGGGCACGGCAATCCCGCTCGTCGGCCGCATCGCTGCGGGTTCACCCATCACTGCCGAACAGCACGTCGAGGACGTGTTCCACCTACCCACCTCCATGACGGGGCACGGAGACCTCTTCATGCTCGAAGTCAGCGGGCAGTCCATGATAGACGCCGGCATCTTCGACGGTGACTACGTCGTCATCCGCTCCCAAAACGATGCGCGCAACGGAGAATTCGTGGCCGCCATGATCGACGGCGAGGCCACCGTCAAGGAACTGTCCATCACGGGCGGCCACGTGTGGCTCCTCCCCCACAACCCGGACTACTCTCCCATTCCCGGCGACGAGGCCACCATCCTCGGCAAGGTCGTCACCGTCATCCGCTCCCTCT
>ERZ1674149.352-NODE-352-length-12210-cov-10.701687_pt1 | contig 12210 bp, 6 predicted proteins | sample MGYA00581311_ERZ1674149 | MGnify/ENA primary metagenome ERZ1674149 (study PRJEB41354, sample SAMEA4873312) | human saliva metagenome | biome: human-associated habitat [ENVO:00009003]; feature: mouth environment [ENVO:08000002]; material: saliva material...
GCGCACATTTCGAGCTCACAGAACGCCTCCGGCATACAGAGGTCACAGAGCGTTATTGCTAATGAAGATACCATAAGGAGGCAAAAAGCAGCCTACATCCAGCCCATAGGGGTATCTCGGTGATCACTCCCCTTCCCTTCGGGGGAGGGGCCGGGGGAGGGGCCGCTATCTTTCTGACCCCTGTGTGTTCTGTTCTTCTGTGTTCTCTGTGAGAAAAAATATGTCATTCTTTATTTGTCATTATGTCATTCTGTCTAAAAAAACACACCTGTCTCCCTTTGTCATTATGTCATTCTGTCTAAAAAAACACACCTGTCTTCTTTTGTCATTATGTCATTATGTCTAAAAAAACACACCTGTCTTCTTTTGTCATTATGTCATTATGTCTTAAAAAAAATACCTGTCTCCCCCCGTCCCTCTGTTACTCTGTCTTAAAAAACTACCCTGTCTCCCTCATGCCGTGTGTTCTCCTGTCTAAAGATGTATATGTTTGTATTTTTTATAAACTATCTATTATTTCGTTGCATACTCAGTTTTTTTTATTAAATTTGCACAATTAATACAACAGTTGATTAACAGAACGAATTAAATTGATCAATCCTCTTGCGATAAGAAAGGAGTTTTCTTGTAGTAGAGACGCAATCTAATAGAATGAATAAAACCAGAGTAAATAAAAACAAAGTTTATGAGTAAAAAGTTACTTATTTGTTTTGTCATGCTGTTAACCTACGCTTCAACAGCATTGGCACAAACGAAGATTTCGGGAACCGTGGTGGGTGCCGAAGATAACCAACCCGTTATCGGAGCCACCATCATGGTCGTAGGCACCAAAGCGGGTGTAGTGACCGATGTCGATGGAAAGTTCTCGCTGACCACTGACGTTGCTAATCCTCAAGTCACTGTGGGCTATATCGGTATGGTCTCACAGACGTTGAAGGGCACTACCGACATGAAGGTGGTGCTTAAGTCGAGCACACAAGCACTGAAGGAGGTGGTTGTGACGGGTCTTACCCGCACCGACCGCCGTCTCTTTACGGGTGCTACAGACAAGGTAGATGCCGACAAGGCTCGTCTAAGTGGTGTGGCCGACATCAGTAGATCATTAGAGGGTCAGGCCGCTGGTGTGTCTGTTCAGAACGTCAGTGGAACCTTCGGTACGGCGCCAAAGATACGCATCCGTAGTGCTACCTCAATCTATGGAAGTAGCAAACCACTATGGGTTGTCGACGGAGTCATCATGGAAGACGCCGCTAACGTGGGTGCTGACGACTTAGCATCGGGCAATCCAGAGACCCTCATCTCGTCGGCCATCGCAGGACTCAACGCTGACGACATCGAGAGTTTCCAGATACTTAAGGACGGTTCGGCCACCTCTATCTATGGTGCAAGAGCCATGGCTGGTGTGATCGTAGTGACCACCAAGAAGGGAAAGCAGGGTCAGGCCCACATTAGTTATACGGGTGAGTTCACCTCACGTTTGGTTCCTTCGTATCGTAATTTCGACATTCTCGACTCAAAGGAACAGATGGGTATCTATCGTGAGTTGGCCGATAAGGGTTGGCTAAACTTCTCTGATGTGCTCAATGGCAGCGAGTATGGCATCTATGGAAAGATGTATGAGCTGATAAACACATATTATCCAACCACTGGTCGCTTTGCTTTAGAGAACACGACCGAGGCTCGCAACCGTTATCTCCAGCGTGCTGAGTTCCGCAACACCAACTGGTTTAAGGAGCTGTTCTCATCGAACATCATGCAAAGTCACTCTATTAGCTTGAGCGGAGGAACGCAGAAATCAAACTACTATGCGTCGTTCAGTGCATTATTAGACCCAGGATGGTATAAGCAGAGCAACGTCAACCGCTATACTATCAACGTCAACCTTACGCATCATCTGGCTGATAATCTGTCGTTGAACCTCATCGGTGGTGCCGCTTACCGTAAGCAACGCGCCCCAGGAACATTAGGTCAAGATGTCGACGTAGTAGGTGGTGAGGTTAAACGCGACTTTGATATCAACCCTTACTCCTACGCCAGCAACACCTCAAGAGTGCTGGATCCGTCGGCAACCTATGTAGCCAATTATGCGCCATTCAATATCTTCCATGAGTTAGACAATAACTATATCGACCTGAACACACTTGATGCTCGTTTTCAGTTAGAACTGAAGTATAAGCCACTGAAAGGCTTGGAGTTGTCGCTCTTGGGTGCTTTTAAGTATATGACCTCCACACAGGAGCATTATGTAAAGGACGACTCCAATCAGGCTTTGGCCTATCGTGCGATGGCAAACGGTATTATCCGTGATGCCAACAAGTATCTCTATAAAGACCCCGACAACCCTTACGTACTGCCAATGACCGTCTTACCATACGGAGGACTGTATCATAAAGGTGATAACCGCATGAGTGATTACGACGTGAGAGCCACTGCCAATTACAGTCATACGTTCGCTGAGAAGCATATCATGAACCTCTTTGGCGGTATGGAGCTTACCAATATCGAGCGTCAACGCAATGCCTTCGAGGGTCCGGGACTACGTTATAATGCGGGTATGGTACCTTTCTATATCTATCAATACTTCAAACGTTCGCTGGAGTCGGGCAACACCTTCTATACTATCACGCCTACTAACTCTCGTAGTGTAGCGTTCTACAGCAATGCAACCTACAGTTATCAAGGTCGTTATGTATTCAATGGTACGTTGCGATATGAGGGTTCTAACCAGATGGGAAGGAACCGCAGTGCACGCTGGATGCCTACGTGGAACGTGTCAGGAGCATGGAATGTGCATGAAGAGAACTGGTTTGCAAAGCTCTCACCACTGTCTCGTCTGACGCTGCGCGCCTCATACAGTCTGACAGGTACACCTCCTGACGCCTCTTATAGTAACTCAACAGCCATCCTCACAGCCTCAACACCGTTCCGACTCTTCGCTGAAGACCAAGAGCCACAACTTGAGATTAGCGAGTTGGCAAACTCTACCTTGACCTATGAGAAGAAGAATGAGCTAAACCTTGGGTTTGATGCTTCGTTGTGGAACAACCGCTTGGGCATCACATTCGACTATTATACACGTAAGAACTTCGATGAGATAGGACCAATGGTGACCGCTGGCTTGGGTGGTGAGATTATACGAGCTGCCAACGTGGCCGAGATGAACTCGAATGGTATTGAGCTCAGTCTCTCCTCTGTCAACATGCGTACAAAGGACTTCACATGGACCACCAACTTCATCTACTCGCATGCTACGACGAAGATAACAAAGCTCTTTAACCAAGGAAACGTCATGAGCTTGGTCAGTGGTAACGGTTTTGCAAAGAAGGGTTATCCTGCTCGTGCACTGTTCTCCATACCTTTCGTGGGTCTGAACAACGACGGTGTGCCTATGGTAATCAATGAGAAAGGACAGGTGACCACCGATGATATCAACTTCCAAGAACGTACGCAAACAGACTTCCTAAAGTATGAAGGGCCTACTGACCCTACACATACAGGATCATTGGGAAATATGTTCACTTATAAAGGACTGCGTCTGAACGTCTTCTTTACATACGCCTTTGGCAACGTCGTGCGCCTCGACCCTAAGTTCAGAGCACGTTATAACGACCTCGTTTCGATGACGAATGCGTTCAAGAACCGCTGGATGGCATCTGGAGAAGAGAAGGAAACGAACGTACCAGGTATCCTCTCTAAGAGCCAGTATATGGCCAACACGAATGTACGCTTGGGTTATAACGCTTATAACTACAGCGATGTACGTATCGCAAAGGGCGACTTCATTCGTCTGAAAGAGATTTCCTTAGGATATGACTTCCCTGCCGAAATGTTCCAACACAGCATGATTAAGAACCTTGCCTTGAAGCTTCAAGCAACCAATCTCTTCCTCCTTTATGCCGACAAGCGCCTCAACGGACAAGACCCAGAGTTCTATAATGTGGGCGGTGTAGCATCTCCTATGCCAAAGCAATTTACGTTAACAGTGAAACTCGGACTATAATACTTACGAAGATGAAAGTCAATAAATATATTACCTACTTGCCAGTAGCTTTGTTATCACTTGCCTTTACGGCGTGTAACGACTTCTTGGACAAGTATCCCGACAGCCGTATGGACCTTAAAACACCTACGGAAGTGAGCCAACTCTTGGTGAGTGCTTATCCACAAGCTCACCCTGCTTATCTCACAGAGATGTACTCTGATAATACTGATGAGCAACTCCATAGTACGTGGAGTGCCTTCGATAGATTTCAGGAGCAGGCTTACCAGTGGAAAGACATCGATGACGTCAGCAATACGGAGACTCCTTACCAGCTGTGGTCGGCCCACTATGCAGCCATCTCAGCATGTAACGAGGCCATAGAATACATCGATAAGAAAGTTAAGGACACGCAGACTGAAGAGGAGTATAGCGCACAGTTGGGCGAAGCCTTGCTTTGTCGTGCCTTCTCAATGTTTCAGTTATCGACCGTCTTCTGCCAGGCCTACGACAAAGCCACAGCCGATAAGGAGTTAGGACTGCCTTATCCTACACAGCCAGAGAAGGTTGTTGGACGCACTATGGAGCGTGGCACGTTGGCCGAACTCTACCAGAAGATAGAGGCCGACATGCTTAAAGGCATATCACTCGTTGGTACGAAGTATGCCAAACCAAAGTTCCATTTCACCAAGCAGGCCGCTTACGCCTTCGCTACTCGCTTCTATCTCTATGCTCAACAGTATGATAAAGCGGTGATGTATGCCAATAAGGTATTAGGCGAACAGCCTACTGACATCCTGCGTAACTGGGCTGAGTGGAACCGCTTAGGACCAAGTGGAAACGTACAGCCAAATGCTTTCGTGGCTGCAAGCGACAATGCTAACATCCTCTTGTTGACGGTTCCTTCACAGTGGGGAGTCATCAGTATTCCTATTCTCGCTGGTAGTAAGTATGCTCATGGAGAGCTGATTAGCAAGAACGAGACCCTCCAAGCTCCTGGACCATGGGGTGATAGCGGGTCGACACTGAACTATACAGTGCTATATAATAATGGTGTGTCAAAGTATTGTCTACGTAAGATTCCATACGTACCAAAGGTGATCGACGCTACAGCCGAGATTGGTGTGCCTTACGGAGAGTATGCTGTCTTCAACACCGACCTCACCCTCTTGGAGCGTGCCGAGGCTTATGCCCTCTCAGGACAATATGCCAAAGCGTTGCAGGACATCAATAGTGAGCTATCTGTCTTCTCAAAGAATAGGAAGCAGTTGACGCTGGCCGAGATACAAGACTTCTATCGTTCAATGGCCTACTACACGCCAACGAAGCCTACTCCAAAGAAGGCTCTTCACCCATCGTTCAGCATTGAGTCGACAACACAAGAGCCTCTCTTGCAGTGTCTCCTACAGCTGAAACGACTCGTGACCATCCATGAAGGACTCCGTCTACAGGATGTTAAGCGTTACGGAATAACCCTCTATCGTAGGAAGGTAGACGTTCAGTCGAACGTGACAGCCGTCACCGACTCTATGAAAGCTGGTGATCCACGACTCGCTATACAGTTGCCTCAGGACGTTATCACGGCTGGCATCACTGCTAATCCACGTAATAATTAAAAAAGAAAGGTTATGAAAAAGTATTTATATTTGGTCGTTACCGCACTGGTAGGCTGTGGTGTGCTGTTGTCATCATGTAGCGATGACAAGATTGAGGGCGACTCTATCTTCTCGACAGCACCCGTGCATCGCAACCCATTCGACCAGTGGTTGTATAAGAACTACACCATGCCTTATAACATAGAGTTTCAGTATCGACTCAAGACAGAGGAGACCGACCAGGCTTATAACTTTGTTCCGGCCGACTCAGCAAAGTCGGTTAAGTTGGCTATCCTCACGAAGTACATGTGGTTTGACGCTTATGCAGAGACCGTTGGACTTGACTTTGTCAAAGAGAACTCGCCACGTATCATCGTTGTCACGGGTACTCCGGGCTACACACGCTATCGCACTGAGGTCATCGGTAGTGCTGAGGGCGGATATAAGGTGCGTCTCGGTAAGGTCAATGCACTCACTGACGACCAGCTGAAGGACTATGGTAGTATGACAAACTACTACTTCCATACCATGCACCATGAGTTTATGCACATCTTGAACCAGAAGAAGCCGTACGATGAATCGTATGATAATATCTCTCGTTCGGACTATGTTAGTGGCAACTGGACCTCTATCCCTGATAAAAAGGCACAGAGTATGGGATTTGTTTCGGCCTACTCTATGGAGAACCCTGCCGAGGACATTGCCGAACTCTACTCTATCTACGTGACGAGTACACCGCAGGATTGGGCCACTATCATGCGCAATGCGGGTAATAAGGGTGGCTCTATCATCAACAGAAAACTAAAGATGATACGTGAATACATGAGTAATTCATGGAATGTAGACATCGAACTGCTGCGCAACGCTATCCTCCGTAGAGGTGGGAAGATTGGTTCGCTCGACCTTAACACGCTGGAGTAATAACGGTGTTCTACGTATATTATCAATAAACTAACAATCAAGGGTTTACGACCTTGGCCTTCTCTCCCACACAGGGACTGCCGATGGGCGCACAAGACGACCCACGGCTGCCGAGAAGACAAGGCCAACTGACCCAATAAAAGGAAATGGATAAGCAAATGAAAAAAGTATATTTACTGTTCATGGCTATCATGCTGACGCTCTCTCTGCAGTCGTGTCTGCATGACGATAAGACCACCTTCGACCTCCCAGCGGCCGACCGCATAGAGAAGAAAGTTGCCGATTACAAAGCACTCTTAGAGTCGGCTGACGACGGATGGGTGATGCAGTATTACACAGGTAAGAACTATAGCTATGGCGGATATACGTTGTTACTGAAGTTCAAGAACGGCAACGTGACTGCTATGGGCGATGTGAAGGATATCGAAGCACAAGCTACTTCGGGCTACGATGTCGTGAAAGACCTCGGTCCGACTCTCTCTTTCAATGGCTATAACGCTGTCATTCACCCCTTGGCGGAGACCTGGTTGGGTAGTCCTGACGGTGCGCAAGGCGACTATGAGTTCTCTATTCTCCGTGCAACAAACGATAGTATCTTCCTTAAAGGACGTAAGTGGCACAATGAGATGCTTCTCACTCGTCTGCCTAAGGGCACTAACTGGGAGGAATACATGCTCGGTCTTGCCACGGTGATGCAGGGGATGAACGTCGAGACCTACGACTTTGTCTTGGGCAATGACACCCTCGCTCAGGGCACACTGACGCAGGAGGTGAGACGACTCAACGTCACCATTGGCGACTCTACATGGTCGATGCCATACTGTACCACCAATACGGGTATCGTACTTCGTCAACCACTTGTCATCAAGAACAAGAAGTATCAGCATTTTACTTGGAATGAGGAAGACCACTCGCTGACGCAGGACGACCTCAAAATCATACAGTTCTTGCCGAAGAGCCATAAGGATATCGACTTCTGGATAGGTGAGTGGCAACTCAAGACGAGCCTCCGCAAACGTATCAGACTTACCTTGGAGAGGGGCACGGTGGCTAATACACTGAAGGGGACATTGAACCTCAATAACGTCAACTACGAGATTCTCCTCACTTACGACCCTGCCACAGGCCACTTGGAGTTGCCGGGACAGCCCGTTACCGACCCTACTTATAAGTATCCGGCAGGTATTCTTCTGATCCCAGCATCCGCTAAGGAGGGTAAACTCTTTGGTGATGGAACGGGTAGTCTGTTCTTCACTTGGGATGACGACATGGAGCGTGCGAAGGCTGAAGACAGTGGACAGATAACGGGTCACACGGTTGACTCCTTCTTTGGAGTGGCTTACGGCGAAGACCTCCAACCGGTCACTGACGCACAAGGCAACTATGTCTATGCCTTCACGCTACCTAATATTCAATACATGACGAAAATTAATTAAGGATGAAAAAGTATATTTCTTTATTCATGATCGCTGCTGTGGCCGTACTCGGAACGGCTTGCAGCAACAATGAGAACGAACTGCCGGAGTATGCCGCAGGACTGAATGTCGTGAAGGCGGAGACGGCCTTTAATGTCGTCGGGGGTACAAAGGAGGTGAAGATGGCGTCTGAACCGGCCAAGGCTTACGCTCAAGACGCCTGGCTGACGGTGACGAAGAAGGCTGAGACGCTCCTCCTGACGGCAACAACGAATACGAGTCCACAGAGCCGTAACACGCTCTTGGTCGTTAAGAACGCTCAGGGCGACTCTATCACACTGAATGTTCAACAGGAGGGTATCACCTTTGGACTCCCTGCGGGGCAGGATATCTACACTGACGACAAGGCGGTGCAGAAGACTATGATTGCTACTGCGAACCTGCCTGTGACCTATACGACTACTGGCGACTGGCTTTCTGTGGACGAACAGGGCAGTGAACTGACCGTGAAGGCAACGGAGAATACTACGGGTAAGGCTCGTGTGGGATGGGTCATAGCAAAGGCTGCAGGACTGGTCGACTCGCTGAAGGTGGTTCAGGCTGCTCTCTCCGACTTCGTGGGCGACTATGTTCAGACGGCGAAGATGCGTGACGCGAACCGTAACTTGGTTCGCAAGACGTCTAACGTACGCATTGAAGCAACAGGAACGAATAAGGCGAACTTCATTGTCGACAATAAATACACGTGGCCAGTAGACTTTATTCCGGGCAAGGGCTTTAAGATGACGAATGGTAAGGTGGTCTTTAAGCATGAGGTGCAGACTGGGGTTTACGAATACTACATCTCTGTCATCGTGGCTGATGACTTTAGTAAGGAGCACGAGACGGCTATCAATGGTACACAGGAGAGTATCTTCTTGGCTATTGACAATGCTGGTAAGCTGGGCTTCAAAGAGTACCAGAAGCTGGCTTCTGAGCAGACTTTCTCTTCTTACGGATGGAACCGTTTCTCCGATTCTAAGCCTGTCATGGGTGCCTACCGTGGTATCGGGGAGGTCTATGTGGAGCCGACAATAGAGAAGACGAATTGATGGTTCCAGTTGACAGGTTGACGAGTTGACGAGTAAACCAGTTGCTTGTAGAGACAAAGTATTTGTTAGACAAAGTAACAAGGGGACTGCTACAAGTTGACAAGTTGACCCGTTAGACAAGTTAACCAGTTGCTTGCTGGGACAGGGGAATTGTTAGACAGAGTAACAAAGGGACTGTCCCAGTAGACAAGGGAATGGTTAGACAGAGTAACAAAGGGACTGTTCCAGTAGACAAGGAAATGGTTAGACAGAGTAACAAAGGAACGGAGATTAGTAACACGTTAACAAGTTAACGAGTCTGCCATGGGCCTCTAACGTAGACTGAAACGTATGGCAAGTTGACAAGTTGGCCTGTTTGACGAGTTTACAAGTTGCTTGCGAAAAGCGAAAGAATATACTGACATATTTTAGTTGACGAGTGAGTGAGTTTCTAAACTTGCTCACTCATTTTCTTTTGATTACTTCTCACCCACACTATCTATTAACTTGTAAACTCGTCAACATGTTTACTCGTCAACTTAATCTCACAACTCGTTTACTCGTCAACTTGTCTACTCGTCAACTGTACTCCCCCCTCAAGAAAGTAGAAGAGCCTCTTCTTCATTCGAGAACATGCCCTTCTTGCATGCAGAACACGCCCTTCTTGAGGCAAGAAGGGTATGTTCTCAAACGCAATATGTAACCACTTGATTTCTTGTGGGTTATGAACTCCATTAAAGGTGATAATATTCTCTCATTTTAAGAACAGTTTGCTTGGTTATACGTAATGAACTTTTACGCTCCGAGTTGGGATACATGCAAGGCTATGGAGTGTTTCTTTTCTTATGGAGGGGAGTTTTTTCTCTCACAGAACTCACAGATTTAACAGACCCTTTTTGCGCACAGTTTCGATCCCACAGAACGCCTCCGGCATACAGATTTCACAGAGCGTTATTGCTAATGAAGATACCATAAGGAGGCTAAAAGCAGCCTACATCCAACCCATAGGGGTATCTCGGTGATCACTCCCCTTCCCTTCGGGGGAGGGGACGGGGGAGGGGCCGCTATCTTTCTGACACCTGTCTCCCTTTGTCATTATGTCATTATGTCTAAAAAATCACACCTGTCTTCTTTTGTCATTATGTCATTCTGTCTAAAAAAATACATCTGTCTCCCTCCGTCCATCTGTTACTCTGTCTTAAAGACCACCCCATCTGTTACTCCTGTCCTCCTGTTACTCTGTCTTAAAGAATTACCCTGTCCCCTCTGTCTTACCCTTCTTTCGACTAAAAAACATGCAAATTCTTTCCAATGTTTGCAATATTGGAAAGAATTGATTAGCTTTGCAAATAAACAAGAAGGTATGGATATAGAAAGGCCACCACATATTAGTAAGGACGAGCTGGTAGCTGCTATGCTTCATCAACCAAGTCGGCAAGTAGGTGAAATGATTGACAAAATCAATGAGACCTTCGACTATTGGGATGCGGTTAAGTATAAGAAATGCCCAGCCGATTGCTCACCTCAGCAGTTATGGACCCTTGTGAAAGGCGCAAGGAGCAGATGTTCTATAAGTATATGGGATAAGTATGACATTAGACTGAGCTTAACAAGCTCGATGCAGAGGATGTGCCACCTTATTGACCTGTACTGGGGTGGTAGTCAGGGAAGTAACTCCATCATTGATGCGAACAACAAAGAGCAGTATTTAGACAGCTCTTTGATAGAAGAGGCCATCTTCTCAAGTCAGATGGAGGGCGCCGCTACAACGAGGAGAGTGGCTAAGGAAATGCTCCAAAAGAAGATGACGCCGAGGGATAAGTCCCAACAGATGATCCATAACAACTACCAGACTATACAATATATAGTAGATCATAAGGATGCGTCACTGTCTACCGATCTGCTGTTACAGATACATCGGCTCATGACGAATAACACGATGCTTAACCCTGAGGATGCAGGACGCTTCAGGAGTAATGACGATGTTGTCGTGGAGAATGGTATCACACATGAGACGGTGCACACCCCTCCCTCTTATAAAGAGATTCCGCAGTTTATAGACGACCTCTGTGCGTTTTTCAACGACAAGAACCCTCAACAATTCATCCATCCGGTTATCCGTGGCATCGTGATCCATTTCATGATTTCATTTGTTCACCCTTTCGTTGATGGCAATGGCAGAACTGCAAGGGCGATGTTCTTTTGGTATATGCTAAGAGAGGGCTACTGGCTGACAGAATACCTGTCTATTTCAAGAGTCATCGCACGGTCGAAGAAGGCATACGAAAAGGCCTTCCTTTATACAGAGATAGACGGAATGGATATTGGATACTTCGTTGCGTATCATCTAAAAGTGTTGGAACAGTCATTCCAACAACTACAAACTTATATCAAGCGGAAGCAAGAGGAGAAGAAAGCGGCAAGTCGTTTCCTGCGCATGGGGAACTTTAATGAGCGGCAAGCAGAGATTATCAAGCTCTTTGCTGATGAACCCACTGCAATGGTGACCATCAAAGACTTGGAGGTTAAATTCGGTGTTAGTCCAACGACAGCCAAGTCGGATATCATCGGTCTGTTAGGTGAGAACATCGTCTCGGAAATCTCATTAAACAAGGTGAAAAGGGCTTATATCAAAGGAGATGGCTTAGACGAATTACTCTCTAAAGTGTAGGACGCATCGTTGTCAATTCTTTCCAATTCTGCAAACATTGGAAAGAATTAGATTACTTGACGGCTTTATTCAACCTTTGTCAGACGCCTTTTTCGTTCAGAAAGCGTTTTTCATGAAACATGATTAGGGTTAGCACGCCTTTAGCCTTGTGTTCGGTGGCCATAAGCGGACACTCATCGGCATTGCATCAGGCGGTCGCCTCCGTTCTGAGGCGGTGTTCTGAATGAGCTGTTAGGGGCTGTTGGCGGTTCTCACACATGCACTTCATGCTACAAGCGGGTTATGATGATTACAGCTACAAGCGGCTGTTGTCGGTTTCCACCAATGCCCTTCAACAGACAAGGGGATGGTGAATACTATTGTTGTTAGGGCTGTTGTCGGTTTCCACCCATGCCCTTCAATAGACAAGTGGACGGTGCATATTACTGTTATTAGGGCAGAGTTCGATTCTACACATACAAGATTAAGACTTGAGAGGATACAAAAAAACCTCGGTAAATACCGAGGTTTCAGCGGTGCGTACGAGACTCGAACTCGTGACCTCCTGCGTGACAGGCAG
>ERZ1674149.369-NODE-369-length-11809-cov-9.799047_pt1 | contig 11809 bp, 11 predicted proteins | sample MGYA00581311_ERZ1674149 | MGnify/ENA primary metagenome ERZ1674149 (study PRJEB41354, sample SAMEA4873312) | human saliva metagenome | biome: human-associated habitat [ENVO:00009003]; feature: mouth environment [ENVO:08000002]; material: saliva material...
AGAAGTGGCCCGCACCGGCAGCAAGGCCGGCGACGAGGGCGAGGGGCCAGAGCTGTCGCACGCCGCGGGAGCCGTCGAGGATGAAGAGCATCAGCACCGGGATGAACAGACAGAAGATCCACGTCAGGTGGCCCATGTCGCCGGCGACAACAACCGGGTCGGCGCCACCGAGCTTACCGGCGGTCGTGGTGGGGATGGCCATGGCGCCGAAGCCGACGTTAATGGCGTTGCCGACGACGGTGACGACGGCGGCCTTGATCTTGGGCACGCCGAGGGTCACGAGCATCGCACAGGTGATGGCCACGGGAGCACCGAAGCCGGCCAAGCCCTCGAGCAGGCCGCAGAAGCACCAGGCGACGATGAGGGCCTGGGCGCGCTGGTCGCCGCGGCCGATCGTGTTAAAGACGGCCTTCAGGTCGGAGCTGCGCCCCGACTTCTCGGTGAGGTTGTAGAGCCACACGGCCGCGATGATGATGTAGATGATCGGCATGAAGCCCATCGCCGCGCCCTGCGTGCCGGCCAGGAGCGCCATGCCGACGGGCATCTTGAAGGCAAGGACCGCGATGACGAGCGAGGTGACGAGCGAGATGATTGCGCACCAGTGGGTGGCGACCTTGAAGACGCCCATGAGGACGAAGAAGAGGATGAGGGGGAGGAGGCCAACGATGGCCGTCAGGAAAACGTTGCCCGCGACGGACGTCGTCGACGGGGTAAAAGATTGGGCTAACAACAGGGGGGTCATGACTGCTCCGCGCGTCGTTGTGTGGGACATTGGACCCAATTATCATGACATATGAACGGCGTGAGCGAGGAACTTTGCGCGGAGAAAAGACGTTCATCCCCCTTGCCGCGCGGCGAAGGCCCGCGGAGGCGGCCGCGCCGCATCTCACGTCCAGTATGCGCAGCCTTTGCTCAAAGCTGCAGGAGCGCCGATAGACTTACGAGTTGTGAAGACTACATCGACCGTCCCAGTCCCCTCCGGTTCGCCCATGCCGATTGGCAAGTACCGCGCGTTCCTGGACACGAACCCCGTCGACCTGCCGGATCGTCAGTGGCCCTCCAAGCGGATCACGAAGGCTCCGCGCTGGATGTCTACCGACCTGCGTGACGGCAACCAGGCCCTCATCGAGCCGATGGACCCGGCCCGCAAGCGTCGCATGTTCGACCTGCTCATCAAGCTGGGCTACAAGGAGATCGAGATCGGTTTCCCCTCGGCCTCTCAGACCGACTTTGACTTCGTGCGCTCGCTGATCGAGGATGACGCGGTGCCCGAGGACGTGACGATCTCGGTGCTCACTCAGTCGCGCCCCGAGCTGATCGAGCGCACGGTCGAGGCCATGGTGGGCTTCCCGCGCGCCACCGTTCACCTCTACAACGCGACGGCGCCCGTGTTCCGGGAGGTTGTGTTCCACGCGGACAAGGCACAGACGATCGAGCTGGCCCAGTTCGGTGCGCGCGAGGTCATCGCCCAGGCGGAGAAGCGGCTGGGGGATGAGACCATCTTCGGTTTCGAATACTCCCCGGAAATTTTTGTGGACACCGAGCTCGATTTCGCCCTCGAGGTGTGTGAGTCCGTCATGGACGTGTGGGAGCCGGGCGAGGGGCGCGAGATCGTCCTCAACCTGCCCTCCACCGTCGAGCGGTCGACCCCGAACGTGTTCGCCGACCAGATCGAGTGGATGAGTCGCAACCTCAGCCGCCGCGAGTTCATCGCCCTGTCCGTCCACCCCCACAATGATCGTGGCACCGGTGTGGCCACGGCCGAGTTGGCCCTCCTGGCTGGCGCGGACCGCGTTGAGGGCTGCCTGCTGGGTCAGGGCGAGCGCACCGGCAACGTGGACCTGGTGACCCTGGGTCTGAACCTGTTCAGCCAGGGCATCGACCCGGGCATTGACTTCTCGGATGTGGATGCGATCCGTCGCACGGTCGAGTACTGCACGCAGATGGAGACCTCCCCGCGCGCCCCCTACGTCGGTGACCTCGTGTACACGAGCTTCTCGGGCTCGCATCAGGACGCCATCAAGAAGGGTTTCGCGGCCCGCAAGGCCAAGGTGGACGCCGCTGGCGGCGACGAGAACGCCGTCGTGTGGGAGCTGCCCTACCTGCCGATCGACCCGCACGACGTGGGCCGCTCGTACGAGGCCGTGGTGCGTGTGAACTCGCAGTCCGGCAAGGGCGGCGTCGCCTACCTCATGTCGACCGCGCACGCCCTGGAGCTGCCGCGCCGCCTGCAGGTGGAGTTCTCCCGCATCGTCCAGCGCCACACGGATACCTACGGCGGCGAGATCAACGCGGCTACGCTGTGGCAGATCTTCGCGGACGAGTACCTGCCTACGAGCGCCGCTCCCGGCCTGGAGCCGTGGGGCCGCTTCGAGATGCGTTCCTCGCAGGTGTCGTCCATGGACGATGAGAGCGTCGAGCTCAAGGCGACGCTCACGGATAACGGCGAGATCGTTAAGGTGCAGGCTTCGGGTACAGGCCCGATCGACGCCTTCGTCTCGGCGCTGCACGAGTTCGATCTTGACGTGCGCATCCTGGACTACTCCGAGCACGCGATGAGCCAGGGCCGCGACGCGCGCGCCGCCGCCTACGTTGAGGCCGCGGTCGACGGCCAGATCGTGTGGGGCGTCGGCATCGACTCCTCGATCACGCGCGCCTCGTACAAGGCCGTCATTTCGGCGGTCAACCGCGCCTTGCGCTAAGTGCGCACATGCGAACAACGGACCCCGGCCTCGTCAGTGTACGAGGTCGGGGTCCTTCGTCGTATCAGCCGCGGCCCGAGGTCCTGGTGGGCTTGTTGGCGAACATCGTCAGCGAGCGCAGGATCTGGCCATCCAGGACGCGAGCGATACGCTCGGTGAGGATGTAGGGGTCGGCGCTCATGCCGTTGGCAAGCCACTGGGAGACGTGTCCAAGCACGCACAGCGTGAAGTGGTCGGCGACGAACATGCGGTCACCCTCGGTGATGGTCAGGTTTGCTCCAAGCTCGTCGACGATGGGTTCCATGACGGAGCGCAGCTGCTTGTGCAAGAAGAGCTGGAGCTCCTCCATGCCAAGCGAGGAGATGACGGAGCGCGTTTCCTCGGGGTGGGACTGCATCCACACGAGCATGGCCAGCAGGCCGTCCGACCATTCGTCGTAGCTGGAGTGGGTGCCAACCTGGTTGCCGACCTCGCGTTTGAAGACCCACACGGTCAGGTCACGAATGTCGGAAAAATGATAGTAGAACGCCTGACGGGTCACGCCGGCAGTGCGCGTGAGTCCGGAGACTGTCACCTTAGACAGTGGCGTGGTCATGAGCGCGTCGCGCAGCGCGAGCGCGAGCGCCGTTTTCGCATCGGGGTGGGGCATCGGAGGTCCTCGTCAACGGTCAGAGAGAGGTTACGTGCGAACTATACATGTCAGAATGCGGAACCGCTTAATCCCGCGCCTAGACACAACTGACCAATTGTACAGCGCGTCCCTGGCCACACGTGAATACTCTGACCATATTGCGTCTTGACACCTCGGGCTGACCGCAATCAAAAAGTTATAAACAGGCACGCTGTGGGCATTTGGGGCTGTGCTGCGTGAGCTGCGTGGGCGTCGCGGGGCGGTCGAGAGTGAGTCGGTGGTCAGGTTATCGTTCGTGGTTCGTCGTCACAGGGGGGTTGGTGTTGCGCGGCATGAAGAACCCCGACCTCGTCGAGTGGGACGAGGCCGGGGTGGGCTGCGTTGTGCACCCTCACGCGGCTGGTGGGAAGGCCGCGTTACTGTGCCAGGCGTGCCAGAGCCGGGGTGGTCTGGTCGGTCATGAGGACCCGCATACGGGCGATCGCGACCGAGGGGTTAACCTCCAGGCCCGAGAGCATCCACTGAGCCATGTGGGCGGTGGAGGCCAGGGCGAAGTGCTGGGCGACGACGTCGCGTGCGGTGGCGGTGGCCGATCCGTCCAGGCGGGACTCGATGAGTTCCTGGATGTGCGAGGCGAGGAATGCCCACAGGTCGTTGGCCTCGATGGTCTTCATGGCGGAAGCGGTCTCATCGCGGTGCTCGTGCATCCACATCATCGTCGCTTCGATCGCGTCGAGCCATTCTCCCGAACTGGTGGTCAGGCGCGCTGTGATCTCCTCGCGGAAAACCCAGGCGTTGAGGTCGCTGAGTGAGTTGAAGTGGTAGTAGAACGCTTGACGGGTGACCCCGGCTGCGCGTGTCAGTGCGCTGACAGAGATCTTTGACAGAGGCGTCTGCGTGAGGGCCTGGCGCAGTGCAGTGCCAAGCTTTTCGCGGGCATCAATCGGGGGAGCCATATCTTTCCTTCCTTCGACGGTTACGAGTAAACCATACCACTTGCGAGAAAACTATCTACTCGAAAACTGTGTGCAAGGTGTTAGACCGACCACGCTGTCAGTTTCTCACACTTTGCTGACAACGCCCACAGGGGGACTTGTCGGTGACCGTGACACCACACTTCACAACGAATTTCGCCCAGCGCGACGCCTCGCACCCAATGCCACCACGGCCTCGTCCCCCCGTGACACAATGACACCGTGATGAAGTCTTACCGAGACGAGGCGATCGTCCTGCGCACCCACAAGCTGGGCGAAGCCGATCGCATCATCACGCTGCTCACCGCCGAACACGGCCAGGTCCGGGCCGTGGCCAAGGGCGTGCGCAAGACGACCTCCAAGTTCGGCGCCCGCGTCGAACCCTTCTCCGTCATCGACGCACAACTGCACCGCGGGCGCAGCCTCGACACCCTCTCCCAGGTCGCCTCCATCGCCCAATACGGCGAGTCGATCGCCGCCGACTACGACCTCTACCTCGCGGCAACCGTCGTCGTCGAAACCGCCGAGCGCCTGACCGCCGACGCGCACGACGGCAGCCACTCCCAGTACCTGCTGCTCTTGGGAGCCCTCAACGCCCTCGCGCGCCGCCGCCACGACCCTACGCTCATCCGTTCCTCCTACACCCTGCGCGCCCTCGCGCTGGCCGGCTGGGCCCCCTCCTGCTTCGACTGCGCCGTGTGCGGAGCACAAGGACCCCACTCCTCCTTCTCCATTCCCGACGGGGGCACCGTATGCGACACCTGCCGCCCGCCCGGCGCCTCCTCGCCCGCCCCCGACAGCGTTGCCCTCCTCGGCCAGCTCCTCAGCGGAGACTGGGCGCACGCCGACCGATGCGAGGCCTACGCACGAACCGAGGCCTCGGGCCTTATCTCCTCCTATACTCAATGGCATCTCGAAAGGCGCCTGCGCTCGCTCACCGTTATCGATAGGAGCCACCCATGACCACCCATCGTCCGACCCCCATGGATCGCGCACCCGCCGACCCCGCCGCGCCCTTGCTCGGACCCGGCCAGTGGCACGTGCCCGCACCCACCTTCAAGCGCAGCGAGGTCCCCGCACACGTCGCCCTCATCATGGACGGAAACGGGCGCTGGGCCAACTCTCGCGGCCTGACACGCACCGAGGGGCACCGGGCAGGGGAGTACGCCCTCATGGACACCATCGCGGGCGCCATCGACGCGGGCGTACGCTACCTGAGCGTCTACACCTTCTCCACCGAAAACTGGAAACGCTCGCCCGCCGAGGTCTCCTTCATCATGAACTACGCCTCCGACGTGCTTGCCAGGCGCACCGACCAGCTCGCCCAGTGGGGCGTGCACGTGCGCTGGAGCGGACGGCGCCCCCGCCTGTGGACCAGCGTCATCAAGGCCCTCGAAAAAGCCGATCGCGCGACCGAGCACTGCAAGACGCTCGACCTCATCATGTGCGTCAACTACGGGGGACGGGCCGAACTGGCCGACGCCGCGCGCTCCATCGCCGAGGGCGTGGCCGCCGGGCGCCTGAGCCCGCGCGGGGTCAATGAAAAGACGTTTGCGCGCCACCTGTACCTGCCCGACGTGCCCGACGTCGACCTGATGATTCGCACATCGGGGGAGCAACGCCTGTCCAACTACCTGCTCTGGCAGATGGCCTACGCCGAAATGATGTTCGTCGACACCCCCTGGCCCGCGTTCGACCGCGAGGAACTGTGGGGGTGCCTGGAGGAGTTCGCTGGGCGCGACCGGCGCTTCGGTGGGGCTGTCGACCGCGTCGCGCACTCTTAGGCGCGATCCTCGCTCAACGCGAGGTCGACGGCCGCGCGCTTGCGGCGGCCCCACACCACCTTCAGGGCGATCAGGGCGACGATGAGGGCCAAACCCGCCCACCCCCACGGGGAACCGGCGATGGCGCGCACCGCCGCGGCGAACACAGCGAGCATACCCAGGCCGTAGAGCAGAGACCATAGGATACAGCCGGGAATCATCGCGATCGTGTAGGTGCTCCAGCGCATGCGCACCAGGCCCGCGCCAGCGTTGATCGCAGTCTGGATGCCCACCGTCAGGAAGCACAAGGGGATCGCGATGATGCCCCACTTGTCGAGCATCGCAGCGCCCTTGCGGGGGACCGGTCCATCGAACCAACGGGCAACGGCCCCCAGGAATCCTGTACGCCCCGAGGCGCGCATCGCGCCGGAAGCAACGCCGCGTGCGAGCCAGTAGGTGGACTGGGCGCGGAAGAATGCGACCCCGAACAGGAATACGAAGAGGAAGATGCCTTCGCGGGCGAAGGCCGGGACCATGTTGTCGATTCCTGCGGTGTGCACGTGCCCTCCATCGGATACTAAATGAAACGTAGCCTATCCTAACTCAGTGGCTGCTTAACCCGGTAGTTCCCACCGAGACAACACGCTCACGTTCAGGCCGTCCTGTTCTTCTCCTGACAGGAGACGCACGTTCCAAACAGCTCAAGAGAATGTTCGACGTTCGCGAAGCCATGCCCCTGGGCGACAGACGTTACCCACGCCTCGATCTGCGACTGCTCGATCTCCTCAGCATGGCCGCACTCGCGGCACACCAGATGGTGGTGGTGGCTGTTGCTCGTGCAGATGCGGTACAGGGACTCACCCTCGGACGAACGCAGTGCATCGATGCGGCCGTCCTCCGCCAGGCCCTGCAGGGACCGGTAGACGGTTGCCAGGCCCACGTGCTGGCCGTTGGTGCGCAGATCCTCAAAGATCTGCTGGGCGCTGCGAAAGTCGTTCACCCGCGTCAGTTCGTCGAGGACAGCCTGGCGCTGCTTGGTCATGCGCTGCATGTGTGTTCCTAACGTGTGGGCCGCTCAGCTGGCCGCTGCTTGCTCCGGGTGCTGGTTGTGGGTGCGGGCCACGCGAAGCCTACGCACCCGGCGAATGCGGTCGATGATCGCCCTGATCATAAACCCGATCGCGTAGAGTCCGATGGCTCCCACGACGATGGTCGCGCCCGGAGACAGGTCAATGAAGTAGGTCAGGGACAGCCCGCACGTGCAGATGAGGACGCCGAGCACCACAGCGATACCCATCGTCGAGCGGAACGAGCGGGCAGACAGCTGTGCGATTGCGACGGGGATAACCATGAGCGCGCTCACCAGCAGCGAGCCGACGACGCGCATGGCGACGGCGACCGTCAGGGCGGACAGGATGGCGATGAGGAGGGAGAGCGCGCGCACGGGCAGTCCCGTCGAGCGCGCGAAGTCCTCGTCGTTCGTGACCGAGAAAAGCGCGGGGGCCAGGCCGACGCCGAGTACGACGATCCCGATGCCCAGGATCGTGATGAGCGTGATGTCGCTCCAGCGCACGGTCGAGATGGAGCCGAAGAGGTAGGAATTGAGCTGGGCGGAGGTGCCGCCGGCCAGGCCAATCAGCAAAACGCCGCCGGCGATGCCACCGTAGAAGAGCATGGCCAGGGCGGTGTCACCCGATGTGCGCCCGCTTTGACGGACTAGCTCGATCGTGAGCGCACCCAGCAGAGAGATGATGACGGCGCCGGGGATCGCCCACGAGTCGGCTGGGCTCACGTTCGCGAAGGTACCAACCAGCCAGCCCAGTGCGACACCGGTCAGCGAGATGTGCCCGATGCCGTCGCCAAGCATCGCGAGCCTGCGGTGGACCAGGTACGTCCCGATGATCGGTGCGGTCAGGCCCACGATGAGGGCCGCCAGCAGCGAGCGCTGCATCATGGGTGAGGACAGGAGGGTGGTCACGGCATCAATCATTGGTCTCTCCCGTCCAGATTCCACTGACGAGGCCGTCGCCGCCCGCGGTGAGGGAGCTGGCCTTCGTGGGGTGGCAGTGTTCGCCGCCTTGGTGCTGTTCGTGGTCGTCGTCGATGTGCGGCGGGCCGTCATAGGAGACGTGCCCGGCGCTGATGTGCAGCTCGCGGTCCAGGAGCGGGCCGAGCTCGCCGAGCTCATGCAGCACGATGAGGATCGTCGTGCCCTGTTCCTTCGCGTCGGCGACGATGTCGGCCAGCCGCGCGCGCGAAGCGGCGTCGATCCCGGCCATGGGCTCGTCCATGATGAGCAGCTCGGGGCGGCGTACGAGGGCGCGCGCAATGAGGACGCGCTGGGCCTGGCCGCCCGACAGGATGTTCATGGGGGAGTGGGCGCGGTGGGCCATGCCGACGCGCTCCAGTGCCCCCATCGCGCGGGCGGTGTCCCCGGGCATCGCCCATAGGCGGCGAGGGCCGAGCAAGCCGGAGCGCACGACCTCGATCGCGCTGGCACTAATCGCGCCGCCCGAGGAAATACGCTGGGGAACGTAGCCGACCCTGTTCCACGGCACGCGGCGACGCGCGGTGATCGAGCGCCCGAAGAGCTGGGCGTCGCCGCCCGTGATGGGGGCGGTGCCCAGAAGCGCCTTGATGGTCGTGGACTTGCCCGAGCCGTTCGAGCCTGTGATCGCCACGGTCTGACCGGCGGGGATCGTCAGGGAGATGCCGTGCAGAATCAGGTCCGTGTCCCAGGCGACGTGAAGATTATCGAGACGCACGACGGCGGTCGCCTCCGCGTGGGAGGCTCCCGCCGTCGCGTGGGAGTCAGTTGTGCTCACTGGCAGTTGTTTGCTTTCGTCAGAGCAGCGATGTTGTCGTTCATGACCGCGGCGTAGTCCTTGGATGCATCGGTCTGGGACTCGATCGGATCCAGGACGGCCGTGGACAGGCCGAGGTCGTCGGCCAGGGTCTGGGCGACCTTGGGGTCAATGAGGGCCTCGGTGAAGATGGTCGTCACGCCCTGGTCCTTGGCGATCTGGCCGATTTCAGCCAGACGCGCCGGCGAGGGGGAGGACTCCGGGTCGAGGCCGGAGATGCCCACCTGGGTCAGCCCGGTGCGGTCCGCGAGGTAGCCGAAGGCGGTGTGGGCGGTCACGAAGGTTGTGACCTGGCAGTTGGAGGTCTTCATGACGAGGTCGTCGCCCAGGGCGGTGAGCTCCTCGTTGAGGGCCTTGGCGTTGGCCTTGTAGGTCTCGGCGTTGGCCGGGTCCGCCTCGGCCAGCTTCTCGCCCACCAGGGTCGCGGCGGATGCCATGCGAACCGGGTCGAGCCAGAAGTGGGGGTCGGCGCTCATGTCGTGGCTGTGGCCCTCGTGATCGTGGCCTTCGTGGTCGTGGCCTTCGTGGTCGTGATCGTGGGCCTCGGTCTCACCGGACTGGGCCTCGTGGTCGTGGCCCTCTTCCTCGGCCGGGTGGTTGGCGCTGGAGTCGACCTCAACCAGCTCGGCGGCGGGGGAGACGTCGATGACGGTCTTGGGGGCGTGCTGCTCGACGGCCTCGTCGACCGCGCTCTGGAAGCCGGCCAGGTAGACAACTGCGTCCGCGTTGGACAGCGAGTCGACCATCTTGGGGGAGAGTTCAAGGTCGTGGGGCTCGGCGCCCGCAGGCGTCAGCGAGGTGACGGTGACGTGCTCGCCGCCGACCTTTTCGGCCAGGTACTGCAGCGGGTAGAAGGAGGCCATGACGGTCAGGGTGCCGTCCTTGGAGGCGCCGCCTCCTGACGAGGCTGTGGTGGAGCAAGCGGACAGAGCGAGCGCTGTGGCGGCCGCGCATGCGGCAGCAAGGATTCTTTTCGACATGAGAATCATTCTCTAGGCTGGTGAGAATGATTGTCAAGTCAATCTCGGGTCATGGACCCTTGTGATCAGGGCGTTTAGCGCGCGTGCGCCGTGGTTCCACGCACGACCAGATCAGGCGAAAAGACGTAATCCGCGTGCTCAGGAGTGTAGTCGGGTGTGGCCAAGGCCTCGAACAGGTTGCGCACGGCAGCCGTCACGATCGCGGGCACCGGCTGGTGGACCGTCGTCAGCCCTGGGCTGAGGTGTGACATGAGGAAGGAATCGTCGAAACCGATGACCGAGACGTCCGCGGGAACGGAGAGCCCCATCGACGTAATCGTGTGGATCGCGCCGAGAGCCTGCAGGTCTGAGCCGGTGATGATCGCGGTGACCCCGCGCTCGATCAGGCCGCTCGTATGCGCCGCCGCGGCCTCGTACGTATAGAAGGTCTCCTCAATGATGGGTGCGTGGTCGCCGACCAGCTCGCCCATGATCTGGGTGAAGGCCTCGGCCTTGCGCAGCGCGGGGACGACGTGCGTGCGCCCCGTCAGCAGGGCGATGCGCGTGTGGCCCAGCTCGTGCAGGTGCGTCACGGCCGCGCGGATGCCCAGCGCGTCGCCCGTCGAAAAATCGGGGGCGAGAATCTCCGGGCGGGCGCCGTTAATCGTGACCAGGGGGATCGAGCGCTGCACGGCATCGTGGTAGGGGGCGAGGTCGGCGAGCAGATCAGCGTGCCTGCCCGAGACGAAGATCAGGCCACTCGCTCGATGCTCGATGAGCGAGGACAAGTGATCGTACTCCGAGGTTGCTCCGGGTGTCTGCGAGCGGATCATCGCGATGCCGCCGGCCCGGGATACCTCCTCCTGGAGGTGATGGGCGAAAGACGCGAAAATCGGATTCGTGAGCTCGGGGAGCACGATGCCAATCGTGGGCGTGTCGGGAGTGCGCTCGGGGCTCGGGCGGTCGTATCCCAGCTCGTCAATGGCGGTCAGGACCTTGCGCCGCGTGTCAGCGGAGACCTGCCCGACACCGTTGAAGACGCGCGAGACGGTAGCGGTCGAGACGCCAGCGTGGGCGGCGATATCTGCCATGCTCGTGCGGTTTTTCGTCATCGACTCAACTCTCCTTTGGGTGTGTGCGCACGACGTAATACGTACAAATGTAACAGGAAGCTCACAATTCGGAAAATTATTGCAGAAACAAAAACGGAGGTACTACAGTTACGGTTAGCGGGTCGCTGATGGAGGCGACCAGCTCGACCAACACAGGAGAAATAATGCGACGTGGCATCGCAGCACTCGGCGTGTTCGCGGCGGTTACCGCCCTGGCCGCCTGCAGTGGCAAGACTGCGGCAACCCTTACCATCTGGGCGGACGATACCCGTTTTGTTCAGGTTCGTTCCCTCGCTGACGATTTCACTGCCTCGACGGGCGTGGCCGTGAACGTCGTCCAGAAGTCCGAATCCGACATGGATACCGAGTTCACCACCCAGGTGCCCACCGGCAACGGCCCCGACCTGATCGTCATGGCGCACGACAAGCTCGGCGCGCTTGTCGCCAACGGCGTCGTTGCCCCCGTCGACCTGGGCGAGGATAGCTCTGCCTTTTCCGATGTGGCCGTCAAGGCCGTCACCTACAACGACCAGACCTACGGCGTGCCCTACTCCGTCGAGTCCGTCGCCCTGGTGCGAAACAATGCGCTCACCCAGGACGCCCCCACCACCTACGACGACATGATCGCCTCGGGTAAGGTCTCTGGTGCGGAGTACCCCTTCGTCATCCAGATGGGCGACAAGGGTGACCCCTATCACTTCTACGCCTTCCAGACCTCCTTCGGTGCCCCCGTCTTCCAGACCAACGCCGACGGCGAGTACACCTCCGAGCTGGCCATGGGCGGCTCCGGCGGCACCGACTTCG
>ERZ1674149.372-NODE-372-length-11789-cov-5.059400_pt1 | contig 11789 bp, 16 predicted proteins | sample MGYA00581311_ERZ1674149 | MGnify/ENA primary metagenome ERZ1674149 (study PRJEB41354, sample SAMEA4873312) | human saliva metagenome | biome: human-associated habitat [ENVO:00009003]; feature: mouth environment [ENVO:08000002]; material: saliva material...
TCGCCAGGATCTTGCTGGCGTTGGTGTTGTTGGCGTTGGCGTGGGTCCTCAGCGCAGCGATTGACGCATGGGTTCCGGCGGCCGCCGCGATCACGGTGCCGACGGCGCTCGCTGAGCCTCTCCTCTACGTCGCGTGGAAGGAGCGCCGGGCATGAGGTCCGTCGAGATGATCGTTGAGTTCCCTATCGAGGACGCGAACTTGCCGATGCCGCATCTGCTGGGGCTGGCTAACGCCGCGTTCGTCGAGGAGGTCGAGCGCCAGGGGCTGTTGCTGATGTCGCCGCCGAGCCCGTCGGTGTTGCATGCGCGCCGGATTGTCGAGGTGCGCGCGGCCGTCGTGGAGAAGCCGGACTGGGCGCCGCCGACACCGGCCCCGCCGATGTTCGAGTGCCCGAACTGCGGCACCACGATTTTTGCAGCCGGAGAGCCAGAGAAGGAAGAGGCAGAGAAGTGACCGAAACGATGGTGGGCGTCCTCGTCCTGGCACTGCTGGCGCTGGTGACGGCGTACTTGTGGCAGGACTGGCGCACGAACACACGCGAGTTCCGCGAATTGCACCGGCGTTTGCTGCAGAAGCAGGAAGAGCGTCGAGGAGGCGAGAAGAAATGATCACTATCGCGATTGCCGCTGATGACGTGCAGGCTCGCACTGTCGCGGAGACGATGCTCGGCATGGTTGAGGAGGACGGGAAGGTCGAGGTCGCGCAGGCTGAGCTGGCCCGTTTGACTGGCTTGTCCACGCGAACTTTGCGACGCACTCTCGATCGCCTGCTCGCGGCGGGCTGGATCAAGAGGATGCGGGTGGCGTCCCCGAATGCGCCTACGCTGTATGACCTGACGGACCTGGCTGACGTAGCGCAGGCGGTCGGCCTGAAGCCGCGCCGCGAAGAACCCGCGGCCGTGTCCTTGACGGGCACTGGCGTGTTGTCGGCTGAGGTCGCGGCGGACCCGATTGGGGCCGTCCAGCCTGGCCAGCGGTGGTTGATCGACCCGACGCTCCTGCAGGGAGGCTCGAACATCCGCGCGGACCTGCGTGTCGGCCCCGAGTTCGTGGAGACGATCGCCGGCCTCGGTGTCCTCAAGGACATCGATGTCTATCCGACGCTGACGGGCTTGGTGGTCCTTGACGGGCACCGTCGCCACCGCGCGGCCATTGAGGCGGGCTTGGAGACGGTGCCGGTGCGTATCGTCGACGTGGCGAATGACCTGGATCGGATCGGCCTGCAGCTCACGGAGAATGACGAGCATGCGCACACGTCGACCGTTGACCGTGCGCGCGCCATTAACCAGCTCGTGTTGATGGGTCTTCCGGCCTCCGAGTTGCGCAAGCGGGGTGTGCGGGCCAGCGAGGCCACGTTGGCGCGCAGGGTCGCTAACGCTTCGCAGGAGGTCGCGGACCTTGGGGAGGCGGCGAATCTTGGTCTTGATGATCTCGCGAAGATCGCTGAGGCTGAGGCTGACCTCCCTGAGGACATCGCGGGCATGGTCGTCGAGGAGATTCGCGAGGCGCCCGGCAAGATCGATCATTTCCTCGAGCGTGCCCGCGACGAGGCGCGCCGCCGCCAGGTCTATGAAGACGAGGTCCTCGACCTGCGCCAGCAGGGTATCCACGTCATTACAGATGACGAATTCTATGACGGTTTCCCGAAGACCAACCAGTACCTGTGGAACCTGGTCGACGAGTACGGCAACGCGGTTGAGCCGCACGACAACTGCCCCGGCAATGCGGCGTATGTCTCGGTGATCGGCGCGGGTGAGTACACGAGTGCGCAGACGCGCTTCGTGTGTATGGACTACGCCTCGCACGGGCACTTCACCCGTGAGGACAGGGCGAGGACCACGCAGGAAGTCGATCGCGCAGCGACCGTTGAGGCGAACCGTCAGGCGGCTCAGGAAGGCGAAGTGCGCCGCGCCTGGATTAAGGATGTTCTCTTCAAGCGCCCTCTGCCGAAGGACACGGCGCTCCTGGAAATGCCCGTCATCTACAACCAAGCCCAGGTGTCCGACGCATCGCAGGCGAAGGGCCGCGCGCTGGTCGACTTCGATGACATGGGCTTCGGGCTCACGATGTCAGCCGCGCAGGCGGCTAAGGCGCGCCTCGCGTGGTGTATCGGCGTCCTCGAGGGTGGCATGGGCCGTGATTACTGGCGCAGCCCCAGGAGCGAGCGCTTTGACAGCCTCGTTCAGCTGTACCTGCGGACCTTGGAACGCTGGGGATACCACCTCGGTGAGGGCGAGGAGGCGTTCTGCGAGAAGGTCGAGGCTGCCCCCGCGGTCGTCACCTGGGGACCGCGAGCTGGGGAGGTGTACTGATGAGTGTCGAGGATTCAACGCTGGTGGTCGTGTCTCGTGCGGCCTTGGAGGGGGCGCTGCGTGCGGCCCTGCCGCATGTGGCGCGCAAAATTCCCGAGGATGCCCCGGACAATGGTGCGGGCCTGCTGCGCCTGGCCGTCGTCCAGGATTGCGTGATGGTGCTTGCAGTCGCGATTGATCGCAAGCGCGCGATCGCGGTGCGGTTCACCGTTTTGGATGGGGATAGCTACGGGGATGGCGTGAAGTCGATGTGGCTGCGCCGCTCTGCTGTTGAGGCGTTGGCGACGTTCCTCGCGGGGTCTCCCGTCGAGCGGGTGAGCCTCCTCCTCGATGAGAGGGAGGGCGTCACTGTCCAGGAGACGGGCGTCCTGTATGGGCCTCAGATGGCGCGTGTCGCTCCGGCGGCTGAGCCGATGGATGAGGACCGCGTTGACGCGGCGCGCCTTCTGCTGGATGGAGCGCATGGGGTCCTCTATCAGGATGCGGCCGTGGAGATGGACCCGGCTGTTGTCCGAACATTCGCGGCGTCGGCGGCGGCCTGGCAGATACCTCTGCGTGTTCGTGTCGGGGACGGTTACGGGCGGTCCTCGTTCATCTGGGGCACAGACGCGTGCCTTGGCTGGTCCGCTGGATCAGCACTGCTCCAGGCACCCGTGACGGGCGAGCTCCTCTACGACGGACCATCAATCCAATACCTGGAAGCTGCGCTGCTTCCACCTGTACCCATGGGGAGCGTTAGTGCGCCAGCGGGGCTTCGCGTCTACGAGGGAGGGGAAGGACTGTGACTGCAGAGGAACTCAACGAGATCGAGCGCGCGAATCACGTCCGTGCCCTCGAGCGGGAACTATCGCGGGTTCAGGTGCATGCGATCAAAACGGCGTCCGACCTGATCGATGTCGGCGCAGCGATTGCCGAGAAATACGCGCAGACGCCCGAGCAGCGTGTGAGCATCCGCAGGACCATCGGTGCCGTTGTTGACAAGCTCATCGACGGCCTCTACCCGCAGGCAGGAGAAGAACGTGATGAATGATGCGACTGTCGCGCCCCTGTGGGAGATCGGCCCATTCGATCTGCCCCAGGCGGACATGCTCTCGCTCAACGGCCGAGCTGACCGCCGTACTCTCTCCCCGCGGATTCGGACACTGCGCATGCAGGCCAGAGTGATGGCCCGTGCGGCCCACTGCCCAACCTTCATGCGAGCGCGCCTCGTCGCGTGGGTTCGTTTCCCGGACGGCCGCCGCCGCGACCTCCACAACTACATGCCCACCCTCAAGGCCTTCGTGGACGGGCTGGTGGACGCCGGATTGCTCCCGGACGACGACGCGCGTCACCTGCAGGGTCCGGACATGCGCCTCGACCCCCGCCACACGGTCAAGCGCATGGGCATCCCCATGTGCTCCATCCGATTCACCGTCATGCCATTCGAAGAAAACGAGGAGGACCAATGAGCGGCGAAACACTCGTCACCCTCGTCGGTAACCTGACTGCCGACCCCACACTCCGCTGGACACAGTCCGGTTCCGCCGTCGCTGACTTCACGGTGGCCTCCACCCCGCGAACCTACGACCGTAACGCCGGCGAATGGCGCGACGGCGACACCCTCTTCATGCGCTGCTCCGTGTGGCGCGATGTCGCCGAGAACGTCGCCGAGTCCCTCCGTAAGGGCATGCGTGTGATCGTCGTCGGCCGCCTCACACAGCGCTCCTACGAAACGCAGCAGGGCGAGCGCCGCACGGTCGTTGAGCTGCAGGTCGACGAGGTCGGCCCCTCCCTACGCCGAGCCCGCGCGCAGGTCACCAGGCACCCCGCAGCCGACGGCGGGGCAGGATACCCGCCCCCGCCTCCACCTGCGTCCCACCAGCCCGCCCAGACAACGCAGCAGGCCGCGCCCCGCCAGCCTCCTACGCAGGAAGATCCCTGGGCACGCCAGGCCTCACAGCCAGCTGCGAACTACGCGGCGTGGGAACCGCCGTTCTGATGGAACGGCACTGCCCGGACTGTGGCGTCGTGCTCGCTGCGGGGCATGCGCGCTGCAGGCCGTGCTTCCTCAGGCTTGAGGCTGAGTATCAGCGAAAAACCGAGCGCGACTGGATGCGCAGGAACTTCCCGGAGCACCGGCCCCGGGATCTGTTCCCAGAGGACTACTGGGAACCAGCGGAAATCAAGAACACAAGCGTGAAGGAGGGCAGGTAATGGCCTGGGTCCGAGTCGGCGACGAAGCGCTGAGCCACCCTAAGCTCATGGCGCTGTACGACATCGAGGGAGCGGAGGACATCTCGATCATCGAAATGTTCGGCTTCCTCATGGCTCTCGCGACCTACTCGGCCAAGCACTTGACAGACGGAATTATCGAGAGGGGCGCGTGCTTCCGCGACGGCGAGCGCTCGCGGGTTGTGCGCCTCATCGATGCGGCGGTGGCCGCAGAGCTGCTCACATGGGTTGAGGTGGACGGGGCGCGCAAGTTGCGCTTGTTCACGGATGAGGAATTCATTCACATTCAGCCTCGCGATGAGGTCATGCGTCGCCGCGCACGGTCGCGGGAAAACCGCGACAAGGATAAGAAAGCTGCGGTCATCTACAGGGACGGCGATCAGTGCCGTTACTGCGGGAAGATCGTGCGTTGGACAGGACCAATCGGTCTCAACTTGGGCACGCTCGATCACGTGGACCCGGACTCGCTGGGGGACGCCCCGGTCGAGGGTCTTGTGGTCGCTTGCCATGAGTGCAACTCGTCGCGCGGTCACGCGCGCGAAGCGTTCGACGCGGCCTCGCCGCTGCGTCCTGTCCCGTCCACGCCCTATTACGGGGTGTGGTCGGCCGAGTTCTTAACCAGGTACGGATACGACGCTGCGCCGTCCGTGGATCCGGGCACGCCTGTTGACCCCGCCTCAGAGACACCCACGAGGGGCGTTCTCCCGGGCCGAGGGACCAGCGAGCCTGTCGAACCCGGGCGCGGCTCCAGCGGCCCTGAGCTGACCGCTGTGCGTGACCCCGGCGCGTCCGAGAGACGCGCGTCCGAGGGTCCGCGTATTCGACCTAGTTCGGACTCAAGTCCGAACTCCGGTTCGACATCGAAGGGTATCAGGTCGAATACTCTCGGGTCGGGTAGGGACGGGACGGGCCGGGACGGGACGGGCCAGGCCAGGCAGGGGCGGGCCGGGACGGGACGGGCCAGGCCAGGCAGGGGCGGGACAGGCCAGGACGGGCAGGCAGGCGCACCTCGGCAGCAGAGCGCTAAGCGGAACCGTAGAAGGAGAAGGCGATGATGGTCGGCCGTTTCTGCCTTGAGGAGGAGCCGTGCTGAACCGCGTGTGCTCATCCGGGTGTACCTCGCCTGGTGAGCATCTTCCTGACTGCCAGGAAGACTCGTGCCGAGGCTGCGCACCGAGTCCGGCTTACGTCGGGGTCCTGTGCGCCCGCTGCTGGGGGAGACTCCAAGCCGTCGTGCGCACGATGCCGGCACTCGTCGACGAGCTGATGGGCGGGGACGACGCACCCTCGGCGGTCTCATCCTCTAGCGGTAGTCGCCCGCCTGGCTCGTCCTCGCTGTACCCGCAGCAGCGAGCAGCGGCCGACGAGCTCGCGGCGGCGCTGGCCTCGTGGTGTATCCAGGCAGGCGAGCATATCGGCGTGGAGGCTCCTCGGCCGTCCGGCTTGTGGTGGTCTGCTCCTGGTCGCAAGATCGACTCGGAGACAGGCGAGGCTTACCTCGTGGAGGCAGAGCCGGTCGGCATCCGTGTACCTGCGGCGCTGGTTGAACTCGTCCGCTGGCTTGATCCACTGCTCGACCGCGTCGCGGCCGCACCGTGGGCACCCGAGATGCTTGCCGACCTGGCCAGGCTCGACGCAGGCGCACGCGCGAGGTGGGCAGTCGAGGAACCGGAGCGGCGCGTGCAGGACATCGCCTGCCCGTCATGCAACGCCTACTCGCTCGTGGTCACGCCCGTGCGAGTCATCGGCGGGCAAGAGCAGGTAACCTGCTCGCGTATCTCCTGCGGGCGAGTCCTGTCCTCCCAGGACTGGGAACGCCTGCGCGCCTGGTCGGTCCTGGTCGCTCGCATGTCAGCAAAGACCGAGGAGACCTCGGCATGATCGTGGCGGGGGAGGAATGGGAACGACAGTGCGATGTGCCGAAACATGTCCCCGGCCTCCCCGCGTCAACGGTCCGGGTGTGGGCGTCAACGGGCCGGGTGCGGTCGGTCAAGGTCGGCGGCTCCGTATGGGTCGCCGTCGAGGACGTGATAGCGGCTGCGGCCTCGTCGCGCCGCCGCTGCACGACACGACACGCGAACCAGGTGAAGGTTGATTGACAGCGCCGCATGGCAGTTGTAACATTCGTGCCAACGGCAGAAGTGTCGAACAAGCCCCGAGGCGGTTACCGCCCGGGGCTTTCGCGTACCCGCCGGACACGGCGAGCTCCGAGAGGATGAAGCGTCATGGCGTGGTCATCGAGCGATCGCGCGTCGCGGCTCCCGCCTGACTGGGACGAGCGCCGCGCCTTCGTCCGAGCCCGCGCAGGCGGCAGGTGTGAAGCGCTCCTGCATGACGGGACGCGCTGCCCCGCGGCTGGCACAGACTGTGACCACGTCGAACCCGGTGACGATCACCGAGCGGTGAACCTCCAGTGGCTTTGCCGTTGGCACCACAAACGCAAGACTCAGCAGGAAGCCGCGGCCGCGTTAGCAGCTGAGCGGGCACGAAACGCCCCGCGCAAGCGCAAGCATCCCGGCCTCATCGACTAGACCCCCACCAGGGACCCCCTCCCCCACCATCGCAAAACACCGTCAAGAGCTGTCATTTTTTGTTTGTACGGGTCTGGGGAAAAAGCGACCAGCGGAAACCGTTGCCGTCTCAACGCAAACGCCGGATGGTGGGGTGAGGGCGCGGGGGAATTTAGAGGGGTGCCAGGGCGCCGTCCTGGAACACATTCTCCGTGACGGTGATGTATCGCCCCTGTGAATAGAACTCGATCCGCTGCCCGCGCCACACGCGCTTGAAGCCTCGCTGCGGGGCGGCCGTGCCCCAGATGTGCAGGCCTCGCCCGGACGGGGAGATTTCGACGTAGGACCCCGCGTAGTACGCGAGGAGAGTCCGTGCAGCCTCGTTGGGGGTGCCGTGCTCGTCCAGGCAGCTGTCGAGGTCGATGCAGCCGATGCCGTCGCCGAGGACGAAGCCGAGGGGTGCGCCGGTGGCGCTCGCGGCCGCGTGAGTGCTCCACGTGCTCGGATCGGTGACAGATGCCCAGCGCCCCGTGCGTGAGCACAGCGGGCGCTTGTCGATGTGGTTGACCCATCGGGGGCGGCTGGTGAGCGCAGCGGGCAGCACTCGTGGGGCATGCGTCGGTGCGGCGCGGTGGTGAGCGACTCGGCACCGGGTCGAGCAAAAGCGCGCGTCGGCACGCGCCCAGTGTTTGAGCAGAGTCGAGCAGTGTTCGCATGTCCTCACGTCTCCAATTGTAACGGATAATTCGTTGGTATTCTGCGGATAGGCGGGGGTGGTTATGGCTGGTCGTGGCCCCGCGCCGAAGCCGAAGGGCTCGCGAGCTCGCCGGAATAAGGACCCCCAAATCCTGCGTATCATCACGGCGCAACCTGTGGAACAGCCGTCGCTGCCGGTCATTGAGCAAGTCGTGCTCGACGAGAATGGCAAGCCGAGGAAGAAGCGCTTTACGTGGCCAACGGTCACGCGGCGCTGGTGGAAGATGTGGCGGGAGTCCCCACTGTCCGCCGAATACACGGAGACCGACTGGTCATTCCTCCTGGACACCGCGTACCTGCATGCCCTGTACTGGAAGGGCGACTATCGAGTTGCGGGTGAGCTTAGGTTGCGTGTGGCGAAGTTCGGGGCGACGCCAGAGGACCGTGCCAGGCTCCGGATTCAGTTCGCGGTGGCCGATACCCTCGAAGACGATGCCGACGCCGCCGGGAATGAGGCGGCGCCGGTCTCTGCGCGTGCGCGCAGACGGCAGAAGAAGCTGAGGGCGGTGTAGCGTGCCCTGGAAACCGATCGACGAGGACGACGAGTTCCCGACGCTCGGATACGACATCGCGGACTGGATGATGGCGTACCTGCTCATGCCTGACCGGGATCAGGACAGTGAGGAACACATCCCGTTTGTTCCCACGCAGGAGCAGATTGAGTTCCTCGCGAGGCTGTATGAGCTGGACCCAGACACGGGCCGTCGTATCAAGCAGCGCGCGGTGCTGTCGCGTCCGCGTGGGTGGGGCAAGAGCCCATTTCTCGCAGCGATCTGCTGTGCGGAGGCGCTCGGCCCCGTCCTGTGCGATGGGTGGGATGCTGAGGGTCAGCCTGTCGGGGTGCCGTGGTCGACGCGGCGTACACCAATCGTCCAGGTCACGGCCACAACCGATGACCAGACCGCAAACACCTGGGACCCGCTGCTCGAAATGCTGCGGGGGTCACCCGCCGAGGATGAGTACGGCATCGACCCTATGGATTCCTTCGTTGCCCTGAGGCGCGGCCGCATCGAAAAACGAACATCCTCGGCGACATCCGTCAAGGGTGCGAAGGCCGTCATGGCAGTCATGGATCAGACCGAAACATGGCTGCCGTCAAACGGTGGCCCGAAGCTGGCGAAGACACTGCGTGCGAACGCAGACAAGCTCAGGGGCCTCACAATCGAGACCCCCAACGCCTACACGATCGGCGAACGGTCGGTCGCGGAGACGACGGCGCGGTTCTACGAGCTGATCAAGGAGGGGAAAGTCAAGCCCGAAGCCGCTCGGGGCTTGTATTACGACCACCGTGAGGCTCCGCTGGACACCGACATCTCGGACCGCGAATCACTCCTGCAAGGCCTACGGATCGCCTACGGCGACTCGGCAGCAGACCCGCGCGGCTGCGCGATCCACGAGCCCGAGTGCGAACCCGGATGGGTGGATTTGGAGCGCATCGCCGATTCGTTCTGGCACCCGGATAACGATCCCGCGGAGATGTGCTCAAACTTCCTTAACCAACTCACCTCGGCGTCGGACGCATGGCTGACAATGCCCGAGCTGCGAGCCATCGAGGACCACACGAAGCAGATCAGCTCCACCGAGCCGATCACGCTCGGCTTCGACGGTTCAGAAGGCAGGAAGATCGGCATAGCAGATGCAACGGTCCTGATCGGATACTCGGTGACGCAACGGCACCTGTTCAAGGTCGGGATTTGGAGCCAGCCAGACGGCCCCGCAGGCGAAGGCTGGCAGCCCCCGCGCCTCGAAGTGGAACAGACAGTCCGTGAAGCCTTCGAACGCTTCAACGTCGTCGGTTTCTACGCTGACCCATCCGCAGGGTGGGCGCAGGACGTGAAGGCCTGGGAGGCGCGCTACTCGCGTCGCCTGCGCGCCAAGATCAGCGCGTCCGAGCCGATCCGCTATCCACAGCGCAATGTCTCTCAGACGTGTGAGAACTTCGCGCAGCTCCTCTCAGCGATACACCAGAACCTCATCACCTACGACGGCGACCCGACGATGACCGCGCATCTGCTCAACGCCCGCAAGTCCCCGCGACAGGCAGGCTACGTCCTGGTCAAACCGGCGGATGACCAGGACTACTCCAAGATCGACGCGGCCTGGGGAGCAATGTTCGCGTATAAGGCTGGCCTCGACGCAGTTGGTAAAGGCGCGGCCAGGCCGACGGCGCGCCGCGCGCCCAGACGACTCTACTAACACGCACTGGGGAAGGAGGCCCCACCTCATGACGAAAACGCCCGAGGAATGGCTCACCTACCTCACAGCAAAGATGGACAAGGAGCGTCCGCGAACGGATCTCCTGCGTTCATACACCAACGGGTCATCTCCCCTGCCGGAGATGGGCCCGAATCTCGCCAAGGCATGGCTGAAGTTCCAGCGTCGCGCGCGCACCAACCCAGGCAAGCTCGTCGTGTCCGCACTCGCTGACCGTCTCATCCCCAACGGGGTGACGGTCGGAGCCAGCGAAGACAGCCCCGCCGCGCAGGCGGCCGCGCGCATCTGGCGCGACAACCGCCTCAAAGTGGTCTTCTCGGACGCGATCTGGGACGCGGCAACACTCGGGCGCGGCTACCTCCTGGTCACCCAGGACGAAGACGGCCGCGCATGCGTCACCTACGAGCGGCCCGAACACATGTACGTCGAGCCGGACCCGGTCAGGCCATGGCGTGCGCTCGCGGCCGTGAAGGTCTGGCGAGACCAGGCCGCTGGCCTCGACCACCTCGTGATGTGGACGCCGGGCCTGCGCATGTCCTATACGCGATCGGCATACGACAAGTCGCGACAGCTGATCTCCCGTGTGTCCGGGGACTGGCGACTCGACCTCGGCGGCGTCCAGCCCTTCGAGGGCGTGCCGCCGGTTGTGGTTCTCGAAAACAGGTTCGGGATGGGCGAATTCGAACATGTCCTGGACCTGATCGACCGCATCAACTGGCAAACTCTGCAGAGGCTGGTCATTATCAGCATGCAGGCGTTCCGCCAGCGAGCGCTCAAGTCTGCTGAGGGGTCGGCTGGCCTGCCTGCTGAGGACGAGTCGGGGAATGCTATCGACTACCAGGCGATCTTTGAGCCCTCGCCTGCGGCCCTGTGGGAGCTGCCCCCGGGGGTGGAAATCTGGGAGTCCTCTCAGACACAGATCACCGAGATCCTCAACGCGACCAAGGATGATTGGCGGGAATTGGCGGCCGAGACGGCAACGCCGATCTCGATCATGCTCCCCGACTCCGCCAACCAGTCCGCCGCGGGAGCTGAGCAGCCCCAGAAGGCGCTCCTCTCCAAGGCGGGTGACAGGATCGAGAGATTCAAGCCCGCGCTCGCCTACCTCATCGTCAAGGCGCTCGCGGTCGAGGGGATCACCCTCGACGAGGCCGAGACAGTCGAAGTGCTGTTCGTCCCGCCTCACGCGGTCTCCCTCACGGAGAAGTACGCGGCGGCCGTCCAGGCGCGCAATGCTGGCGAGGCGCTCGAAACCATTCAGCGCAACATCCTCGGCTACAGCCCCGAGCAGATCTCGCAGGACAAGCAGCGCCGCGCCGAGGAGCAGATCGCTCTGGCGTTCGCTTTGCAGGACCAACCAAAACCAGCGGCCGCGCAGGAGAACACAGGGGTCTAAACAGGTGACGGGGAGGGGGTAGTAGCGTGGCTGACCTGGACTCGCTCAACCGCCTCACTGAGGCCTACGACGGCCAGGTCCATGCAATCCGACAGCAGATCACGGCCTTCGGGCAGGCCTACTGGGACTCGATGCCGCATTACAGGGACAGCGCCGTCGAGGACATGATCGAAGCGATCACCCCCAGAGTGACCGCAGGCCAGCTCCGTATAGCCGACTTGACGCGCGCGTACCTCGCACAGTGTGCCCGCGAACTCGGCTGGAACGTGGTCCTCCCACCCATCGACCAGGCAGAGATTATCGGCACTCGCGGCGTAGACCCGAGAATCGTCTACCGTCGCCCAGCCGTCGACGTGTACACCGCGCTCGCGGCTGGCAAGCCTCTGCCGC
>ERZ1674149.373-NODE-373-length-11726-cov-10.182761_pt1 | contig 11726 bp, 5 predicted proteins | sample MGYA00581311_ERZ1674149 | MGnify/ENA primary metagenome ERZ1674149 (study PRJEB41354, sample SAMEA4873312) | human saliva metagenome | biome: human-associated habitat [ENVO:00009003]; feature: mouth environment [ENVO:08000002]; material: saliva material...
AGGAGAATAAGTTAACAGTTGTCTCTTCACAGCGTTCAAACGTAATGAGTAACTTGGTAAACATGACCAATACTGTTCGTGCATGTTTCGAGTTGGCTGGTGCTGAGATTGTTGTAGATGACAGTTATCCTGCATGGAAGATGAATCCTAACTCAGAATTAGTACACGTTGCAGTTGAGCAATACAAGAATATCTTCGGTAAGGAACCACTCGTTCTTGGTATTCACGCAGGTCTTGAGTGCGGCCTCTTCTCTGAGAAGTATCCACATTTAGATATGATTAGCTTTGGTCCAACACTTCGATATGTTCATACACCAGATGAGTGTCTGCTTATTCCTACAGTTCAAATGGTATGGGATCACCTCCTTGCTGTTCTTAAGAATATCAAGTAATAGGACACAACCATAATTATTTACACGCCATCTTGCTCCTTAGAACAAGATGGCGTTTTCTTTTTTCTATGATTGTATATTGACTAATATAAGATAGGTTGTGATATCATGGCACGGAGTTTGTTATATACGACGAAGAAAATAGAAAACAATTAAAATTTATATTGCTATGCAAAAAGGAAATATCGGGGTTACAACTGAGAACATCTTCCCCGTTATCAAAAAGTTCTTATATTCAGATCATGACATCTTCTTGCGTGAGATGGTGTCAAATGCTGTTGATGCTACTCAGAAACTGAAGACTCTCTCTGCAACAGGTGACTTCAAAGGCGAGTTGGGTGATTTGAGTGTTCGTGTCAGCTTAGATGAGAAGGCTGGAACATTGACTATCAGCGACCGCGGTATCGGTATGACCGCTGAGGAGATTGAGAAGTATATCAATCAGATTGCTTTCTCTGGTGTCAATGACTTCCTTGAGAAATATCAGGACAAGGCAGAGGCTATCATCGGTCATTTCGGTCTTGGTTTCTATTCTTCTTTCATGGTTTCAAAGAAGGTAGAGATTATCACTAAGAGCTATAAAGAAGGTAGCAAGGCTGTAAAATGGAGCTGTGATGGTAGCCCAGAATATACACTTGAAGATGCAGAAAAGGAGGATCGTGGTAGCGATATCGTCCTTTATATCGATGATGATTGCAAGGAATTCCTGCAGAAATCAAAGATTGAAGAACTGCTAAACAAGTACTGTAAGTTTATGGCTGTTCCTGTTGTCTTTGGTAAGAAGACTGAGTGGAAAGACGGCAAGATGGTTGATACTGAAGAAGATAATGTCATCAACAGCGTTGAACCTTTGTGGGTAAAGGCGCCATCAGGTTTGAAGGATGAAGACTACAAGAGCTTCTATCGTACTCTCTTTCCAATGAATGACGAGCCATTGTTCTGGATTCACTTGAACGTTGACTACCCATTCAACCTTACGGGTATTCTTTATTTCCCACGTGTAAAGAACAATATCGAACTGCAACGAAATAAGATTCAGCTCTATTGCAACCAAGTTTTCGTAACCGATCAGGTCGAGGGAATTGTACCAGAGTTCCTTACATTGCTTCATGGTGTTATCGACTCTCCAGATATTCCTCTGAACGTGAGCCGTAGCTACTTGCAAAGTGATGCGAATGTGAAGAAGATTGCAACCTATATAACTAAGAAGGTTGCTGACAGACTGCAGAGTATTTTCAAAGAGAGTCGTAAGGAATTTGAGGAGAAATGGGATGATCTAAAGCTCTTCATCAACTACGGAATGCTTTCAGAATCTGACTTCTACGAGCGTGCAAAGGACTTCTCTCTTATCAAGGATACCGAAGGCAAGTACTTCACCTTTGAGGAGTATAACACACTCATTAAGGATAATCAGACCGACAAAGAGGGCTACCTTGTAAACCTTTATACAAGTAACAAGGAGGAGCAGTACAGCTATATTGAAGCTGCAAAGCAGAAGGGGTATAGCGTTATTGATGCAAGCGGACAGTTGGATGTACCGTTGCTTTCAATGCTTGAGCAGAAGCAGGAGAAGACACGCTACGTACGTGTTGACTCAGATATCGTTGATCGCATTATTCAGAAGGAAGATGCACCAAAGAATAATCTGTCAGTAGAAGAAACTGACAATTTGTCAGAGGCTTTCCGTTCACAGATTCCTACAATCGAGAAAGCAGACTTCACAGTTGATGTACAGTCACTCGGAGAGTCTTTCCAGCCAGTTCTCGTAACACAAAACGAGTATATGCGCCGTATGAAGGAGATGAGTCAGTTCCAGCAGGGAATGGGTTTCTATGCTCAGTTGCCTGATTCTTATAATCTCGTTCTTAATGCCGACCACCCATTAGTGAAGAAGGTTCTTGACGACATCACTGCTAACACAGCAGAGGAATTAAAGCCTGTAGCCAGCGAACTGAAGGGACAAGAGGCACGTTTGGCAGCTTTGCATCAGTCACAAGATAGCAAGAAGACTGAGGAACTGACACAGGAGGAGAAGGACGATATGCAGAATACTCAGAAGACTGTTTCTGACCTTCAAGACAAGAAGAAAGCTATTGTTGCTGCATATGCTAAGGGTAATGATATTGTTCATCAGCTCATCGACTTGGCATTGCTACAGAATGGTATGCTTCAGGGTGCTGCACTCGATAAGTTCCTCAAACGTTCTATCAGTTTGATTAAGTAAATATAAAGTAGCTATCCTACTTATATACACAAAGTAATTAAAAGGTTCTTCCGTTAAATGCGTAGACGCTTATTTTATAGGCGTATATCTTTAACGGAGGGACCTTGCCTTTTTACACCTCAAAAAACATATCTTCAACTACGAAAAATTCATTACATAAATCCAAATAAAAATCCTCAAATAATGGCAAAAACAACCTATCACGAGTAGGTTTATAACCTTCAATGAATCAATAAGTTACAAAACAGCAAAAGTAAAGATGCCTAATTGGGCTTTAAAAGGGCGTTAGTAACACTTCAAAAGGGCACCTATTGGAAGTCAATTAGGCGTCTTTTAGAAGCTAAAAGAGCATGTGTGGACTTTGAAAAATTGGAAAAATATTTACATTCCTCTATAAACAAAGAGAGGGATTACTTGTAAAAATAAAAAGATTTACTAATAGACTAACTTCAGTTTTAACTTCTATGGGAATATCTACTGAATAGCAATAGTCGCTCTTTGTGCCACTGACACCTCTGTGTAGCGTTTAACTCCGTCTGCTCTTTTTCTCTGTATGCCTTACTATGTAAGGGATTTAGTTTATCACTCCATATTTCGGAAGAATCGAAAAAACTTCTTCTTCACGCTTGCTATCGAATAAGATTTAGTACCTTTGCAAATAATTAACTCATTAACTATGTTCAAGAAGATTTTTAAAGTGATAAGATGGGTATTATCCCTAACCTTTATCTCCACTATATTGGCGGTAGTTGTCTATCGCTTTATCCCTGTATACTTTACCCCTCTGATGATTAGTCGTTGTTTTGAACAGATTGGTAAAGGAGAGTCTGTGAAACTTTATCATGACTGGGTTCCGTTAGAAAAGATGTCAAAATCAATGCCTGTGGCAGTGATGGCAAGTGAGGACCAACGCTTCCTTACGCATCATGGTTTCGACTATCAAGCTATCGAGAAAGCTGCAGAAGACCACCTGAAGAAAGGGAAGAAACTGCGTGGTGGATCTACCATATCTCAGCAAACAGCAAAGAATGTCTTTTTGTGGCAGGGACGATCATGGGTAAGAAAAGGATTGGAAGTTTATTTCACTTTCCTCATAGAAACACTATGGAGCAAACAACGTATCATGGAGGTTTATCTTAATTCAATTGAGATGGGCGATGGAATCTATGGCGTTGAAGCTTGTGCTGAACAGAATTTCGGTATGGAGGCCAGCCAACTTAGTCGAAGAGATTGTGCACTCATAGCAGCGACATTACCTAATCCACGTCGCTTCTCCTCAAAGAATCCTGGACCTTATATGCGCAAGAGAATTGGACAGATTGAACACCAAATGACTTTTATACCAGCCTTTCCAGAAGAACATTAAAACATCTGTATATTAGCCTATTAAACAATTCTGTTCGACAAAAACAAAAAATAAGATGATAAATCAAGATAAGGAAGAGGCTATCCTCTCCGCACTGAACGAAAGCCAGCGTGAGGCAGTTGAGTATTGTACAGGACCATCACTGGTGATTGCTGGTGCTGGTTCTGGTAAGACACGTGTGCTTACCTATAAGATTGCCTACCTACTTAATAAAGGCTTAGCACCATGGAATATCCTTGCGCTTACGTTTACAAACAAAGCTGCAAGAGAGATGAAAGAACGTATCGCACAGATAACAACTGCTAAAGATGCGCAACATCTTTATATGGGAACGTTCCATTCCATCTTTGCACGTATCCTACGTCGTGAAGGGGAGGCTATCGGCTTTGGAAGTAATTTCACTATTTATGACGAAAACGACTCTCGTTCGCTTATTAAGAGTATTGTAAAAGCCTTAGACCTTGACGAGAAAACATATAAACCTGCCTCGGTGCATAACTTTATTTCAATGGCAAAGAACCATCTTATTACTGCTTCAGAATATGCAGAAGACCGTGCTGCCATTGAGCGTGACCGAAGTGCGCGTATGCCGGCTATCCACATGATTTACAAAGCATACGAAGCAAGATGTCGTCAGGCAAATGCAATGGACTTTGACGATATTCTGCTTTATACCTTCTTGCTCTTCCGTGATAACAAAGAGATTAGAGAGAAGTATGGCCAGCAGTTTGAATATATCTTGGTAGACGAGTATCAAGACACAAACTATGCACAGGTTAGTATCATCAGCCAGTTGGCTGAGACACATCGTCGTATCTGTGTTGTGGGTGATGACTATCAGAGTATCTATTCTTTCCGTGGTGCAAATATTGACAATATCCTTGATTTCAAACATAAGTTTGACGATGCTAAACTCTTTAAGTTAGAGCGCAATTACCGTTCAACACAGCTCATCGTACAGGCAGCTAACTCGTTGATGAAACACAACGAACGACAGATTCCTAAGGATGTATTTTCTAAAGAAGCCGAAGGAGACAAGATTCTCTATAAACCTTGCTATAGTGATAGGGAAGAGGCTATGGTTGTTGCGAATGAACTGAAGCGTATCAAACGCAATGATGACTGTGATTATGGTAACTTTGCCATTCTCTACCGTACGAATGCACAGAGTCGTTCTTTCGAGGATGAATTCCGCAAACAAGGTATTCCTTACAAGATTATTGGTGGACTTTCGTTTTATCAACGTAAGGAAATCAAAGATATCATCGCATATTTCCGCTTGGTTTCTAACCCTAATGACGAAGAAGCCTTCCGGCGTATCATCAATTACCCAACACGTGGAATTGGTAACACGACCATTCAAAAGATTATTGATTGTGCCCAACGGAATTCTGTATCGCTATGGGAAACTATCCTCAATCCTATTCAATATGGATTAGATGTCAACAAGGGTACTATGACAAAGCTTTTTGCTTTCAGAACACTTATCAGTGGATTTATTAAGAATGTAGCACTGAAGGATGCATATGAGCTTGGAAAGGAGATTATTGAAGAGAGTGGACTAAGTGCTGATATACGTTCGGGAAGTGAGCCAGAGGACTTGGCTCGTCGAGAGAACTTAGAAGAGTTTATGTCGGCTATGCAGGGCTTTGTGGACTCTGGACGCGAAGAAGGACGAGAAGAGAATGTCTACCTTACTGACTACCTACAGGAAGTAGCATTATACACAGATACTGACAAGGAAGACGATGACACTCCGAAAGTTACATTAATGACAATTCACGCAGCAAAAGGATTAGAATTTCCTACGGTATTTGTCGTTGGATTGGAGGAAAATATATTCCCAAGTCCTATGTCAGCAAGTTCAAAACGTGAGATAGAAGAAGAGAGAAGATTACTCTATGTGGCTATAACACGTGCCGAACGACATTGTATATTGACGAATGCAAAGAACCGTTTTCGCTATGGATCAATGCAAGTGGACAACCCAAGTCGTTTCTTAAATGATTTCGACCCTGCACTGATTCATGTAGAAGATGAAGCAAACAGTGCTTTTGGAGGTGAACGACGTAAGATGCCTTGGGATGAGGATAATAGTTCAAGAAACGCTTGGGGACGTAATCGTTCAGAAGATAATTTCCGTGAGTACGAACCAAACAAGGCATACACGGGTAGCAGACCTTGGGGACAAGAATATCGTCAAATGGGCTCGAGATGGCAGAATTCAAATCCTGTTGCAAGCCAATTTCGTGCTGATCCAAAGCCAAAGATAACTGAACGTAAACGTCCAGAAGCTGCTGTTGACCCATTCTCTGAGCGTGCTAAACGCAGATTAATAGCGGAGGGTGGTAATTTCAAACGCCTATCGTCTGCAATCACAAATGGCGGTAGAACATTATCAACAGAGAGTACTTCAATATCCTCGGTTTCATCGACAGCCTCAATAGCTGGACTCAGTGTTGGCGTGACCATTGAACATCAACGCTTCGGTATTGGAAAGGTATTAAACCTTGAAGGTTCTGGAGAAAATGCTAAGGCAACTGTTGAGTTCCGTAATGCAGGAACCAAACAACTACTTCTGAAGTTTGCCAAGTTTAAGATTATTGGTTAAGAACAATAGAAAACGATAGGCGGTCATAAATGTATTCGCATTTATGACCGCCTATTATCGTTTATAGCTGTAATTATCGTCCACACATCTGTTTATAAGGACAGTATTGACAACTATCAGTATTATCTGTTGGAGCAAAAGCTATATTAGGATTATGTATTTCTTCGAGTTTCTCCGTAAGATTTCTAAGAAAATCCTCTTCATATACGGTGACATCAGTAACTTCTTCCTTATCTATTGATAGTACAGGAGTATAATCTTCACTACCTGCATGTTGGATAAAGAGCAAAGCTGGACTAACAGCACGATGATTTGGATTATGTTCAGAATCGTTCTTTGCTTCAATAAGACTGTATAGCATCGCCTGCATTGTGTAGTCACTCTTTTTACTTAAATTCTTTGAGTCAAACATTTCATCAACACTTTTCAATGACTCCGCTGCTTTTCCACCAGTCTTATAGTCTACAACTCGCAAGCGTGCGCTATCACTATCAACAAGAATCTCGTCTAAACGGTCAATACGTCCACCTGTTTCTATTTGCTTCTCCAATCCATTCACATTAATTGTCAATGAGCGTTTAACAGGAAACTCATGACCAATCACACGCAATGGGGCAGAACGCCGATCAATTCGCAATAATTGATGAAGGTACTTTATGATAACTTCACGATTGATGAGTTGGAGTCCATTGAGCTTTGGATGTTTCTTTACTCCTCGTTGTTGATGAAATAGTTCAGTAGCAAATGCCTCGTCAACAATATCATCCAATGTAAGTTCTGCATTGCCTGATGTGAGTGACTGTGTGCTCTTACCTGTCTTCAACAAATAATCTATGTTCTTAGCTGTGATGACTTCTCTTGGCAGTAACTTTTCATACATAAGCTGTGCTGCTGTATGAAAGATATTACCAAACATTCGATTATCAACATCATCTACATCGACTTCATCGAGTTCATTAATACCTGCAATATACTTAAAGTAATACTTTAGTTGGCAAGTTATATATGTATTAATAGCAGTTGGGGAGAAATAACTGATTTCATCGAGTCTATTCAGCACAGCTTCATTCTTTTCAACCACTTCTGCTTCACAGTGCATAGGCTCTTGCCCTGCTTGCAAAGTTAATCGATGAATTGGGTGATTCCACTCTACCATCAACTGTAAAATGAAACGACTCATCTCTCCTGTATGGCTACCTTGCGTGGAGTTATTATAAAGGAAAGTAACATCTTTTGCCCGCTGAATCAGACTATGGAAATAGTAACTGTAGATAGATACCTTATTATCAATTGTTGTCAAGTCGTATGCCTTACGAATAAGATGAGGTATGAACGATGCATCGTCTATTCCCTTTGGCATATTACCTTCATTACAAGAGAGCACAAGTACATGATCGAAATCGAGATTACGCGTTTCAAGAACGCCCATCACTTGTACTCCACGTGCTGGTTCACCATGGAAAGGAATACTTGTAGCAGCAATAAGCTGTGTTAATAGACGACGGAAGATGATCTTATCTGTATCTAAATCACCATTTATCATCAAGTCAGACAGTCGTGTGAGTAAGGTGTACATACGAAAAACAGACTCTTCAAAGAGTGGGTCTTTGTCAGCTGCACCATTTACACCGATGAAACGGATAGTTTCTGCCAACCAATTAACTAATACTTGTAGGTTCTGCTTATCACTTGGATGGTATTCAAAGATTGAGCCTTCTTTTGGCTTTACATAAAACTGTCGTTCACTATTCAATCGTTCGATGATTTCGGCAACTTTTGGTGTGAGATACTTCCCATAAGGATGTCGTAATACTCTGTTTACATAGTGAAGTCTATAACTCTGTTCTTGTACTGAATAACCTTCTGTCTGTAACGCCCAAAGCTGCGTAACCATCGATGCAATCGGAGTTTGTTGTAACGGATAACCCGTTGTGACATTCAGAGTTTCGACTTCATCAGGTATACAATGGATTACTGTCTGCAACAGATGTTCATCACAAAGAACAATTGCTGTTCGCTTACCATCTTTATATCTTTCATTCTCGCGCAACCACTCGGTGATATAACGTGCTTGTAAGTTCTCTGTAGGAGCAGAGATAATGTTTATATCCTTCTCTTTACCTAAATTATCATACAATTCATCGCTATCGTTTGGTAAAGCATTGGGGAATTTATCAAGCCAACGACAAATATAGTTACCAGCTTCATTTGTTGGCTTCATATAATATCGGTCATAATCCCAATAGAAACTTGCCTTTTCTTCCTTTAAGAAGCGTTTGAAAAGAAGCTGTTCTACCTTCTGAAGTACGTTGAATCCGACAAAAACATAGCATTCATATTGTGCTTCTATCTTTGTTTTCTCTACCACATCACGATAAAGCATACCCTCGTATGCAAGCTTTTGAGATTTAAGCCTTTGCTTGAAATCATTATATATATCATTCAACTTATTCCAAAGAGTTATAAAACGCTCTCTAATACCCTCTGGATTATCATCGAAATTAGCGAAGAAACGGCGTAATTCTACTTTCTGTTCATCGGTAAGATAACTAATATCATCTAACTCTTTAAGGTTACTAATATTAGAGAAGACCATCTCAGCGTTCGCCATATTCTTATCGATATCATCGAAATCGGCTAAGAGCAGTTGCCCCCAACCATAGAAGTGGTCTAAGGTTTCATTCGTATTGCCTGTTACCTCGATGTAACTCTTATAAAGATCGCAAATACTTTTAATAGGATCAGCTATTGTTAGCTCTGAATGTTGACGAAAGAAGTCAGAGATGGTAATATATGCAGGACTCCATACAGGACCATCAGCCAATCGAGCTAATGCTTGATTCAGAAAGAGTGCAGCACGCTTATTAGGAAAGACAACAGCTATATGCGCCATGTCATTACCATACTTCTTCAGTAAATCAGCTGCAACGTGTTCGAGAAATGTATTCATAATTATATATCAGAACGCTTGTTAAGAATGAAATGAAGTTAAGTAATATAGGCTATTCGCCCTTTAATGGAAGAAAAGGAGTTGGTACGATCTCGTTTCTAACGACATACCAAATATAACCAGACACCTTCTCATAGCCCATTCGCATAAGCAAACTCATATAGCGTTGTACTTGCTCATGATATTCTTCACGTGGTTTACCGAACTTGAAATCTACTACAATAATCTCCTTTCCATCGGTCATTACACGGTCAGGACGATGTTCATGAATATCTCCACTCTCCTTATCATAGTCAAGAATAGTGCACTCATTAAACAACTTCCATCGTGAACTAAACCAATCTTTTACTTTCTCATTCATCAGAGCATTGGCAATCTTATTCTGCAATTCTCTCGATGTAACCTCATCATTATAGATAACTCCTTCTTGTTCTAATTCCTTCAAGCGTGGTTCAATATCAGCCTCAGTAAGGATAGTAGAAAAGAGTTGGTGAAGTATATTTCCAACCTTTATATAACGATTAGCATCCGAAGGGTCAATATCCTCACCATTGATAAAGTCATGACTCTTATTACTCTGTCGGAAGCTAACAGGGTGGGGGAAAGTTTCTATCTTTAACTTATGCGTCTTAGGTGTAAGTTCAAAAGGATTCTCCGTAGACTTCTCCTTATCAACACGCTGTTCACAATCCAACAAAGTACCAAAATCGAAACTGATAGCCTCCTTATCACCAGCATCATCAACCGTTGTTTCTGGCAATTCATTAGCAAGATTATCAATAACTAATTGAATAATTTGTGAGCGATCTGTGGCTGTATTACCATTTTGCAACTTAGTAAAAGTGCTTTTAGAAGCCTTTTTACCAGTAATAAATAGATTCTTTCCTGCACGTGTAAAGGCAACATAAAGCAAATTCATGTTATCTACAGTATTCTGAAGATGCTCTTCTTTGTAATCATCTTCAAAGACAGTACCTATCATCTTTTTAGAAAAATCCACTGGAATCAACGGTAAATCTCCATAAGGCTTCTCCTTATTATCACCTGGACACCATATTGTATTACCTACTGTTTTTTCTAATCCCCAATCACAGAAAGGAATCAGAACGTTATCATATTCCAATCCCTTACTCTTATGAATGGTAATCAAACGTATTCCATCAACTTCATCACTTTGAATTGTATTGCTTGAAAGACTATCTTCCCATTCTTCGATGAAATCATCAATATCTGCAGGATGGTCTCTCAAATACTCATTCAATGTATCGTAGAATGTACATACGTATGCACTTTGTCCTTCAAGACTACCGAGATTAAAAAGTGAGTAAATCTCATCAACAAGGTCTACAAGTGACAATCTTAACAAAAAATCAAACTTATCTACATAACCACTTGGTAAAAAAGACTTTAATTCTCTTTCACCTTCATCTACAAATAAAGCATTATTATCTCTATCTGTCTGTATTACTTGTTGTTGATAAAGCTTAACCAACTTACTTTCTGTAAGTTTATCATCAGGATGTGTAAGCAATCGCAGAGCAGCAATAATCACATTAACTGCTAACGAAGCATCCAATTGGAATGCCTCATCAGAAACAATACTTACATCTGTACCAAACTCACCTTGGAACTTGTCGGCAATATCTTGTATTACTCCTTTTGATCGGACAAGAATTGCAATATCCTTTTGTTTATACCCACGTTTTAATAGTTCACAGATATTACTAACTAATTCATTGAGAACATTCTCGTTATATTCTGATACTGCCTTTTTATCATAAGGAAAGAGTTTTATATGAACAGATCCCTTACCATCATCTTTTCTTGGTTTCTGTTCAATCTCTTTATAAGCTTCAATCAACTGAGAAGCACCTTTTATATCATCACTCTCTAATTCTTTAACTGTTTGAATAACGGCCTGCGTAAAGAAAGCGTTATTAAATCGGATTATATTCTCTTCAGAACGATAATTAGTTTCAAGAGGTTCTATCTTTATTTGCTCTTCAGAGAAGTCATACTCAATATTATTTAGTAATTTCCAATCACCTTGACGCCATCGATAAATACTCTGCTTGACATCACCCACAATCAAATTGTGAGATTCTATTTGTGCCATACAGTTGTCAAGTAGCTTGCGGAAATTAGTCCATTGAATAGTACTTGTATCTTGAAACTCATCAATC
>ERZ1674149.400-NODE-400-length-11347-cov-18.261424_pt1 | contig 11347 bp, 9 predicted proteins | sample MGYA00581311_ERZ1674149 | MGnify/ENA primary metagenome ERZ1674149 (study PRJEB41354, sample SAMEA4873312) | human saliva metagenome | biome: human-associated habitat [ENVO:00009003]; feature: mouth environment [ENVO:08000002]; material: saliva material...
TCTTAAACAAAGTTAACAAGGGTGCAGAGTATAGGAATCATTCTATCGTTTATTTTGATAAAGATATTAAAAAGGAATTAAAATTTTCTGACTTGTCATCTGGAGAACGTCAATTAGTCTATATTTTAGTACAAGTTGCTCTAAACGCAACTGAAGAAGAAAAAATATCTATTATTTTAATGGATGAGCCAGAAATTTCGCTCCATCTAGATTGGCAAGAGCATTTTATTAAACGAATAACAGTATTGAATCCAAATGCCCAATTGATTATTGTTACCCACAGCCCAGCTTTAATTATGAATGGTTGGAATGATGTGTATTTAGATATGACAGATATTGCATCTGATATGGAGCAAACACAATCATGATAGGCAATAAACAATATGCTGCTACCTTTTCATCTATAAAAAGTCATAAGCAAAAGCAGCAAGGCGTAATTTATATTGAAGATATTACCGACAAAGAATTTTGGGAAAAAATTGCTACACAACACTTAGTGCAATTATATTCAGAAGAAGGGAGAGCAATTACAGGTAAGTCTAAATTACTGGAGATTTGCAGCAAAAACAATTTAATTGCTATAGATAGTGATTTTGATTTAATTTGCCCTAATCATCGCCGAGAAAGTGTAATATTTTCAGAAAAAAAAGCATTTATCCTACAAACTTATGCTCATGGACTTGAAAATTTGATTTTTTCTCCTGAATGCTTGTATGAGATATTGAATCAAAATTTCAAATTATATTTAGAAGATCATAATAACGATATCCAGAAAATAATTCAGAATTTAACAGAAATTTGGTTTGAACCATATCGTAAATTCTTATTCTTAATGAACAGCCAGCATACCAACTTTAATCATAACGATTGGATTACTAGGATTAAATTTCAAAATACAGAATGTCAAGAAATTGTAAATCTCAATTTTTCGACTTATCAAGAACGGTTAGAGGAGTTAAATCAACATTTAGAACAAAATATTGATGATGAAAAATATCATTTATTTTGCAATTGGTTATCAGAGCATTATTTTGACAGACAACAAGTTTACGCTTTTATTCGTTGTCATGACTGGGCGGAGAGTTTTGTTTTGCCTATTGTACGCATGATTATTAGTAATCGTATAAAAAAGGAAATTGATCATGTTAATGAAAATTTCCAGGGCAATGAGTTAATATACAGAAAAAATCAGGTCAATAATTATTTTAAAGATAATTGTAATATTAAAACGGTCTTGCATAGTTATTTCTACCATTCTTATCTACCTAACTCTTACTCAAACCGAACAGATTTTTTTCTTCCCAAAATTATTGAAGATTATGAACAGATATTGAAATTGCCTTAAATAGCTGTAGAATAGTCAGTATGATTCAGTTTTTAAAAGGCCGTCTGGAACTTAAATTTCAGACGGCCTTTTTCTTTTTCTTAATCCATCAAATTCAATCAAACCAAACAATTTGACTTTCATCCACGCTGATGCGGATTTCCTGTCCGGTTGGCGGTTTATCCGTATCGTGGTCGGCGTGGGGGTACCAAATCAAATCGCCGTATTGCGGATGGGCGAGGGTGAGGCGTATGCCTTCGGCGAGTGGGACGGCTTCGCTGATGCGGACGGCTGTGCCGTTCGGGTCGAATCGGATGGCGTGTTGGGGGATGTAGCGTGTGTCGTCGGTGTTGGCCAAACCGAGCAGCAGGGCGGCTTGGGCGTTGACGGGGCGGCGGATAAGGGTTTCCGGCGTGCCGTATTGGAGGATGCGGCCTTCGTGCATGATGGCGATGATGTCGGCCATGGTGCAGGCTTCCTCGGCGGAGTGGGTCACGAGGATGGCGGGGATGTTTTGACTGCGGATGCGTTCGGCGGTCAGGGTGCGCAGGTGGCGGCGCAGGTGGGTGTCGAGGCTGGAGAAGGCTTCGTCCAAGAGCAACAGCGACGGGCGCGTGATTAGGGCGCGCGCGAGGGCGAGGCGTTGTTGTTCGCCGCCGGAGAGGCTTTCGGGTTTGCGTTGCGCTTCGTGTTCCAAACCGATGTCGCGCAAGGCCTGCATGGATTGTTCTTTGATTTCGGCTTTGGGCAGACGGCGCATTTTGAGGCCGAAACCGACGTTGTCGAGGGCGGTTAAATGTGGCAAAAGGGCGTAGTCTTGAAACATCAGCGAGATATTGCGTTTTTCAGACGGCATGTCGGTGATGTTGTCGCCGTTGAGCCAGACTTCGCCGCTGTCGGGACGCACCAGGCCGACGATGGTTTTGAGCAGGGTGGATTTGCCGCAGCCGGATCGGCCGAGTACGGCGAGGATTTCGCCTGCTTCGACGTTTAGGTTGATGTCTTGGGCAACGGTTTTGCTGCCGAAGCGTTTGTTGATGTTTTTGAGTTGCAACATGGTTTCAGACGGCCTTTAAAAATGGGGTCGGCAACGGATGCTGTCGAGCCATGCGGACAGCGGATGTTTGAGGTCTATCAGGCCGTATCGCCGGCAGACTTCAAGCGTAACCAGCTGGGCATCGTGCATCATGTGTCCGCCCAACATGGCTTCGAGCAGGGTGGGGATGTCCATCAGTTCAAAACCTGCGACTTCGCCGTCTTGGTTGGCGGGTTGGAAGTCTTCGGGCAGGATAATGTCGAAGATATGCAGGATTTCGTTGTGGACACCGCGATTAACCGGGCGCAAACTATATATCTGGGCAGTCGGTCGGATATGGGGTGTCAGCGATGCGGGAATGCCTGCTTCTTCTTCGCCCTCGCGGCAGACGGCTTCAGACGGCCTCTCGCCGCTGCTGATACCGCCGCCGGTCAGGTTGTCGAGTTTGTTTGAATCGACGGCTTTGTGCGGACTGCGGCGGCCTATCCAAAAGCGCAGACTGTTTTCTGTTTCGACCAATCCGTTCAAATGAACTGCCTGACTCATCAGGCCGAACGGGCGGAAGGCGGCGCGTTCAAGTGCGCATAAAGGCTTGCCCGACTGGTCGCAGATGTCGAACTTTTCACCGCGCCAACCTTTGAGCCAACCGCACTCGCGCCATTGTTGCGCCAGCGTTTGCAAACTGTCGCCCATTTCCGGCCAGCTGTCAGTTTCCAAATTCAGGCCGTCTGAAAGGGTTGACTGCCTGCCTGTCCAATCTTGCCCGAGGCGTTCGCGCCATAACGGGTTCAGACGGCCTAAAGGCAGGCCGTTGAGATACAGAATGCACCAATCGTCGGATGCGCCATAGCTGGTTTGCGCCCAATCCCACAATGCATCGTGGACATCGGACGCGAATACCTGTTCAAAGCGGAAAGACTGAGACACGGCACATCCTTCAAAAGAACTAAAGATACGTCGATTTTAGCCGTTTACAGCGAATTTGCAAAACAACCGCGCCACCCGAAAACCGCTATAATAGAGTAAACCATCCGAAACGAGCACATCATGAGCGAATTGAGCGAAATCCTCGCCTATAACCAACATTTCGTCGAAACGGGCGAATACGAAAAATACTTTACCAACAAATACCCCGGCCGCGAGCTGGCCATCCTCTCCTGCATGGACGCGCGCATTATCGAATTGCTGCCCAACGCGTTGGGTTTGAAAAACGGCGATGCCAAGCTCATCAAAAACGCCGGCGCGCTGGTGACCCACCCTTGGGGTTCGGTGATGCGCAGTTTGTTGGTCGCCGTATTTGAACTCAAAGTCAAAGAAATCATGGTCATTGCCCATCACGACTGCGGTATGCGCGGATTGCACGCCGAAGAGTTCCTCCAACGCGTACACGACAGCAATATCCCCGACGACCGCATCGAAACCCTGCGCAACGCCGGTATCGATTTGGACGGCTGGCTGACCGGTTTTGACGATGTCGAAGACAGCGTGCGCCATACCGTCGAGCTGATTCGCAAACATCCGCTGATGCCCGACAACATCGCCATCCACGGCCTGGTCATCCACCCGACCACAGGCAAGCTCAACCTGATTGTTGACGGCAGCCTGCCTGCTTCAGACGGCCAAAATATCTAACGCAGACACCACCACGAAATGAAAAATATCGGATTATTCGGCGGCACGTTTGACCCCATCCACAACGGCCACCTCCACATCGCCCGCGCCTTCGCCGACGAAATCGGTTTGGACCTTGTCGTCTTTCTGCCGGCAGGCGACCCATACCACAAAGACAGCACGCGCACGCCGGCACAAGAGCGCCTCAATATGGTTGAACTCGCCATCGCCGACGAGCCGAAATTCGCCGCCAGCGACTGCGACATCGTCCGCGACGGCGCAACTTATACGTTTGACACCGTCCAAATCTTCCGCCAGCAGTTTCCCGGCGCGCAACTGTGGTGGCTGATGGGCAGCGACAGCCTGATGCAGCTGCACACATGGAAAAAATGGCAAAACCTCGTGCGCCAGACTAATATCGCCATCGCCATGCGCCAAGGCGACAACCTCAACAAAACCCCGCGCGAATTGCACGCATGGCTCGGCGAAGCCCTGCAAAACGGCAGCGTCCGCATCCTCAATGCGCCGCTGCACAACACCAGCTCCACCCAAATCCGCGCCGATCTCGCCAAAACCCACCATTCAGACGGCCTGCCGCAACCCGTTGCCCAATACATCCGCCAACACAAACTCTATGAAAAATAGCGTTTATTCAGGCAGATAAGCTATAATGCCGTCTGAAAACATTTCAACTAGGAAAATAATGAACGAACAAGAATTGCAAGACCTGCAAAAAATGGTCGAAGTGGCCGTAAACGCCCTTGAAGACATCAAAGCTAAAGACATCTCTGTTTTGGAAACCCAAGACAAAACCTCCCTGTTCGCCCGCATGATTATTGCCAGCGGCGACAGCACACGCCAAGTCAAAGCACTGGCGAACAACGTTGCCGTCGATTTGAAAGAAGCCGGTTTCGAAATCCTCAGCACCGAAGGCGACAGCGGCGAATGGACGCTCGTCGACGCAGGCGACCTCGTTGTCCACGTCATGCTCCCTGCCGTGCGCGACTTCTACGACATCGACACCTTGTGGGGCGGAGAAAAACCGAGTTTCCACGCCGGTATGCAAAAACCTTGGCACGCCGCCGACTAAAACGGTTTATCCATACAAAGGCCGTCTGAAACTTGAAAGCAAGCAAGTTTCAGACGGCCTTTTGCTATAATTCCATTCTTTTCACATTATTCAATTTATTGCACCATCATGCCGCAACCCGATTTCACCCAAACCCTCTCCAAAGACCGCCATTTTCTGCGATCTGCCTTTAAAAACCCCAATAAATACGGCGGCTTGGCCAAGGTTGAGGAAAAATACAAAAAATCGCACGATCTTTATCTGCAACGCCTGTCCAAACTGCCCAAGCCCGAATTCGACAACACCCTGCCTGTTCACGAAAAACTCGACGAGATCAAAAAAGCCATTGCCGAAAATCAGGTAACAATTATTTGCGGTGAAACCGGTTCGGGCAAAACCACGCAGTTGCCCAAGATTTGTTTGGAACTCGGACGCGGGGCGGCAGGGCTAATCGGACATACTCAGCCGCGCCGTTTGGCCGCGCGTTCGGTGGCAGAGCGGATTGCCGAAGAGCTGAAATCCGAAATCGGCAGCGCGGTCGGCTATAAAGTGCGCTTTACCGACCACACCTCGCGCGATGCCTGCGTCAAGCTGATGACCGACGGCATCCTGCTGGCGGAAACGCAGACCGACCGTTATCTCGCCGCCTACGACACGATTATCATCGACGAAGCGCACGAGCGCAGCCTGAACATCGACTTCCTGCTGGGCTACTTGAAACAGCTGCTGCCGCGCCGCCCCGATTTAAAAGTCATCATCACCTCGGCAACGATAGATGCAGAACGCTTCTCCCAACACTTCAACGGCGCGCCTGTTTTAGAAGTAAGCGGTCGCACCTATCCCGTCGAAATCCTCTACCGATCGCTGACCAGCAAAGACGAAGATGACGCAGAAGTCGAGCTGACTGACGCGATTGTCGATGCAGCCGACGAATTGGCGCGATATGGCGAAGGCGATATTTTGGTGTTCCTGCCGGGCGAACGCGAAATCCGCGAAGCCGCCGAAGCCCTGCGCAAATCCACACTGCGCCGCAACGACGAAATCCTGCCCCTGTTCGCACGCCTGTCACACGCCGAACAGCACAAAATCTTCCACCCCTCCGGCGCAAAACGCCGCATTGTGTTAGCAACCAACGTCGCCGAAACCTCGCTCACCGTACCGGGCATTAAATACGTCATCGACACCGGCCTCGCGCGCGTTAAACGCTATTCCGCACGGGCGAAAGTGGAGCAGCTTCATGTCGAAAAAATCTCCCAAGCCGCCGCACGCCAACGCTCCGGCCGCTGCGGCCGCGTCTCCGCAGGCGTGTGTATCCGACTGTTTTCAGAAGAAGATTTCAACAGCCGCACCGAATTCACCGACCCCGAAATCGTCCGCAGCAACCTCGCCGCCGTCATCCTGCGCATGGCAGCGTTGAAACTGGGCGACGTAGCAGCATTCCCGTTTTTAGAAATGCCCGATTCACGGTATATCAATGACGGTTTTCAGGTGTTGCTGGAGTTGGGGGCGGTGGAGGCCGTCTGAAAATAAAAGTTTTCTTAATAAAAAGGCAGGCTATATTTCATTTTCAGACGGCCTAAATTATTGAGAAACTAAAAACTATTGAAAAGGGAATATTGGGTTTTAACACTCAATCGGTAAATTTTTATTGTGAAATATTAATGATGAAAAAATCTTTCCTTGCGCTTGTTCTGTATTCATCTCTACTTACTGCCAGCGAGATTGCCTATCGCTTTGTATTCGGGATTGAAACCCTGCCGGCGGCGAAAATGGCGGAAACGTTTGCGCTGACATTTGTGATTGCTGCGCTGTATCTGTTTGCGCGTTATAAAACTTCGCGGCTGCTGATTGCGCTATTTTTCGCGTTCAGCATTATTGCCAATAATGTGCATTATGCGGTTTATCAAAGTTGGATGACGGGCATTAATTATTGGCTGATGCTGAAAGAAGTTACCGAAGTCGGCAGCGCGGGCGCATCGATGTTGGATAAGTTGTGGCTGCCTGTGGTGTGGGGTGTGTTGGAAGTTGTGCTGTTTTGCAGCCTTGCCAAGTTCCGCCGTAAGACGCATTTTGCCGCCGATATTGTGTTTATTGCGGCGATGTTGCTGATTTTTGGACGTTCATTCAGTACGACGCAGGAACACGGTATTTCGCCCAAACCGACATACAGCCGCATCAAAGCCAATTATTTCAGTTTCGGCTATTTTGTCGGGCGCGTGTTGCCGTATCAGTTGTTTGATTTAAGCAAGATTCCTGTGTTCAAACAGCCTGCGCCAAGCAAAATCGGGCAGGGCAGTGTTCAAAATATCATCCTGATTATGGGCGAAAGCGAAAGCGCGGCGCATTTGAAATTGTTTGGCTACGGACGCGAAACTTCGCCGTTTTTGACCCAGCTGTCGCAAGCCGAATTTAAGCCGATTGTGAAACAAAGCTATTCCGCCGCTTTGATGACGGCTGTGTCCCTGCCCAGTTTTTTCAATGCGATACCGCATGCCAACGGCTATGAGCAAATCAGCAGCGGCGACACCAATATGTTCCGCCTCGCCAAAGAGCAGGGTTATGAAACGTATTTTTACAGCGCGCAGGCGGAAAACGAGATGGCGATTTTGAACTTAATCGGTAAGAAATGGATAGACCATCTGATTCAGCCGACGCAGCTTGGCTACGGCAACGGCGACAATATGCCCGATGAGAAGCTGCTGCCGCTGTTCGACAAAATCAATTTGCAGCAGGGCAAGCATTTTATTGTGTTGCACCAACGCGGTTCGCACGTCCCATACGGCGCATTATTGCAGCCGCAAGATAAAGTATTCGGCGAAGCCAATATTGTGGATAAGTACGACAACACCATCCACAAAACCGACCAAATGATTCAAACCGTATTCGAGCAGCTGCAAAAGCAGCCTGACGGCAACTGGCTGTTTGCCTATACCTCCGATCATGGCCAGTATGTGCGCCAGGATACCTACAATCAAGGCACGGTACAGCCCGACAGCTATCTCGTGCCGCTGGTGTTGTATAGCCCGGATAAGGCCGTGCAACAGGCTGCCAACCAGGCTTTTGCGCCTTGCGAGATTGCCTTCCATCAGCAGCTTTCAACGTTTCTGATTCACACGCTGGGCTACGATATGCCGGTTTCAGGTTGTAGCGAAGGCTCGGTAACGGGCAACCTGATTACAGGCGATGCAGGCAGTTTGAAGATTCGCGACGGCAAGGCGGAATATGTTTATCCGCAATAAGCGGCGTGAAAACCAATAAAGACAAATTTAGATGATGTCGGGGAAGATGCCCGACCGACAAGACTATGCAAAATATGAAAAACCAAGTACGCGGATCAGGCATGGATGCCCGATCCAACCCAGCCAATGTTTCAGACGGCCTGCAAAACAGTTCGGGCCATATCGGTACCAACACGCGCTACCGTCTGACCAAGCTCGGCGAACAGATGGCGCGCCTTCCCATCGACCCGAAAATCGCGCGCATTTTGTTGGCGGCGAAGAAACACGACTGCATGGCGGAAATATTGGTGATTGCGTCCGCGCTGTCGATTCAAGACCCGCGCGAGCGGCCGTTGGAAGCGCGTGATGCCGCAGCCAAGGCGCATGAACGCTTTACCGACAAGCAATCCGACTTCCTTGCCTATCTGAATATTTGGGACAGCTTCCAGCGCGAGCGCGACAAAGGTTTGTCCAACAAGCAGCTGGTGCAGTGGTGTCGTCAATATTTCCTGTCACACCTGCGTATGCGCGAATGGCGCGAGCTGCACCACCAGCTTGCCCAAACTGCGATTGAAATGGGTTTGACCACCAAAGAAGCCGCGTTTAGGCAACCTCCTACCCAAGAACAATTAAGGCCGTCTGAAAGCCAAGGTGACCAAGATTTAGCGGCCAAACTCAAACAAAAACAACTGGATAAGAAACAACACCGCGCCCAAATCCGCGCCGCCAAAGAAGGCGGCTACGAACAAATCCACCGCGCCCTACTGACCGGCCTTATCGCCAATGTCGGCATGAAATCGCCCGACGGCAACGACTATACCGGCGCACGCGGCAGCCGCTTCCACCTTTTCCCCGCCTCCGCCCTGTTCAAAGCCAAACCCAAATGGGTGATGGCGGCAGAACTCGTCGAAACGACAAAACTTTATGCCCGCGACGTGGCCGCCATCCAGCCCGAATGGATCGAGCAGGAAGCGCCGCACCTCGTCCGCTATCATTATTTCGAGCCGCACTGGGAACAAAAACGCGGCGAAGTCGTCGCCAGTGAACGCGTGACGCTTTACGGCCTGACCGTATTGCCGCGTCGCCCCGTGTCTTACGGCAAAGTTGCACCCGAAGAGGCGCGCGAAATCTTTATCCGCGGCGCATTGGTGGCACAGGAAAGCAATCTTCAGACGGCCTTTTTTGCCCACAATAAAAAGCTGATTAAAGAAATTACCGAACTCGAACACAAATCGCGTAAGCAAGACGTATTGGTCGATGACGAAGCCCTGTTTGCGTTTTATAACGAACGCCTGCCCGAGCTGGTGTGGAAAGATGCGAAAGGCGGCGTTTGGGGAAGCGAAGAGGGCGGACAAACCCAGTCGGACAAGACAGCCGATCAAAACGGACAAGCAAACCAGCGCAATGCAGAGCGTGTGGCGCAAGCCATGCATACAGATTCCAAAGATACGGACAACCGCGAGCGCGAACCGAGTTCACATACCCGACAAAATGTTTCAGACGACCCCAAACCCCAAAAGCAGCCAGCATCTCAAAAAGGCCGTCTGAAACCTTTGCCCCTTGCCGATATCCGCACCTTTGAAGCCTGGCTCAAAACCGCCGAGCGCGACAATCCGCGCCTGCTGTTCCTCAGTCGCGACGATCTGATGCAACACGCCGCCGCGCACATTACCGAAGAGCAATTCCCCAAATTCTGGCAAACCGCAGACGGCAAATTCAAACTTTCCTACCGCTTCGAGCCGCACCATCCGCTCGACGGCGTGACCATGACCGTGCCGCTGACCGTCCTCAACCGCCTGCACGCGCCGTCGCTCGAATGGCTGGTGCCCGGTATGTTGCGCGAAAAAATCCAGCTGCTGATTAAAGCCCTGCCGAAGCAAATCCGCCGCATTTGCGTGCCCGTCCCTGATTTCATCACCAAATTCCTCGAAAGCAATCCCGACCGCCAAGCGGCCATCATTCCCCAGTTGGCGCACTTTATCGCCAAAAGCGCCGGCGATATGCGGATTCTCGAGCAAATCGACCAAGACGCATGGACGGAGCAAGAATTGCCCGAACACTGCTATCTGAATCTGCGCATTATCGACGACGGCGGACAAGAGCTTGCCGGCGGCCGTAAACTGCACGAATTGCAACAACAGCTCGGCCAAGCCGCCGCCGTTACCTTCCGCGACAACACCCAAGAATTCGAGCGCGACAACGTTACCGCATGGGACATCGGCACCCTGCCCGAATCCATCAAATTCGCCCGCGGCAAACAACAGCTTACCGGCTACCTCGGCCTGCAAAAAGAAAAAGACGGCCGCATCGCCCTGCGCCTGTTCGACACGTCTGCCGCCGCCGAACAAGCCCACAGATTAGGTGTGATCGAACTCATGAAACTACAACTAAAAGAACAAGTTAAAGACCTGAACAAAGGCATCCAAGGCTTCACCCAAGCCGCCATGCTGCTCAAACACATCAACGCCGACACCCTGCGCGACGACCTCACACAGGCCGTCTGCGACCGCGCCTTTATCGGCGAAGACGAGCTGCCACGCAACGAAAAAGCCTTCAAAGAACAAATCAAACGCGCCCGCAGCCGCCTGCCCGCCGTCAAAGAAGCCCTCAGCCGCTACCTGCAGGAAACCACCGCCGCCTACGCCGAACTCAACAGCAAACTCGGCAAACACCCATTGACCCACCTTCTAAGACTACGCCTGCAAACCCTGCTCGCCCCCGGCTTCGCCAGCCATACCCCATGGGCACAATGGCCGCGCCTCCCCATCTACCTCAAAGCCATGACCCTGCGCCTCGAAAAATACAGCAGCAACCCCGCCCGCGACGCAGCACGCGAAGCCGATATACAGGAATTGGAACAAATGTGGCAGGAAAAAAACGACAGCTTGGTAAAACAAGGACAGCCCGTTTCAGACGGCCTTGCAGGGTTTAAATGGATGATTGAAGAATTGAGGGTGTCACTGTTTGCGCAGGAATTGAAGACGCCGTATCCGGTGTCGGTGAAGAGACTTTTGAAAGAATTAAATTCTTTAAATTAAGGAAACGAAAAAATGAAAATAGATGGAAAACTTATTGAAAGTGCTTATATT
>ERZ1674149.401-NODE-401-length-11342-cov-33.274829_pt1 | contig 11342 bp, 11 predicted proteins | sample MGYA00581311_ERZ1674149 | MGnify/ENA primary metagenome ERZ1674149 (study PRJEB41354, sample SAMEA4873312) | human saliva metagenome | biome: human-associated habitat [ENVO:00009003]; feature: mouth environment [ENVO:08000002]; material: saliva material...
GCCACGATAATGGTGGCTTCTCGAAACACATGTGGCTTCTCGGCGTAAAAAGTCTCGGCATGAAAACCCATACCGCGTAACAGTCCGTAACACCCCCTTGCGGTATACCCCCCTAGGGTATATACTGGAGTCATGGAAACCACTAGCAACCAGTGCTGCCACAGCACATCCACCCAGGCCAGCACCGCATCCGGCGCCCCCACTGAAGAGCCCACCGAGGCGCACACCGGCGCATGCTGCAGCGGCGAAGCACCCAAAACCCAGCACGGTTACGCCTCCAACAAAGAGGCGCACCTCAAGCGCCTGCGCCGCATCGAAGGGCAGGTCCGCGGCATCGCCCGCATGGTCGACGAAGACAAGTACTGCATCGACATCCTCACCCAGGTTGCCGCGGTCTCCAAGGCGCTCCACGCCGTCTCCCTGAACCTGCTCGAAGAGCACATCGGCCACTGCGTGACCGGCGCCGCCATCGAATCCGAACGCACCGGCGACCCGACCATCGCAGAAGCCAAGGTCAAAGAGGCAACCGCCGCGATCTCCCGCCTCATGCGCAGCTAAACGCCCCGCACCTAAACACCAGGCGGACCCAAGTTTTCAACCCATTACCGAAAGGAAATCATCATGAGCACCACCACCGTTAAGGCAACCGGCCTGACCTGCAACCACTGCGCTATGAGCGTCAGCGAAGAGATCAGCGAAGTTCCCGGCGTGACCGGCGTGAACGTGGACGTCGTCAAGGACGGCGTCTCCACCGTGACCATTGAGCACGAGGGCACCCTCAACACCCAGGCCGTCGCAGACGCTATCGTAGAGGCTGGCTTCACCCCCGCCGTCTAGCGCGGCAGCCGGCTCGATTAGGAGTCATCATGGCTTACCCTCCGCAGTACATTGCGATGGTTGTTGGCGCGGTCCGCACCCTTGTCGGCACGGAAAACATTCACCTGCGCGACGCGATCACCCGCGTGGCCAGGCAGATGAATCTAGATGCGGCGCTGGTCGATTCGTGGGTGAAGCAAAGCCCCGAATATACGGCGCGTGAGGATGCGCCCGGTGCGGCGCGACGTAGCGGCACGAACGCGAATAAGCGTTCCGCCGAGCATGAGCAGGGCGTGAAGGCGCGTGAGAAGGCGAATGCTTCGCCATTCCCGCGGGCTGCCGTGAAGCGTGCCTACGGTGTGTCTGATCGTGGCGCGAAGGTGACCGGTATTCGTCCGCGCACGAGCAGGCCGGATGGGCTACCCGGCGACCACTGAGCCGCCGCAGCCTTACTCCCGCCGCCGCGTTTACAGCCTCGCGGTTTTACCCGCGGCTTTCACTCCCGCGACACCCTCAGTACTGCACCCTAAATACTGCACCATACACTGTCCGGGGCGGGGTCCTTCGGGGCCCCTCCCCCGGCTTGGTGTACCTTTTTCTACCCTCCCGTTTTTGAGTTTTGAGGAAGTATTGTGTCTTCTACACAGCCTTCACCAACCACCCGCGAGCCCTCATCACAGAGTGAGCGCTCTCTTTTTAATTCCGCCGGAACGACCGTAAAATCAACGGAGTCAACCCGAATCATCCACGTGGATATTCAGGGTATGACCTGCGCATCCTGTGTGGGTCGTGTGGAGCGTAAGCTCCGCAAAATCCCCGGCGTTGACCCGGCGGTGAACCTGCCGCTGGAGTCGGCGCGCGTCATCGTGCCCGATGGTGTGAGCGACGAGCAGATTGTTGAGACCATCAACAATGCCGGCTACACGGCGCACCTCAAAAACGGCCCGCGCGCGGGTGCCGCGACTGATGCGAGCGCATCCGACGGCGGCGGTCAGCACACCACCCCGAGCATGAAGGGCGGCTTCACCGACCGCATTATCTACGCGACGATTCTGGGTGTGCCCATCTTCCTGATTTCCATGTTCCCGGCGTTCCAGTTCCCGAACTGGGGCTGGGTCGTGGCGATTCTGACCGCGCCGGTCGCGTTCTGGTGCGCCGCGCCGTTCCACCGCGCCGCGCTCATCAATGCCCGTCACGGCTCCTCCACGATGGATACGCTCGTGTCCCTCGGCGTGGTCGTGGCGTACTTCTATTCGCTGGCGCAGCTGCTCATGAACCCGGCGTTGACGGCGCACGTGCACCATGCGGGCGGCAGCTTCTGGTCGATGTTTACCGGCCACCATGCGCCGCTGTACTTCGATTCGGCGTCCATGGTGACGCTGTTCCTGCTGATTGGCCGCGCAATTGAGCACCGCACCCGCCACCGCTCCTCGGATGCGCTGCGCACCCTGCTGAGCATGGGCGCGAAGGAGGCGACCCTGCTGCGCACCGATAAGCAGGGCGTGACCAAGCAGGTGCAGGTTCCGGTGGAGGACCTCATGCCGGATGACCTGTTCCTGGTGCGCCCGGGCGAGAAGATTGCCACGGACGGCGTGGTGGTCGAGGGTACCTCCGCGGTGGATGCGTCCCTGCTGACCGGCGAGTCTGTGCCGGTGGAGGTGCATCCGGGCGATACGGTCACGGGTGCCACGGTGAACACTTCGGGTTCGTTGACGGTGCGCGCCACCCGCGTGGGCGCCGAGACGACCCTGGCGAAGATGGGTGAGCTGGTGGCGAGCGCGCAGGAGACGAAGGCTCCTATTGCTCGCCTGGCGGACCGTGTTTCTGCGGTGTTTGTGCCGGTGATTTTGATGATTTCGGCGCTGACTCTGATCGGTTGGTGGCTGGTGTCCGGTGACGGTGCGGCGGCGTTCAACGCAGCGGTGTCGGTGCTGGTGGTGGCCTGCCCGTGCGCCCTGGGTTTGGCGACCCCGACGGCTCTGCTGGCGGGCACGGGCCGCGGCTGGCAGCTGGGCATTTTGATTCGTAATGCTCAGGTTCTGGAGGCGACGAGCACGGTTGATCGCGTGGTGCTGGATAAGACCGGTACCGTAACGACCGGCGAGATGTCCGTGGCGTTCTACGGCACCTTCGGTGACTACGAGTCGGCGGGTGACCTGGCCGGTATTTCGCCGGAATCTGCAGATTCCAAGAACGAGCGTTCCCTGTCTGTTCTGCGTGATGCCGCCGCCGTGGAGGCGCTGAGTGAGCACCCGATTGCCCGCGCGATTGCCGGTTTTGCCCGTGAGCAGGGTGTGCTGGCTGAGGGTGCTTCGGCGCCGAGTGTGAGCGGCTTTGAGGGTGTTCCCGGAGGCGTGCGCGGCGTGCTGAGCGGCGCGGGTGACGGTGCCGAGAACGGCGCCTCCCGACTGGTTGTTGTGGGTACTCCCGAGTACCTGCAGGCGGCGGGTGCGCAGCTGAGCGAGGGCCAGTTGGCGCTGCTGGATCAGGCTCGCCGGGCGGGTCTGACGACCGTGGTCGTCGCCCGCGGCGAGGCTCCGAACGGTGAAGCCCCGAACAGCACCCCCGACCCGCAGCCGGTCGGCATGATTTCGGTTGCCGATACCCCCAAGCCGGAGGCTGCAGAGACCATGGCACAGCTGCGTGAGCTCGGCCTGGAGCCGATCCTGCTCACCGGTGACGCCCCGCAGGTTGCGCAGGCGGTCGCCTCGCAGGTCGGCATTTCGGCTGAGAACGTGTACGCCGGCGTGACCCCCGAGGGTAAGTCGCAGGTGGTGCGCCAGCTGCAGGAGGCCGGTCACCGCGTGGCAATGGTCGGCGACGGCGTGAATGACGCCCCGGCGCTGGCTCTTGCCGAGCTGGGCATTGCGATGGGCTCGGGCACGGACGTTGCCGCGGAGGCTGCCGATATTGTGCTGACCCGCTCGGATATTGCCTCGGTGGTGACGGCGCTGCGCCTCTCCCGCGCTACGCTGCGCACCATCAAGTCGAACCTGTTCTGGGCGTTCGCCTACAACTCGGTGGCTGTTCCGGTCGCCGTGGCGGGCCTGCTGAACCCGATGATTGCGGGTGCGGCAATGGCGTTTAGTTCGGTGTTCGTGGTGCTGAATTCTATGCGTCTGACGGCGTTTAGGAAGTAGCGAAACATAACGCGAAATTGCCCAAACATTAGCTATTGAAATAGCCTGAACGAAAAATTCAAAAGCATATCTCGCCGTGCTTTTCGCACGGTAAAAGATATAAAGAAATGCACCGCCCGTGTAAAGGCGGTGCATTTCTTTATATTCAGTTTTCACGGGCGGCGGCTTGAGCGCCTAGCTTGAACACCAGGCGCGAACACCTGGCTCAAACGCCTCGCCCGAAAGCCCGAGCTCAACAGCACGAGCTCAGCAGCCCGGCAAAACCTCGCCGAGAACCGGGCAGAACCTTATGCCCAGGTGACCAGGTCCTCGATGGAGCGGCGGCTCTTCGGGGCAATCTCGCGGGCACGGTAACCGAAGGTCACAGCCACGGACACGCCGTACTCCTCCGGGTCGAACAGGCCGGCAGAAGTGAGCAGCTCGTTCACTGCCTCGTAGTTCATACCCTCAATGGGGCAGGAGTCGATGCCGAGCATTGCGGCGCCGGTCATCATGTTGCCCAGGGCGATGTAGGTCTGCTTGGATGCCCAGTCGAAGAGCGCGCGGTCGCTTTCCAGGACCTTCATGTCGTTCTTCTGGAAGTTACCGTAGCGTTCGAGTGCGGCCTCCATCTGCTCCTCGGTGAGGTTGCGGCTTTCGAGGGTGCGGCGCATCCACGGGGTGTCGTAGCGCAGACCCTTCTTCGCCAGCAGTACGACCAGGTGGCTTGCGTCGTCGAGGGCACCCGCCATACCCCAGGCAATCGGCTTGAGCTTTTCGCGCAGTTCGGGGTCCTGGATGACCAGGAACTTCCACGGCTCGGTGCCGACGGAGCTGGGCGACAGACGCGCAAATTCGAGGATTGCGGCGAAGTCTTCGTCGCTGACGCGGCGGTCGGGGTCGTAGGCGCGGGTTGCGCGGCGGCGGGCGAAAATTTCGAGGGCTTCTTCGCGGGTTACGGTCACGGTTTCATCCTTTGCATGAGGGTTTCAATATCCTGTCATGCTACACCTGCGGAGGGTGCGGGCGGTACGAAATGTGGCGAGTTACGCCCGCAGGAAATACGCCCGCGAGCGGCGGGACCGTATTGCCGGTGTCGTATTACAGGGTGTACGAAGCCGGTGGGCTGGTACCCAAGGCGCCCAGAGCGCACCTGCCCAGCACCTCCTATGATGCCCCTACTCGGCACCCGCCTTCATCCACACATCCGAGGAGGCGCGGCGACCAAAAATGACCGCGCGGATTCCCTGGAAATACAGAATATACGCCGCCCACAAGCCGCAATACCCGGCGAGCGCATCCATGGTGCCGTTGCCGACCGCCCAGTGCAGCCCGAGCATGACGGGCACGTACATGACGAGCATGATGAAGCAGCCGATTGCCAGGTATTTCACGTCCTGCGCGCCCATGAGGATGCCGTCCAGGGCGAACACGTAGGCCGCAATGGGCTGGCCGAGCGCAATGATGACGGTGGAGATGGTGAAGAGGAACGCCACCTGCGCATCCTTAGTGAACAGCCAGGAACCGAAGAAGCCGATGAGAGGGCAGATCAGGCCGGTAATAACGCCGTAGATGAGGCTCATGCGCAGCAGCCGGTTTTTCAGCTGACGCACCTTCACGCGCTCGGATTCTACGTTCAGGTCGCGTTCGCCGAGTTCTTTGCCGAGTAGCGCCTGGGCGGCGATGGCGAGGGAGTCCAGGGCGTAGAGGAAGAGGTTAAACACGCCCATGCCGAGCTGGTAGGCGGCGGTGTGTTCGGTGCCGAATCGCGCCACAACGAACACGGTCAGCAGGGAGGCGATGCGCATGGATAGGGTGCGCAGCATGAGCCAGGAGCCGAGCGAGAGCACCGAGCGCATGCCGGCTACGTCGGGTGCCCAGCGGACGGCGTGCTCGCGGGTGCCGCGCATCATGACCACACCGAGCGCGGCAGCCATGCCCCACTGGGTGAGGGAGGTGCCGGTCGCCGAACCGGCGACGCCCCAGCCGACCGGGTAGATGAGCAGCCAGTTCAGCGCAATGTTCACGAGCGTGCCGACCGTGGCGACTTTGAGCGGGGTGACGGTGTCTTGCAGCCCGCGGAGCGTGCCGACCTGCGCGAGGATAATCATCATCGGCGGAATACCCCACAGCGAATGGTGCAGGTAGTCGAGGGCGTAGCTCATGGTTTCGTCGGTCGCGCCGAGGCCGCGCAGTAGCGGGTCTGCGAAGGCGTATCCGGCAATCATGAGGAGCATGCCGAGGCCGAAGGCGACCCACACGCCGTCCACGCCAATCTGCCAGGCGCGGCGCAGGTTCTTCTCGCCGAAGGCGCGCGCCACGGCAGGCGTGACGGAGTAGGCGAGGAAGTTCATGAGGCCCACGACCGTGGTGACGAGCGTGGCGGCGATGCTCATGCCCGCGAGCTCCGCTTTGCCGAGCTGGCCGATGAGGGCGGAGTCGGTGAGCACGAAGATGGGTTCGGCGATGAGCGCGCCGAAGGCGGGTACGGCGAGGGCGAGGATGCGTCGGTTCAGCGAAGACTCGGCGGTGTTGGTACCGGCATTGGTGCTGGGGCTCGCGGCAGTATTCGCGGTATTCTTCGCGGGCGCGCCGGGTTCGGTGCCACCAGACGCGGTGCTACTGGGTGCAGTGCCGCCGGGTTCAGCAATAGGGTGCTTCTGTGTGCTCATCCTTCTAGGCTACTCCCCGCCGCCGCGGCGGATGCCCGGGCGCGGGGCGGGGTGCACTCTGCGAGATAGGCGTGCGAGACGGGCGCTGTTAGGCGCCTCGGCCGCGCAGTTCGTCGAGGGCGCGGCGTTCCTTCTTGGTGGGGCGGCCGCTGCCTCGTTCGCGTTTGGCGACCGGCGGCATGGAGAGGTAGGCGGGGCGCGGGCCGGAGAGGTCTTCGTAGCAGGTGACGGCGATGGGTGCGCCTACGCGTTTGACGAGGAGTTTTTCGACTTTGAAGACGCGTTCCCAGCCGGGGTAGCGCACGCGCACCACGTCTCCTTTTTTGAGTTTTTGGGAGGGTTTGGCGGGGGCGTCGTTGACGCGCACGTGGCCGCCTTTGCATTCGTCGGCGGCGAGGGAGCGGGTTTTAAAGATGCGCACTGACCAGAGCCAGAGGTCGAGCCTGGCGCTGGTTAGTGTGGTGGTGTCTTCTGCGGTCATGTGTTCATTGTGGCGCGAGGCGGGCGGGGCACCAAATCAGATGCGCCCGCCTATCCTGCGCAATCTCACCGTAATCTCACCAGGCAAATCCGCAACCGGCGCCAAACCCGCCATGCGGCAGAAAATTTTCTATTGCACGCACCAGCCTATTGTGCGCAAACCCGCATCCACTAGGGGTACTGTTAAGTCACCTTCTCAAGAAGTGTTCTCAAGGCCACATAGTTCGCGTGGTCTACAGGGGGTTGTGGCCGCGACGCCACGGACTCTCCGTAACAGATTGGATATACACCATGTCAGCTTTGAAAAAGCTCCTGGCGGCTGCCCTCATCAGCACTGTGCTGTCTTCTTGCTCTTTCGGTCCCACGTTGGAGAAGGACGAAAGTGCCCGCGCGATTTTCGACGTAGAAAATGATCGGGTAATCCTACCCCTGGACGCTTACAACACCGACGGCAAGGACGAATACTACACCAAAGCCCTTGAGCTCGCCCGCAAAAAGTGCTTTGTCGAACACGGGCAGCACTACAAGATGTTTGTCCGCGCCGAGGGATCCGGAAGGAACTTCGGTAGGACCTACGGAATCTGGAATGTTGAGCGCGCCCAAAAATACGGCCTCCACGAGCCCAATGAATCGAATACGCTGGACCTCTCCGCCCCTGCACCCTCCTCCGACCCCGGGAAGGATGTCAGCACCGAATGCTATCAGCGCGCCCACAATGAGATGAAGCAAATTGGAGAGTCACCATTCGGCTCCGCCACGTATAGGCGTGTGGAGACCGATGCTCGAAACGCCGCTGGGATCAACAGCTCAAAAAATCCCTCGACGACGAGTGGAAGCGATGCGTCAAGGACAAGGGCCTCACCCCCGATAGTGAGATGACCGTCAAGGAAGAAAAGAATATTCCTCAGAGCACCACCCCCTCAGAAGAGGAAATTCGAATCGCCGTCATCCAGGCGCAGTGCAATCAGGATGTAGGCCGTTCACAGAAGCTCTACGACCTGGAGGCGCAGTACCAGAAACCGCTCGTCGACAAGAACCAGGCAGCCCTGGAGAATGAGCTTAAAGAATTCAAGCGCCGGGACGAGCAGTTCAAGCAGTACGTCCTCGACAACCAATAACAGCGAATAACAGCCGGTTGGCCGACAGAAAAGGGTGTGTGCCGTGTTCAGTGAACACGGCACATACCCTTCATACGTTGCACCGGCCATATTGTGCCGGCTACGTTGCGCCGGTTATCCAACCCGCGGTGGTTATGCCTCCACCGTTGCGGTGCGGCGCTCCTTGAGAGCCCAGCCAATCACGCCGGTCAGCAGACCGAACGCAATCCAGGAACCAAGCACCAGCCACTGGTCACTCGTTGCAACCTCCGGGAAGTACGCAATCGAACGCAGCAGAGTCGAGGAGGCACCCGGCACCAACATCTGACCAATCTGCCCCCACACACCGGGCAGGAACACGCTCGGCATACTTGCGCCCGAAATCGGGTTACCAATGAACATGGTGATGACCGCGCCTACTGCGAGACCAATCAGCGGCGAAGACAGTGCACCCACACCCACAATGAAAACTGCAGTAGCCAGGTAGGTAGCGCCGAACGCAGCCCACAGGGTTGCGAAGTCGCCGGGGATGATGCCGAACCAGACGTTCAGAATCAGGGCGGTCAGTGCACCACCGATGACGGAGTACAGGGTTGCGGTGGCGAAGCGGCGCCAGGTGCCGTTCACGCGCAGTACGGAGAAGGAACCGCCGAGAATACCGCCAATGACCAGCGGAAATGCGGAGATAGCGATACCGGAACCGGAGGAGTCATTCTCACTCAGGGGTACCACGACGGTGGTCTTCACCGCCATTGCGGATGCCTGCTCGGCCTGCACCTTCATCTGCTCCAGCTGGGCGGCGGCCTGCGCACCCTGTTCACCGCCCGTCTGCACCGCCTGGGTGAGGGCTTCCGTCTTAGCGGCGAGTGCCTTCTGCTGAATCTGCGCGTTCAGCTGGGTGGCAACACCGTTGAGCATCTGGGTTGCTGCGGCGTTTGCGGCTGGTGCGGTCAGCACTTCGGGGGCGGCGCCTTCGGTGAAGATGATTGCGCCGTAGGTTTCGCGCTGCTTGATTTGCTGTTCAGCCTCTTTGCGGGAGGATGCCTGCTTCAAGTCGAAGGTTTCAATACCTTGGTCTTTGAGGGACTGTTCAAACTGACTGACGGTCACCTCGGGGCCTGCGATAGAGACGGGCAGGTTCTTTGCTTCCATGGTCTTGGTGGGCCAGGTGAAAGCTAGGACGATGAGTGCTACCACCAAGGATGATAGTACGGAGGTGGTGATGACCTTGAGCCAGGAGGAACGGTCGGTGGTTTCTTGCGTGCTTGTTTCTGCAATGCTCTTTGCCGCGATCTTCTGGGATGCGGCAGCTTGGGTGGCTGCGGCGGTCACTGCTTCTGCGGTGACTGCGGTGGCGGTTTCGTTGTTCATGACAATCTCCAAACAAAATGCTTATTTCGTTTACGAGTCAGAACTCTACTCTCGGTTTTTACCGAGTGCAAACAAAATAGCTATTTTGTTTGTAAAGTCACAAAAAGAATCAGTGTTGTGTTTACGCGTTCTTTAGCCCCACCCCCTAGACTGGAACCATGCCCCGACTAACAGACGCCACCAAAGCCGCACGCCGAGCCCAAATCATCGAAGCCGCCATTAGCTGCTTCCTCGAAAAGGGCTACACCAACACCTCCATGAGCGACATCATCAAAGCCTCCGGACTGTCCTCCGGGTCCATCTACTCGCACTTCTCCGGCAAAGAAGACATCCTCATCACCGCCATCAACGAGCGCCTCAACAACGTCAAGGAGCTCTACGAAACACTCCCCGAAGGCGCAGGCCCCCAGGATATTCTCGAAACCATCCACACGAACCAGCTGGTAAACGACAATTTCTCCGCCATGCTGCGCATCCGCGCCAAATCGCTCCACGCACCCGAAATCGCCAGGGCAACCGCAGACACCATGCCTCTATTGCAGGGCATCATCGTAAAGACCCTCACCCCCTGGGCAGCCGAACAGCTCAGCGTTCTACACGAAATCAACCCCAACCCGGCGCAGCGCACCCCCGAGCAGGAGGCACTTATTGCCGACTACGCCCGCGACACCGCGGATGCCTTCATGATGGTTTTCCAGGGCTACATGCTCCGCTCCTTCTTCGGCACCCCCGAAGAAAAAGACCACCTCTACCGCGTCGCTTTGGCGCTCCTTCCCGAGTAGTTGACCGCCCAATAGTCCCCAAAAATCACCCTTAGACGGTTGTTTTTCAACATTTAGACCGCGCAGAGGCAACATAAGTCATTCACATCCCGCAGGCATAGAATCGAGAAACCATGACTGAATCCTGCACCCCCGCAACCCCTGAGCCGCGCACCAGTGACCCCTCCGAGCTGAAGAACCTGCGCGCCGCGCACGCCGACGAACTCTCCTCGCGCACCCGCGCCACGAGCATCCCGGCGGACTCCTGCTCCCTCTACGACGACGAGGCTCTCGGCGGCACCGCCGGACGCGCCACCGCGTGGCTGGCACTCGAGCACGTGGGCCAGTGGGGCCGCGACGTGCTCGACGGCTCCGCCCTCGGCGAAGAGCTTTCGGAGGCGTTGGGCGAGGCAGTCTCGCAGGCGGGGCTGAAGTTCCTACTCATCCGCCAGGCGGGCAGGGAGGGCCGCGTACTGCACGGCGCGGCGGATGCATCCGGCAACCCGACCCACCGGGTGCTCTACGCGCTCTGCACTCCGGGCGAGGAGAAGCTCTACTCGTTCAGCGTGAGCACCCCCGAACAGCTCCTCGACCTACCCCTAGGCAACCCCCAGGAGTTGATTCAGGCGACCGGTGCGGAGCTCATGGACTCCCCCGCTATTCTCGTGTGCACCCACTCCAAGCGTGACCGCTGCTGCGCCCTGCGCGGTCGCCCCATTGCGGCGCACCTGGCGGATATCCTGCCGGGTAATGCGGTCTGGGAGTGCTCGCATACGGGTGGTCACCGCTTTGCCCCGGTCGGCATTATGCTGCCCACCGGCTACACCTACGGTCGCCTCTCGGAGCCTTCGGCACTGGCGGCATACCTGTCGCTGGCGGGTCGCGCTATTCCGTCGCTGCACGGTCTGCGTGGGCGCAGTACGGATACCCCGGTGGAGCAGGCGGCGGAGGTTGCAGTACGCCTCGAACTGGAGAAAAAGGGTGAAGAAGTAACCTCTGGAGGTTTGGTTTCACGTGAAACATCGG
>ERZ1674149.403-NODE-403-length-11292-cov-12.138649_pt1 | contig 11292 bp, 3 predicted proteins | sample MGYA00581311_ERZ1674149 | MGnify/ENA primary metagenome ERZ1674149 (study PRJEB41354, sample SAMEA4873312) | human saliva metagenome | biome: human-associated habitat [ENVO:00009003]; feature: mouth environment [ENVO:08000002]; material: saliva material...
CCATCGGCACGGCGCTGTCGCCGCCCGAGGTCGCCAGGGGAGCGGCGATGCCGTTCGCGATCGACTGGAACACGCCCATCACGGACGAGGCCGTGCCCGCGTGCTCGCGCGCCTCGCTCATGGCCTGCGCGCCCGAGTTGCCGAAAATAAACGCGTTCGCCGTCATGATGAGCGCGAAGCCCACGCACGTGAGGATCAGCGGCAGGTCGAGGAGGAACGTCGAGATCGCCAGCGTCACCACGCCGGTCGCCGCGATCGTGAGGCCCGCGATGATGAGCGTGCGCGGCGTGAAGTGCGAGATCAGGCGCACGTTGACCAGCGCGAAGCCGGTCGACAGCAGCGCGTTGAACGCGAACACCCACGCGAAAGCCATGGGGGACAGGCCCAGCGGCCCCTGCAGCACGTAGGTGGCGTTCGAAATGTAGCCGAACATGCAGAAGCTCGAGAAGGCGTTGACCAGCATGAAACCCACGAAGGGGCGGATGCGCACGACCTGGACGAGGCCGTGGAAGAACCGGGGAATACCGCCGGGGTGGCGGCGCTCCTCGGGCAGCGACTCGGGCACGACGAACCAGGCGAGGGCCGCCATGAGCAGCGTGAACGCGGCGAGCGCCCAGAAGATGACCCTCCACGTCGCGTGCGTGATGATGAACGCGCCGAGGACCGGGGCGAGCATCGGCGCGAAGCCGACGATCGCCTGGATGAGGCTCATCGCGCGCGCCAGCATCTTGCCATGTGCGACGTCGACGAGGATCGCGCGCGCCACCGAGGAGGCGACGCCGCCGCCGAGGCCCTGGAAGACTCGGCCCACGAGGAGCACCCAGATGTCCGGCGTAAACACGCAGATCATGGAGCCGACGAGGGCGATGATGCCGCCCGCGACGATGGGGCGGCGGCGCCCGATCTGGTCCGAGATGGCACCGCCCAGGACCTGGCCGGACGCGTAGCCCACGAAGAAGGTTGTGAGCGTGAAGCCGAGCATCGTCGAGTTCGTCGCCAGGTCCGCCGTGATCTGCGGGAACGCGGCCGAGTACATGTCGGTCGCCATCGGCGGCACGGCGTTCTGCACGGCCAGCGTGATCAGCAGGGCAACCGTGAGCGCCCCGCCGACGATTCCGCCGTGGTCCCGGGTGTCGTTAGTCCTCATGATGCGATTGTGTACCCTTGGGGACGCTAAATAGACGAATCGGTCGATTATTTGACGCATCTCGCACGTCGCAGGGGCTGACGTGCGTACATGTGCACTGGTGGGCAGTGCTCCTGACGCGCAAACGCCTCGACCGAGCTCACTCCCCGTCTGCGCGTGCCTCCAACGCGTCCGCCGCGGCCTCGATCTGGCTGCGCGTCGGGCACGAGGCCGGCCCCGGCATGGTTGAGGCGAGGGCACCCGCGCAGTTGGCGAGAAGCAGCGCCCTCTCCAGAGGGATCCCTTGCGCAAGGAAGGCCGCAAGCGTGCCCGCGTAGGTGGCAGCGGCCCCGTTCGTATCAATCTTGCGCACGGCGGGACCGGGAATATGTGTGACCTGAGTGTCACGCTCGCCCGTGCTCATGAGGTATTGGCGCGCATAGTGCGTGTCCCATGTGCTGGAGTACACGGCGGCTTGACACTTCAGGAGCTGTGATAGGAAACGGGCTGCGCCGCGGTCTGTCTTGCAGGCATCGAAAGCTGAACGATCTGCGACGATCGGGCCACCAATCTGTTCACACTGTTCCTTTGTGAGTGCGACGATCACGTTGTTGCTGCGCAGCTTGTGTGGGAACCAGGACGCGGGGGAGGGGTCCACAACGACGCGCACGTGTTCAGGCAGGACTTTCAGAGCCGCCTCGGCTTCCTTTCTATTCGCCGGGAGACTCATGAGCGAAGAATCGATATAGAGGACGTCTGAGGGGCCCAGCGCCTGAACGACTGACGCCCACGCGCCCGGCGGAACCTCGCTTTCGGCACCACGCAGGGAGACATACGCCCAATCCAGCCCACTCGAACCCACGGCCACGCGATACGCGTTGTCCATCCCCGTCACGCGAGCTCCCGCGTCGACGATGCCCGCACGCTTCAACGCGTATTCGATGGACGAGGCCCGGGGGCCTTCACCGATCGGGCTGAGGGAGATCGCCTCAACCCCCATGCGGCGCGCGGCGAGCAAGGCAGGGAAGATTCCGCCAATGTGCACGCCTTGGTCATTCGCCCACGCGAGCCCGTTCTTCCAGGGGAGCATCTGGGTTGCCAGACAGTGCTCGACGAGGATCTGTCCCATGACAACGACGCGGCCTGCCGGCACCTCTCCCCGGGAACCAACCAGCGGTACGGGTGCGTTCTCGGGTTCGAACAGGGTCTGACGTGTCTCGAGAGAGGAGTCAGGAGTGCTCGCGGAGCTAGATGGGCTCTGAGTGGGGGAGTCTGTGCCAGCGACTGTGTACGCAGCGGGCGGTCGTTGCGCGAGCAGGCGTTCGGCAAGGGGTCCCAGTCTCAGGTGGAAGACTGAGTCGATCGTGTCGATGTCGCGCACGGATAGAGCGCTCGAGCCTTGGATAGCGCCAATGATCGAACCGGCGATTGCCGCGATTACGCTTGTGTCTCCGCCGAGGCTCGCCGCGCCGAATGGGGCAAACCAGTCCGCACACAAGCTGACGATTGCGAAGGCTGCCGGAACCGACTGTGCTGGGTCCGCCGACGTGCCAATTTGCGCGTTCAGCCGTTCGTAGACGTCGTACTTGTAGTTGTCGGCGATGCTGACGGCCGTGCGGGTAGCGACCACCACGTCCGGTCCGGGGTGCCAGGTCCCCCGCGGGGGCAGGTCGGCCACGAGGGAGACTGCCTTCCACAGGACGGGTGGCACGTCCATCGGCCGCGACTGAGGCGAGTCCAGGCCAATGGAGATCGCCGCGGCTACCAGGGCAGCTGCTTGGAACTCCTGACGTGTTATCGCCTCGTTCGCGCACGCCTCCCATACGGCCTGCGCGAAGGCCTCGGGATCGGCCGTCGAGGTTGTAATTCCCGCCGCGATAGCGCGCAGCACATAGCGCGAACCTGCGAGCCGAGAGCCTGAGCCCTCCTCTGCCTCATCCCCGAGCGTAGGCATCGGACCGCCCAGCAGAGCCGAGGCCGCAGCCAGGATCTCGCGCGTGACCTCCGTGGTTGTCCCAGCGGGTGCGCCTGGCGTCGTGGGGTGCGAGGCATCGGCGTCCACCAGCGTCCTGAGCCTCGGATAGGTCGCCTTGATCTGCTCGGGGGACATTCCCCAGGTGGGCATACCGGCGGCGTCGCCGAGAGATGCTCCTGCCAATGCCGCGTAGACACGGTCGCGTCGTCTCATCTACTCATCCCCCTGGTCCGTGAGGGCATCCGCCGCGGCCTCGATCTCCTCGCGCGTTGGGCACGAGGCCGGGCCGGGCATGGTCGAGGCCAGGGCACCCGCGCAATTCGCCAGAAGGATGCACCGTTCGAGTGTCTGCCCCTGAGCGAGGGCGGCCGCCATAACACCCATGGAGGTGTGCAGCGCCCCGCGCACATCAACGGAGGTAACCGTGGGGGCGGGGAATCGAGTCACCTCTCCGTCGGATGAATACTTGTCCTGTGCCGCGCGTGCAAGGTAGGACTCGTGTGTCTGTGCTCGGACCAGCGTGTATTGATGAAAATCCCTCTGGACTTTCTTCGCACCCCATCGAGGATTTTTTGTGCAATCGTCGCCGGGCTTCTCGTGCGTGATGCTCCGACACAGGGGCTCCGCCGAGTCATACCCCACCATGATCAGGACGTTGTCGGTGGGAAGAGAACGCTGACGGACGAGTCCGTGCGACGCGTCGAGGACGACGCGCACATGATCGGGCAAGTAGGCGAGTGCATGCTCGCACGCCGCCAGAACTGCCTTAGATTCAAATTCAATACCGCCATCGACGTACAGCACGTCTGAGGGGCCCAGAGTGCGAATGGCCTCGTCCCACGCATCTTCGGACATGTCCGTCATGCTTGAGCTCATGCTCGCACCGTACTGTTTCACAGGTGGCGACAGGAAGCCGTTGTCACATCCTTCCACGCGGGGTCCAGCGTCGACGATCCCCTCGCGCGCCAAGGCCTCGGCGATGATCGAGGCCCGTGGGCCCTGCCCGATCGGGCTGAGGGAGACGACCTCGACCCCCATGGCGCGGGCGGCGCACATTGCCGTGAAGGGCAGCGCGAGGTGGACATCCTCGCGGGTGGCCCACTCATTCTCGGTGGGCACGTCGTCCTCGGAATGGCCATCGAATCGGAGCAGAAGCTCGGTCATGAAGACGACGCGTCCAGCGGGTGCGTCGCCTCGGGCCGCGCCCAGAGGGGTGGGCGCGCTTTCGGCCTCAAAGGGGGCATGTCGGTTGAGGAGATCGGAATCGGGTTCCTCGAAAGAGGACGGCCCGCTCCTCGGCGGACGATCGGGAGCAAGCCCCGCCGCTCGACGGATCCACTCAAGGGGAGTGTGCGCGGACAGCGTCAGGAGCTGGTCGGCGATCCCCAGCACGTCGATATGCGAAACTCCCGCAACGGGGATGACGTCGAGGTCCCGCAGCGCGCTATGCGTATCGCACACACCGGCCAACGCCGCAGAGACTGCGTCGTACAGCGCGGGGTCACCACTCTCCTCTCGGAACGCTGGGGGCAATTCCTTCGCCCAGAGATAGAGGGCCCGGAAGAAGGCGAGGGGAATAATCCGGTGAGAGGGGGAGATGTCGGCGAGCTTGACCATGAGGGTGCCCGTTCGCACTCGGACGAGAGGAGAGTGCGAGTTCGCCGCGACATTGAGGGCACGCCTGGTCGCAGTAAGGACATCGGGCCCCTCCTGGCGCTCTCCGCGTGGCTTCATCGCAGAAACGACATCAACGGCATCGCACAGGGTGATGGGGGAGTTTTCCCGATTATTGATAAGCAGAGACACCGCTGCGGCAAGGAGCGCCGCAGACTGGAATTCGTTGCGATTCGTACATCCGCAGGCGACCCACACGGTCTCGGCCAAAGCCTCGGGGTCGATCGTCGACATCGCGATGCCGATGGGGATCGCGCACAGAAGTCGGTCGCGAGCGCTTCCGGCCGGGGCGCTCCATTGACCCGAACGTATGGCGTATACGCTGCCCGGGCCTCGTCGCAGCTGGTTGGCGACGGTCAGTGCCGACCGCATCATGTCCGAGACCGTGCCATCCGGCGAGCCGGACGCTGCCTCATTCGCTGCGTCCGCGCGAACCATGCTGGCCAGTGCCCCGAGCGCGTAGGGAAGTCGTGGATCCATGTGTTCTCTCCTTCTCAGGCCAGGTCGCGTGCCAGCAATTCGTCGGCGGCCGCCTCGATGGCGTCTCGCGCGGACAATGAGGTGGGGGTCGCCAGGGCGGCCGCGCAATTGGCGAACAAAATCCCCCGCTCAGGCTGCATGCCGAGCGCGAAGGCCGCCGCTAGGGTGCCGGAGTGGACCCCTGAGGTCTGCAGGGCTTGTTTCAATGTCAACGAAGAGGCCGGGACGCGCGTGAGCGCAGGTCGGATAACTCGCTGATCGTCACGCGTGGGACGCGCGAAACACACCTCGCCACTATCTGCACGCACGGCGACGTGTCGTTCGGTCAACAGCGACAAGGCTGAGGCCTGATGCTCGAGCGGAGCCCTGTGGTCATAGAGGGGGGAGGAGTAGGGTCTCCCTGCTCTGAAATGCTGGAAGAACTCACTGTCATAGGCCCATCGTGAGGCACGCACCGAGATGATGAGGTTGTCGAGGGGGAGACCTGGCACGAATCCCTCGTGCGAAGAAGCATCGAAGACAACGCGGGCGTGCTCAGGGAGCCACCGCACAGCTTCGCTCAGCGCATGTGCGTAACGCTCGTCGGCAAGGAGCGCCCCGTCGATGAATAGTACGTCCGAGGGACCCATTGCAGCGATAACTTCTGCCCACGTGCGGGCTGCATGATCAGGCAGAGCGATGTTCGTCGAAATGTTCAGGTCCGGGCCGTCCTCAGAGGAGGCACGCAGCCGGTATCGATTGTCGTCTCCTTCGAGGCGGGGACCGGCGTCAACGATGCCCTCAAGCTCCATGGCCTGTGAGATCAAGCCGGCGCTCGGACCCCGTCCGAGCGGGCACAGCGAGACGACCTGTACCCCCATATGCCGCGCCGCAACCAGTGCGCTGAAGGTGCCTCCCGGTGACTGTTCCAGGTCCCGTGCCCAGACATCACTACCGCGGTTTGGGTATTCCTCGGTGAGCATGTCGTGATCGATGAGGAGTTCACCGAGGAAGAGCACTCGGCCGGGCTTGGGCCTCCCGCGCAGGGCGCCGAGAGGAGTGGGAGGGGCGACGGGCTCGAAGGAGCTCTGTCGGGAGCGGAGGGAGGAGGCCAAGTCGATGAACGAAGCCCGGGCTGGGGGTACGCAAGACGAGATCTTCTTATCCGCGTCGGGGACATCGTCCGGGTAGGGTACGCGCTTTGAGAAGTATTGTTCTGCGAAGTGCGTCAATTTCCCTGAAAAGGCGGCGTCGACCCGCGCGGACCCGTAGGGTTCAAAGAAATCAGCACCCCGAACGGAACCGACCAAGGCGCCCATGAGGGCCATAATGGCGTGCTTTTGTGAGCCAAGGCGAAGAGGAGCAGAGAGAAGGCGACTGTCCTGATAGTGCGAGGCCAGAGCAAAGGCCAGAGGGATGAGCTGAGTGGCTGAAGCGGAGGCCCCGATCTGCTCAACCAAAAGGTCGATAGGGGAGTTGGCATGCTCGTTGATTCCGCACGCCGCGTTCAAAGCTCTGCGCGTTGTTGCCAGCACGTCTGGTTCCGGGCTCCATGAGCCATACGACTCCAAGGAGGCCGCAAGGTTGACGGACCGGATGAGCGTTTCCTCGACGCGGAAGTTCGCGCTGTCAATGCCCAGAGAGATTGCCGCCGCTACCAGGGCGGCCCCCTGAAACTCCTGACGTGTTATGTCGGAGAGCGCACAGTAGTCCCACACAGCGTTCGAGAATGTCTGGTGGTTGCCGGTCGGTGTCGCAATGCCTGCTTTGATGGCGGAGATGATCAGATCGTACGTTCGACTGCGGCTCCCGCTGAAGGACGCTTCGACGGGATTTCCGTTGGAATCGTCGGCTGTGAGCAGCGTGAGAATGCGTTCGCTGATACTTGTTGATTCCTCGATAGGATCACCGATTGTGTCTGCTGCGATCGCGTGGCCGAACGTCAGGCCTACCATTGCCCCGCAGGCCCGGTTGAAACGAAGATCCATCGGTCATCCCTCCTGTGCGGCCAGCGCGTCGGCGGCAGCTTCTATCTGGTCACGTGTCGGGGACGAGGCCGGGCCAACGACCGTCGACGCCAGAGCGCCCGCGCAGTTGGCGAGGAGAAGCGCCCTCTCCATGGGGATACCCTGCGCGAGGGAGGCCGCCAGGACACCGGAGTGCGCGTCCCCCGCGCCGTTCGTGTCGATTGCCTCAACCCTCGGTGTCGGTATCGCTGTTACGCCATCGGTGGTGTTCACTGCCGGCTGTGCGGACATGCAAACATAGGCGCCCTGTGCGCCTGCGCGCACGAGAACGGGACGATGCAGCAGGCTGGCCATCGCACGCGCCGCTTCGCGAGGCTCACGGCAATGGTCACGAACGCTCGCCTCACCTCTCTGGTGAGCGATCTCCTGGGCCTCCCTATGGTTCATCGACACGATGACCCCGTCGGTGGGCAGTCCGTCCGGGATGCCGATCACGGGGGAGACGTCCAGGATGACACGCACACCCTCGGGCAGGGCGCGCAGCGCTGCTTCTGCGGCCTCCCGGTTCGCTGGGTGATCCATGAGGTAACCGTCGACGTAGAGCGCATCATGAGGGGTCATGGTTCGCGCAAAGTCCGCCCACGCGTTCGCGGGTGCCATCGTCTCGGCTCCCTTTGTGGAGATGAAGGTACGTTCGGCTCTGCGATCGATCAGAGCAACGCAGAAGCCGTTGTCCACCCCCTCCACTCGGGGACCGGCGTCGACGATTCCTTCGCGCGCGAGGGCCTGCTCGATCAGCGAGGCGTTGGGGCCCTCGCCGATTGGACTGAGGGAGATGGCCTCGGCCCCCATGCGGCGTGCCGCCACGAGCGCGTTCAAACCGCCACCCACATGGGGTCCCTTGTCGGTCACCCACTTGGTGTAGGTTCCGTAGAACTCCGTCGTCATCGTGAATACACGGTCCACGAGGATCTGCCCCATGAGGACGACGCGGCCCGCAGGGTCCTTGCCGTTGGTGGTTCCATGATCGCTGGGGATATGCGGTTCTGTGGAGTCGTCGTCCCTCGTTTTCTTTGAGACACATTCCCGCCGTTCGACGAGGCGTTCGGCCAGGGGAGCCAAAGCCGGGTGGGAAACCTTCTCGATCACGGCAAGGTTGTGCGCAGAGAAGCGTGTGTCCCCATAGGTCGCGCCGAAGATGGATCCGGCAATCGCCGAGATGATACCTGCGTCTCCCCCAAGGGACACCGACTTGAAGGGAGAAAACCCGTCGGCATAGCGTGCGATGAGGGCGAAGGCAGCAGGAACTGCCTGTGTCGGATGCGCGGACGTGCCGATCGAGCCGCGCAGGTGCTCGTGCATGTTGTCACGGAAGCTACGGACGACGTCGAGCGCCTTGCGCGCCGCCTGCAGCACGTCAGGATCGCTGCTCGCGGAACCACGCGGGGGAAGAGCCGCCACGTAGTTGATGGCTTCTTCCAGGTAGGAAGCGATGCCTGGGAGCCAGTAGTGTTTCCTGTCAATGCCCAACGAGACCGCTGCGGCGACCAGAGCGGCCGCCTGGAACTCCTGCTCGGTGACGTTCTCGTTTCCACAGGCCTGCCACACGGCTTCCGCGAAGGCCTCGGGATCTGTCGTCACGGTCGCGATGCCCACCGGAATAGCGCGCAGGACGTAGCGAGAGCCTGCGAGCTCGTCACCCGTACGTGTTCCGGCATCGCCCTCGGGTGGGAAACCATCGTCCGAGAGCAGCGCCAACGATGACGACAGGACCTCGCGCGTGATCTCCGTGAGCGTCCCGGCGGGCGCGCCCGGCATGGTGGGGTGCGAGGCATCGGCGTCCATCAGCCTCCGTCGCGTCTTGTAGTGTCTCTCAATCTGTGTGGAGGACATGCCTCGGACGGGCAGCGCAACCGCGTCAGCCACGGCGACCCAGGCCAGCGCCTCGTAGGCGTGGGTGCGGCGCTCGAGCTCAACATCGTCTCGCTCTGTCAGGGTGCGAGCCGCGGCCTCGATCTGTTCGCGCGTGGGGCACGAGGACGGACCGGGCATCGTCGAGGCCAAGGCCCCCGCGCAGTTCGCAAGGACGATGCTTCGCTCTATCGTGTTCCTCTGAGCGAGGGTTGCCGCGAGGGCCCCCGTCCAGACGCTGTAAGACCCGTCGTGGTCGGTGGACACGACGGTGGGGGCTGGGAAACGGGTCCGTGGCTTGCTCACCTTGTCCGTCGCGTGTCGCGGTCGAGCGAGGAAAGACTCGTACATCGTCGTGCTGATGAGCGCGGAGCGCTCGAAGAGGGACAGGATGAAACTCGCGGCCTGATGGGGGACGCGGGAGGCGTCGAAGGCGGTGCGATCGGACATGAATCGCTCACCCAAAGGCTGTACCGACCGCTGGTCCAGTACCGTCAGTACGCTATCGTTGCGAACATTACGCGGACCGATGAATGCTCCCGACATGTCTTGGATCACTCGCACGTGCTGGGGGAGGTGAGCTAGCGCATGCTCGGCCGCCGCTAGAACAGGCGGATTGGTTTCGATCCCCGCGTCGATGTAGAGCACGTCGGAGGGGCCCAAGGTGCGGATGACCTCGTCCCATGCGTCCCGTGGCATGCCGGTGATTGTTTCTGTTTCGCCTGGTCCGAACTTTCTGGTGATGGGCGATATGAACCCGCTATCGTATCTCGCGATGCGAGGGCCAGCGTCGACGATCCCTTCGCGTGCCAGTGCATCAGTGATGACCGAGGCGCGCGGGCCCTGCCCGATCGGGCTCAGAGAGATGACCTCGACCCCCATGACGCGGGCCGCCCGCATGACCGTGAATGGGCGTGAGAGATAGACGCCCTTTCGGGTGGTCCACTCGTTCCCGGCGGGAATGGGGTCCTCCTCGGAGGCCCGGTCGTATCGAAGCATCAGTTCGGACATGACGATGACCCGGCCAGCTGAGGCGGTGGTCGTCGGGGACGAGGCCGTGGCTGTGTCCACGGGGCGCGTGCCGGTCGGCGCTTCAGGGGTGTTCGACGTGGTGGGCTTGGAGGATTCCTGCGTGTCCTCGCCAGTACCGATGGGTCCACGCAGCGAGAGCAGAGCTGTGGCGGCCTCGGTCAGGTGGAGCCCGGATACGCTTTCGACCTGGGCGAGGCCGCGGCCGACAAAGACCTCAAAGCCGAGGGCGGCGCCCAGGATCGCGCCCGCAATCGCGCCGATCGTGTCGGTGTCCCCGCCCAGGTTGGCGGCGTCCAGCAGCGCCTGCGGGGAGGGGTCGCGCGCGAGCAGCGCGAAAGCCATGGGGATCGCCTGCGCCGAAGCAACGGACGTGCCCACCTGCTCGACGAGGCATTCCAGGGACGAGGACGCGGGGTTAGCGACCAGCTGCATGGCCCTGCGCGTCGCCGCGACGACGTCCGGGTCGGGGGTCCACGCGCCGCGCTCGGGTAGGGAATCGACGTAGGACACGGCCTTCCACAGCAGGGCCGTCATGTCCGAGGCAGCCGAACGAGGCGTATCGATACCCATCGACACGGCCGCCGCCACGAGGGCAGCCGACTGGAAACCCTGGCGCGTCGCGTGCGTGACTTGACAGGACGACCAGACGGCATCCGCGAAAGCCTGAGGATCCTCCGTCGAGATCGCGATACCGATCGGGGTGACGCGCATCGCCGCGCCGTTCGTGGTACCCGCCCCGCCCACGCTCAGCGGGTCCTCGCCCGCCCGCACGCGCTCGAGGGCCGCCTTCGTGGAGGGGCCCAGCAGGTCGAGCGACCCGCGCTCGATCATCGAATCCTCCCAGGCCAGCAGCGCGTGGGCGAACTCGCCCGCGTCCAGCGCCACGCGACCCGAGGAGGAACCCCGGCCTCGTACCAGGAGAGAAGCAACCAGCAGCGCCTGCTCCGTGTCATCCGTGACCGACCCGGCCGGCATCCCCGGCGCATAGGGCTGCGAGGCGTCCCCATCCACGAGGCCGGTAATGCGCCCGTACACCGCGCGGATCTGCTCCGGGGACATCGCCTGCGTCGGCATGCCCAGCGCGTCTCCGAGAGCCAGGCCAGCCAGGGCGCCATACGCGCGAGAAAAACGAGGATCCATGATGCACC
>ERZ1674149.411-NODE-412-length-11059-cov-21.399400_pt1 | contig 11059 bp, 9 predicted proteins | sample MGYA00581311_ERZ1674149 | MGnify/ENA primary metagenome ERZ1674149 (study PRJEB41354, sample SAMEA4873312) | human saliva metagenome | biome: human-associated habitat [ENVO:00009003]; feature: mouth environment [ENVO:08000002]; material: saliva material...
GCGGTCTCGAAGACCTCGTCGCCCTTGCCGGTGGCCAGGACGTGCACGTCGAAGGGCGCGATCTGCGCGGGCCAGCTCAGGCCCTTGTCGTCGCAGTTCGCCTCGGCCAGGGCCGCCATGACGCGGGTGACGCCGATACCGTAGGAGCCCATGGTCACGACCTGGGTCTTGCCGTTCTCATCGAGGACGGTCAGGCCCAGGGCCTTGGCGTACTTGCGGCCCAGCTGGAAGATGTGGCCGATCTCGATGCCACGCTCCAGATGGAGGGGGCCCGAACCGTCGGGGGCCAAGTCACCCTCGCGCACCTCGGCGGCTTCGATCGTCCCGTCGGCCGTGAAGTCGCGGCCCATGACCAGGTTCAGGACGTGACGCTGCTCGGCGTTCGCGCCCGTCACCCAGGCGGTGCCCTCAACGACGCGGGGATCGACCAGGTAGCGCACGGAACCGGAGACGTTGCCTTCCTCATCCACAACGCGCTTCGGCGAGTTGGGGCCCAGGACCGTGGGGCCGATGTAGCCGCGCACCAGCTCGGGGTGCGGCTCGAAGTCCGAATCCGACGCCATCTCGACCTCGGCGGGGGCCACGGCGGCCTCGAGGCGCTTCATGTCGACGTCGCGGTCGCCGGGCACGCCCACGACGAGGAGCTCACGCTGCCCGTCCGGGTGGGTGAGCGTCACGACGACGTTCTTCAGCGTGTCGGCGGCGGTCCAGGGACGATCATCGCGCGGGTACTGATCGTTGAGCAGATCGACGAGCGCCTCGATCGTGGGGGCATCGGGCGTGGGGACGTCCACGGGCGCGGGCACGCCGGACGCATCGACGGCCTCGGGGACGGGGGTCGTCACGGCCTCGGCGTTGGCAGCGTAGCCGCCCGGGGACGCGACGAACGTATCCTCGCCGATCGGCGAGGGGTGCAGGAACTCCTCCGAGCGAGAGCCGCCCATCGCGCCACTCATCGCGGAGACGATGACGTAGCGCAGGCCCAGGCGCTGGAAGATGCGCTCGTAGGTGTCGCGCTCAGCCTGGTACGAGGCGTCCAGGCCCTGGTCGTCAATGTCGAAAGAGTAGGCGTCCTTCATGACGAATTCGCGGCCACGGATCAGGCCGGCGCGCGGACGCGCCTCGTCGCGGTACTTCGTCTGAATCTGGTACAGCGTCGCGGGCAGGTCCTTGTACGAGGAGTACATGTCCTTCACCAGGAGAGTGAACATCTCCTCGTGAGTGGGGGCCAGCAGGTAGTCGCCGCCCTTGCGATCGTTAAGCTTGAACAGCGTCGGGCCGTACTCCTCCCAGCGGTTCGTCGCCTTGTAGGGCTCAGCGGGAATCAGGCCCGGGAAGTGCACCTCCTGGGCGCCCATCGCGTCCATCTCCTCGCGCACGATGTTCTCGATCTTGCGCAGCGTGCGCAGGCCGAGAGGAAGCCACGTGTAGATGCCGGGAGCACATCGGCGGATGTAACCGGCGCGAACCAGAAGCTTATGGGAATTGACCTCGGCGTCGGCCGGGTCCTCGCGCAGGGTCCGCAGGAAGAAAGTCGAGAGATTTCGAAGCATGGTCCAAGAGTACGGCACGCGCCGCCAGGTGGGCCACCGGCACAGCCGTGTGGCCCCTCATCGGAGGCTCGAAGTCCTCAGATGAGAGCACCGACCCCCAGCTCGCGCTCGCGCGCCTGCGGGTGCGCGGCGTAGTAGCGGCGCGCCATCCACCCCGGGTAGGCCCACTCGGGCATGCCACCCAGGTACAGGGACTGGACAGCGACCAGGATCATGGCGGCGAGGAGGCCCAGGAGCAGAGCGCAGGGGCCGAGCGTGTCGAGACCGGCGGCCTCACGACCCACCAGGTCAGCGGTGACGAACCAGACGACGGAGAGCAGGGGCATGAGCGGCCACACCAGGCGCGTCATCTCCGCGCTGGCCGATCCACCGCGCAGATCCATGCGCATCGCGACGCGACGGGCGCTCGCGCCGACGCCGGACCACGTCCACGCCCACAGGAGCGCGACAAACAAGCCCACGAGCGCGAGCAGAGCGGTGGAAGTGACGAACACCGTATCCCCCTTCGGATAGTGCAACATCCCCGTCGGCGTTGCGTACTGAGCGATACTACAACACCAACGGGGATGACTGTCCAACCGAACGGGCTGGAAGGAGACTAATCAGGCATCCACGAGCCCGCCGACGCATGCTTCGCGGATGTCGCGCAGCATGGACAGGGACGACAGGGACTCCGCAGTGACGCCCGCCCACACGAGCGCCAGCTCACGGCCCGAGGCCTCGTGGCGCTCGCGAATGTGCAGCAGGGTGCGCGACGGCGACAGGGGCAGCAGGGCGATCACGCACGTGCCCGAGGCCGGGGCCCCCTCGGGAGCGCCGGGCGCGGCCACGCGCATGAGCACGTGATCCTCCTCCTCAACGTCCACGATCGTCGACTCGTCCTCGGGCTCGAAAGCGTGAGCGAGCACGCCCCACACGACCGAGGCCGGAGCATCGATGGCGACGCCGCGGTCCACGACCACGTTCGCGCCGGGCAGGAGTAGGTCGCCGGGCAGCGACACGTCAGCCTGAGACGCGGTCAGGCCAATGCGGCGTGGAAAACCGCTGGCCGCCAGCGCGCACGCGCCGCCGATCAGGGACAGGCAGGCAAGGGTACGAAGACGCATGATGAATCCTCCTCCGCTCAGCAATCGATCCCCGGAAGCTTCACATCCGGTGCGGTGATCGGGGCAACCTCGACGGTTCCGGAACCCGGCTCGAGGCCCAGTTCCTCGGCCAGCGCGTTAGCGCGACGGATCAGCGTCTCGACAATCTGGTCCTCGGGCACCGTCTCCACCACCTCACCGCGGATGAAGATCTGGCCCTTGCCGTTGCCCGACGCGACACCCAGGTCCGCCTCACGGGCCTCACCCGGGCCGTTGACGACGCAGCCCATGACGGCCACGCGCAGCGGGACGGTCAGGTCCTTGAGCCCTTCGGTGACGTTCTCGGCCAGCGTCCACACGTCCACCTGGGCTCGGCCGCACGATGGGCAGGACACGATCTCGAGGGTCTTGTCACGCAGGCCCAAAAACTCCAGCATCTTTGTGCCCACCTTGACCTCCTCCACGGGAGGAGCCGACAGGGAGACGCGAATCGTGTCGCCGATGCCCTCGGCCAGCAGGATCGAGAAGGCGGATACGGACTTAATAGTGCCCTGGAAGGCGGGCCCGGCCTCGGTGACACCCAGGTGGAGCGGCCAGTCCCCCGCCTCCGAGAGCATCCGATAGGCCTGGACCATGGTGAGCACGTCGTGGTGCTTGACCGAGATCTTGAAGTCGTGGAAGTCGTTCTCCTCGAAAAGGGAGGCCTCCCAGATCGCCGACTCGACCAGGGCCTCGGGCGTCGCGCGGCCGTACTTCTTCAGCAGGCGCGGATCCAGCGAGCCCGCGTTCACGCCGATCCGCAGGGACACGCCATGATCGGAGGCTGCCTTGCAGATGTCCTTCACCTGGTCATCGAACTTACGGATGTTGCCCGGGTTCACGCGCACGGCGCCGCAACCGGCCTCGATCGCCTGGAACACGTACTTCGGCTTGAAGTGAATGTCCGCGATGACGGGGATACGGGACTGCTTCGCGATGATCGGCAGCGCATCCGCATCCTTATCCGTCGGGCACGCGACGCGCACGATGTCACAGCCCGCGGCGGTCAGCTCCGCGATCTGCTGCAGTGTCGCTCCAATATCGTGCGTCTTCGTGGTCGTCATGGACTGGACGGACACCGGCGCCCCACCGCCCACGGGAACGTCTCCCACCATCAGGCGATGCGTCTGCCGACGCGGGAACGGCGACGCCGCGACGTCGGGCATACCAAGATTGATTTCACTCACCCGCCCATTATCGCGCACCCGGGCCATTCCTTCCCACGCGGACGCCAGCCACGTGGGAAGGCTCGCTTTCCGCCCGCCGCCGATAGGGTCGGCGCCGCCACGTCAACCGAGGGACACGGGCTTGACGATGTCGGCGACGATCAAGATGACGCTCATCGCGACGAGCAGACCGCCCACGGCCCAGGTCAGCGGAACCAGGCGAGCCGTGTCCGCGGGACCCGGGTCCTGCGCGCCCCGCAGGCGTGCCGCCTGGCGGCGCACGCCTTCAAACACGGCACCGAGGATATGACCGCCATCCAGAGGCGGAAGCGGGATCAAGTTGAAGACGAAGAGCGCCATGTTCAGCGACGCCAGCAGACTCAGCAGCACAGCGACCACCTGACGGGTGTCGCGCAGGCCCAGGGCCGCCGAATCCCCCGTCACCTCGCCGGCCATGCGGCCCACGCCCACGACCGACACGACGCCGCTCGCATCACGTTCCTCGTCGGTGACGATTGAGCGACCCACCTGCCACACGGCCTGCGGCAGGCGCACAACCACCGAGGCGGTGCCCGTGAACATCTGCCAGTCAGCCCGAGCGACGTCCGCGGGCGAGGCCGACACGTACTCGTAGGCGGCCGTCACTCCCACGTAACGCGCGCCCTGAGCACCCGTGACAGGCGTCACCGTCAGATCCACGCGTCCACCGTCACGCTCAACGGTCAGAGTCGCGGACTCACCCTCGGGGGTCGCGCCCACGGCCTGCTGAAGCTCCGCGAAGGTCGCGACCGGCTGCCCGTTCCACGCCTCCACCGTGTCCCCGGGACGCACCCCCGCCTCGTAGGCGGGAGAAGCAACCTCACCCGAGGACGTGGAGATCGTCGCCGGCACCGCCGCGATGGTGCGCGAGGCGGTGGGAGCCCCGATCCCGATCATCGTCACGGCGCTGAGCACGATCGCGATCAGCAGGTTCATGAGGGGCCCGCCCAGCATCACCACGACCTTCTTGGGCGCGCTGAGCAGGTAGAACGCGCGATGCTCCTGCCCCTGCGGGATCTCCTCCGCCGAGGCCTCGCGAGCCTCCTGAGCGAGCGTCGGCTTACCACCCCGCCCCACCAGGCGCGTGCCCGGGCGCGCCGGCGCGTACATGCCGACGATCTTCACGTAGCCGCCGAGCAGGATAGCGCGCAGCGCATACGTCGTATCCCCGATCTTCTTCTTCCACAGGGCTGGACCGAAACCCACCGCATAATCCGGCACCAGGACGCCGAACTTCTTGGCGGGTAGCATGTGCCCCACCTCGTGCAGCGCGACCGACGCCAAAATCCCCACGATGATGACGACGATACCGACGATAGAACCCACGCTCACATATCCTTCCATTGACCAGCCGCGACACACTCGCGTGCGCGCCGGTCGGCCCAGCGCTGCGCGGCCACAATATCCTCCAGCGAGGGGTCCGCGACACCCTCGTGCTCATGAACGATCGCCGACACAGTGTCGACAATCGCGAGCCACGGAACGGCGCCCTCGATGAAGGCGTCGACCATCACCTCATTCGCGGCGTTGAGCACCGCGGGGTGCGTGGCCGAAGCGCCGACGGCAAAACGCGCCAGATTAATCGCCGGGAACGTCTGGTCGTCCACCGGCTCAAACGTCCACTGCGAAGGATTGCCCCACGACAGGGGCTCCTCCACGCCATCGAGACGCTCCGGCCACGTCAGCCCCAGCGCGATCGGCAAGCGCATATCCGGAGGTGATGCCTGCAACGTCGTCGCCCCATCGCGCCACGTCACCATCGAGTGCACGATCGACTGCGGGTGAACCGTCGCCACAATATGCTCCGGCTCCACGTCGAAGAGCAGGTGGGCCTCGATCAGCTCCAGGCCCTTGTTGATGAGCGTGGAGGAATTGATCGTCACAACCGGACCCATATCCCACGTCGGGTGCGCCAGCGCCTGCGCCGCGCGCACCCCGCGCAGCTGCTCGCGAGTACGACCACGGAAAGGCCCGCCCGAAGCAGTCAGCACCAGGTCAGCGACCTCCGAGTGCCCCGACACGACCGGCGACGTCAGCCCCCGCTCGTGCACGCCCGACGCCAGGGCCTGCGCGATCGCCGAGTGCTCCGAATCCACCGGCACGATCTGCCCGGGGAAACGCATCGCGTTCTTCACCAGCGCGCCGCCCACGACCAGCGATTCCTTGTTCGCCAGCGCCAGGCGGGCGCCGCAGCGCAGGGACGCGAGCGTCGACGACAACCCCACGCCACCCGTAATACCGTTGAGAACCACGGGAGTCACGCTCGGATACAGCTCCTGCGCACGCTGAACCGAAGCACACACGACCTCGACCGAGGCGTCCTCGCCGACGAACACCTCCGGGCACGTGCCGCCCATCGACTCCACGGCGGCCGCCAGCTCCGCGCGCACGTCGCGGGCCACGCCGACGAACGCGGGGTTCAAGGCGAGGACCTGCGCGGCGAGCTCGGTGACCGACGAACCGCCAGCGCTCAGGCCCAGTACGTCGAAACGGCCCCGGTTCGCTTCGATGACCTCGCGGGCCTGCGTGCCAATCGAGCCGGTCGAACCTAGCAGAACAACGGGGATGGGGCCCAGCCCGGACACGTGATGGCCAGCCATCAGTCGACCGCGAGCAGGATCTCGATCGCGCGCCCCAGGTAGGCGTCCACCGGCCCCTCGGCGTAGGCCTTCTTGCCACGCTTAGCGCGGAAGGTCGCGGTGCGAATCTCTTCCGCGGTCAACTCCCCGGCCTCGTCGAAGTAGGCGGCGATGCGATCAAGCAGATCATCCACGGCCTCGCAGTCGTAGCCCCGCCCGCTGCTCGGGTGGGCGAAACGCTCACCGCGGGGGCGCTGGAGGCGCGGATACAGGGTCGTCGCGCGGTCCGCGACGCGGTCGTACCACGCGGCCTCGCCCTCGGCGGCCACGGAATCGGCGCGGTCGCGCTTAACGAACGCAGCCTCCAGGCGGTTCATAGCGGCGTCGACGGCCTCGATGTTGTAGCCCCGGTTCTTCAGCTCAAAGGTCGCCAGGCGCACCTGCTCCGCGCTGAACTGCTCGGGAGGTAGACCCCCCTCGTACGCGCGACGCGCATCCTCAAAGAACGCATCGACCTGTCCGCGGTGGTAGCCCTTGGAGAAGATACCAACCTTAGGGAACTCAGTCATCATTGCTCCTTACTCTGAGTCATGGAACGAAGAATCTCATCGACGGCCTCCTGGGTGCCGAACTCGGCGGCCACCTGGTCCACGACCGTCTGGATGGGCGGATCGGCTGCGAGGCGATCGAGCATGCGGTCGACGTCGAGGCTATCGGTGGCCACGGGCGCGCTGGGCGCGCTCGCGTCTACGGTCGGCGCGGGGACAACGAGTGCTTCTGGCGGCTCCGGGGACACCGGCACGTCACCAGAATCCGCCCGGGGTATACGCGTCTCAGGGGCGATTGGCCAGATGTCGGAGGCGGCGGGCGCCTGAGAGGCTGCGGAAGGAATTGCGGGCGTTTCGGGGCCGCTGCGCGAGTCGGTCAACGAGGCCGGCGCGGGCTCGTGCGCGTGCGCAGCCGACACTTCCTCGCCGGCCTCGCCCTCACGCTGGGCCGCCCACTCGCGGTCGCGATCAAGCCCCCTCAACACGCCGATCAAGCGATCGATCTCGGCGTCCACCTGGTCCATGTTGAAGCCACGGAACTTGACGGAAAACTCTATCTCCTCAGCCTTGCGGGCGGTCACGATCTCATCCGGCTCGCTCACCTGCCCCCTGATTGTGCGCTCCACATCGGCGAGGAATGCGCGCACCTCGCTCATGTCGTAGCCCTCGCGCAAGAACGTGCGCGAAAAATCGTTCGTCCTCACGCGCGCTCCTCACCGGCGGACCTGCGCCCCTCGGAAACCGCCGTGGCCAGCTGACCGCACGCGCCGTCGATGTCGGAACCCCGGGTATCGCGAATCGACGTCGCAATTCCGTTGTCGCGCAGGCGCTTGACGAACGCATCCTGGGCATGCTTTGTAGACGCCGTCCAAATCGATCCCGGCGTCGGGTTCAGGGGGATCGGGTTCACGTGGACCCAGCCATGGCCTCGTTTGTTGAGCTCGTCGGCCAGAAGCTGGGCGCGCCACTCCTGATCGTTCATGTCCTTGATGAGCGCGTACTCGATCGACACGCGCCGTCCCGTTGCCAGGAAGTAGGCGCGGGCAGCATCCAGGAGCTCCCCGACCTTCCAGCGCGAGTTGATCGGAATGAGCTCATCACGCAGATCGTCGTCGGGAGCATGCAGCGACACCGCGAGCGTCACCGGCATCCCCTCCCCCGCGAGCTTCTTAATCGCGGGAACCAGGCCGACCGTGGAGACGGTAATATTGCGCGCGCTCATACCGAAACCCTCTGGCGCGGGATCGATGAGGCGATGCAGGGCGCCGATCACCGTCTTGTAATTGGCCAGCGGCTCACCCATTCCCATGAACACGACGTTCGACAGCGTCGTGGGTCCACCGGCGAGCGCTCCATCTCGGCATGCCGCCTGCGCGTAGCGGACCTGATCGACGATTTCCGCCGTCGACAGGTTACGATTCAGGCCCATCTGCCCCGTCGCACAGAACGGACACGCCATGCCGCAACCGGCCTGCGAGGACACGCACAGGGTGGTGCGCTGCGGGTAGCGCATGAGCACCGACTCCACCTGGGCCCCGTCGTACAGCCGCCACAGGTCCTTGATCGTGCGGCCGCCGTCCGCCTCCAACGAGACGACCTTCGACACGAGCGTCGGCAGGAGAGCCTCGCTCACCTGAGCGCGCATGCCAGCCGGAATGTCACTCATGCGCTCAGGGTCGGCCACGAAGTGCGTGAAGTAGTGGCGCGAGAGCTGATCCGCACGGAATGCGGGCAGCCCCAGGTCCTTGAGCACCTGCTTGCGCCCGGCCGCGTCGAAATCAGCCAAATGCGAGGGCGCCTTGCCCCGGCGCCGAGCGGTGAAGGACAGGACGGGCTTCGCGTCCTTATGCGTCGCCCCCTCCGGCGGCTGATCGCTCGGGCGCACCTCTCGGCGCGCACCGTGGAGACGCTGCGCCGAGGCCGTGGCCTCCTCGCGGGAACGAACCTGCGCCCCGCGTCCTGTCTTAGTCGTGAGGCTCAATGGCTCGACTCCCAAGAAACACCGGGCAGCGCCCACGCGAAGATGAAGTAGGCGACCGGCGCGCTCATCAGCAGCGCGTCCACCCGGTCCAGAACGCCACCGTGCCCGGGCAGGATGTGGGACATGTCTTTGAGGCCCGACTCGCGCTTAATCAGCGACTCGGTCAGGTCACCCATCGTGCCCACGAACGCGATCGAAACACCGGCGACGATGCCCCACCACCAGGCGGCGCCCAGCAGCCACAGCCCCACGCAACCGACACCGACCGCAGTAGCCGCGGAACCAGCGAAGCCCTCCCACGACTTCTTCGGAGACAGGGCCGGGGCCATGGGATGCTTGCCGAACAAGACACCGGCAGCCCACCCGCCCGTGTCGTTCGCGATGACCATCAGCTCAAAGACGACAAACACCCACGGATCGCGCCACGCCGCGAGCATTAGTACGACGAAAGAGGCCAAGAAGGGCACGTAGACGGCCGTGAACGTCGAGGAGACGACGTCGCTCATCCGCGACTCCTGCCGCCGGTCGAGCAGCCTCCACGCAGCGCACACGAAGACCGTGATATACAGCGCGAAGAGCGTGCCCTCGCTGCCCAGCCACCACGCACACGTGATCATGCCGATCGCGCCCACGTACAGCGGTGTCACGGTGAGCGTAATGCCCATGCGCGCGAAAGCGCCGGCCAGCTCCCAGATACCAACGAGACACACGAAGCCGATGACGCCGACAAATGCCGGAAGCGAGGTAAACAGGGGGACCGCGACGGCAACGATGAGGACAACCGCCGTCGTGATCGCCTGCGGAAGGTTACGACCCGCCTTCCCCGTCGCCCCACTCGCTGGATGATTGTCGCGCGTGGGGCCCGGGGAAAAGATACGAGCCAGCAGTGAAGAATCCGTTGACGCCATCAGATCGTCAGCAGTTCGCTTTCCTTCGTCGCGAGCATCTTGTCGATCTGCTCCGTGTGAGCCTTCGTCATCGAATCAAGGTTCTTCTCTGCGCGATCGACGTCGTCCTCGGACGCCTCGCCATCCTTCTTGAGGCGATCCAGCTGATCCTTGGCCTTGCGGCGCACGCCGCGCACGGAGACACGACCATCCTCAGCCTTGCTCTTAGCCTGCTTGACGTACTCCTTGCGGCGTTCCTCGGTCAGCGCAGGCAGCACGACACGAACAACGTTGCCGTCGTCCGTGGGATTCACGCCCAGGTCGGACTCGCGCAGCGTGCGGATAATCTCCTGCGTCGCCGTGCGGTCGAAGGGGGAAATCAGCACCGTGCGCGCCTCGGGAATCTGGAAGCTCGCGAGCTGCTGCATCGGGGTGGGCGCGCCGTAGTAGTCCACCAGCAGCTGCTCGAACATCGAAGACGTCGCGCGCCCCGTGCGGATGTTCGTGAACTCATGGCGGGCAGCCTCGACGGCCTTGTCCATCTTGTCCTCGGCTTCGAGGAGAATATCGTCGATCACTATGTGCTCCTTAACGTCAGTGGTCTGTGAAGGTTATATCACGCCGTCACTAGGGTACCGATTTCAGCGCCCAAGAGCGCGCGCGTGACCGCGCCTTCCCCACCCATGCCGAAGATGCGAGTGGTCAGGCCATTCTCGCGGCACAGCGCCAGCGCCGAGCCGTCGATCACCTTCAGGTCGCGGCGCAGCGCCTCCGAATAGGTCAGCGAGTCGAAACGATGCGCGTTGGGGTTCTTGTTCGGATCGTCGTCGTAGACGCCGTCCACGCCGTTCTTCGCCACCAGGAGCTCGTCACAGTGAATCTCAAGCGCGCGCTGCGCCGAGACGGTGTCGGTCGAGAAGTAGGGCAGGCCTGCGCCGGCGCCGAACACGACGACGCGCCCCTTCTCCAGGTGACGGATCGCCCGCAGCGGCAGATACGGTTCAGCGACCTGGGCCATCGTGATGGCCGTCTGAACGCGTGCGGGAATCCCCGACTGGTCGATGAAGTCCTGGAGGGCCAGAGCGTTCATGACGGTACCAAGCATACCCATGTAGTCGGCGCGGGAACGCTCCAGGCCCTCACGAGCCAGCTGGGCGCCGCGGAAGAAGTTGCCACCACCGA
>ERZ1674149.412-NODE-413-length-11051-cov-17.950527_pt1 | contig 11051 bp, 7 predicted proteins | sample MGYA00581311_ERZ1674149 | MGnify/ENA primary metagenome ERZ1674149 (study PRJEB41354, sample SAMEA4873312) | human saliva metagenome | biome: human-associated habitat [ENVO:00009003]; feature: mouth environment [ENVO:08000002]; material: saliva material...
GTGTTGCCGGTCGCGGTGGTGCTGGCACTGCTGGTCGCGGTGGCGTCTCCGGTGTCGTTGGTCGCGAGGCCGGTGCGGGTTCTGCTCGTGGCGGCGCGTCCGGTGTCGCCGGTCGCGGTGGTGCTGGTGCCGGTCGCGCTGGTGCCGGTGGTCGTGGCGGTGCTGGTGTTGCCGGTCGCGGTGGTGCTGGTGGTCGTGGCGTGCTGGGCGGGGGCTCTTCTGCCGGTCGTGGTGAGAAGAAGAAGGAGACGCAGCGTCGTAATTACGATGTGGTACGCATTGACGGCATCGAGGAGCAGTCGACGGGCCTGGTCGGTGGTGCTGCTGGCAGCGCCGATCAGCTCAAGCCTCTCTCGCGTGATTCGGGCGAGGACTGGTGAGCCTGTAGTCGCCTGAGAATCCACTGTGAGGGCCGCACCCGGTTGGGTGCGGCCCTCGTTGTTTGCGTGTGCGCGCGGATGCGATATCGGCGTGTTTGCACGCAACGAGCGCTGAAGATGCGTCGCGGTGGTGAGAGGTCCTGCTGCCTCCTCGGGCGCGTACAGCGGTTCGTAAAGGCTTCTTGGCTGTGGTTAGTGTCTGCGGCGCAGGGCTATGACCAGGGCGCCTGTGCCGACCAGGACGAGGGCGGCGATGGCGGCGCCGATACCGATGAGCAGGCCCGTCGAGGAGTGCTCGCTCGTCTCGGACTGGTCGCCCGACGCGGCGGCCGAGGCACCAGCGGCCGGGCCGGTGGTGGGCGCGGGGGTGATGGTGAAGGGGTTGACGGGCGGGTTCAGCTCGGTGAAAGGCCCGACGGTGCCAGCGAGGTAGGTGGTGAAGTAGTCCTCGACGTCGCCTTCCATGAGCGGATCATCGGTCGTGGGGATCGTGGCCCCGTCATCGACATCCCACACACAGGTGGACTTGTGGGTGATGTTCAATAGTAGGTCGAGGTCTTCTTTTGAGGGGTTCGCGTTGCAGTGAGCGTTGTTGAGTCCTTTGACGTCAAAGTCAAGGCGCTCGAAAGAAACGTTGTCGAAGGAGGTGGCGATCTGGTTGAGGTAGGCCATGGGCGGGCGCACCTGCATGTGCCCCGACTCATCCAGGGAATAGAACGCATGACGCGTCTCACCCAGGTAGAAGGCCCTAATCTCGCACCTGTTGGATTCTGTAGTGGCTTCCACCTGGTAGTCAGGGCCGGTCCCAGACCAGAAGGTGGACACCAGGTCCTGGCACTCCTGCTCGGTCAGGTCCCGCCCGTTACCCCACTCTGAGAACACCAGCCGTAGGTAGGCGGTGGGCTGGCTGCGCTGCTGCCCCGGAACGGCATCCTCGCTCAATCGGAAGTTGGCGGTCATGTGTATGGTGCGACCCGGGAACAGTGGGGTAGTGGGCGCGGCCGTGGGCGGGGTGGAGGGGACCGGAACGGGGCCATCGGCGTGAGCGGGCAGCACCGCCCCCGCCACACAGCACGCCACCGCAGCCAGGCCTGCCATCCATCGGGCCGCGCGCCGACCCATACCCGTCACTGTCGCCATCATCCTTCGTCCTCCCCTTCGTCGTCGATTGGATGCTACGCCCCGGAACCACCGGGCTCGTGGCGGTGTTCCGGTCCGTGGTGGCCGCGCTGTTACTTCCTGCGGCGCAGGGCTATGATCAGGGCGCCTGTGCCGACCAGGAGGAGGGCGGCGATGGCGGCGCCGATACCGATGAGCAGGCCCGTGGAAGAGTGCTCGCTCGTCTCGGACTGGTCGCCCGACGCGGCGGCCGAGGGAGCAGCGCCGGTGGTCGGGTCGGTGGTGGGCGTGGGGGTGATGGTGAAGGGGTTGACGGGCAGGTTCAGCTCGGTGAAGGGGCCGACGGTTCCGTTGTGGAGGGTGAAGAAGGCGTCTTCGACGTCGCCTTCGACCAAGGGGTCATCGGTCGTGGGGATCGTGGCTCCCTTGTCGCTGGCCCACAGGCAGGTGGTGTGGTGGGTGACGATTAGTGGCTGATCAAGTGTCTCTTTGGTGGGGCTTGCGTTGCAGTGCGCGTTGACAAGGCCATCGGCGTCAACGTCGAGTCGGCCGAAGGAAACAGTTTCGAAGGATGTGGCGATCTGGTTGAGGTAGGCCATGGGCGGGCGCACCAGCATGTGTCCGGCTTCGTCCAGGGAATAGAACGCATGGCGCGCCTCACCCGTGTAATACGCCTCGATCTCACAGTTCGAGGTTTGGGAGGCTTGGGCGTAGTAGTCGGGGCCTGTGCCCGACCAGAAGGTGTTGACCAGGTCTTGACATTCCTGTTGGGTAAGGTCGCTGGAAGTACCGGGAGTTAAATCGTTGAATCTGAGCCACAGGTATGCCACGGGTTGTTGTCCCTTGCCCGGCACACTCCTTAAGCCGAACTTGAAGTCGGCATTCATGCGGATCTTGCGCCCCGGGAACAGCGGGGTAGTGGGCGCGGCCGTGGGCGGGGTGGAGGGGACAGTTATGGTGTTCTCATCTGCGTGAGCGGGCTGACCGAGTCCCACACACACGCACGCCACCGCAGCCGCACAAGCGACCCAGGAAGCAGCGTGCTGGGCCCGCTTCATTACCTTCGTTCTCATGATCCTCATCCCTATCGGTCCGGGCATATCGTGCGACTCGAAGAGCCTTTAGCCTCTAGTAGAGGTACCCCTGATAATTGTCGAACGTCTCCTGACTCGGGTGTTGGAGGAACTCATCAAGGGCTTGCTGTTTGGCCTGGGACACGTAGATCGCCGGAATGTCCTTGATCCTTTCGTTTAGCGCCTTAGCAGCCCCTTCCTGGTCCTCTCCGAACTTGTCCATTGCATCGTTGATAGCGTCTACAAAGTCATTCGCATTCTTTGCCATCGCATCGAGGGCGTCTGCCTCCTGGGTCAGGTACTCTGCGTACTTCGTCGCGAAAGCCTGGGGGCCGGATTCGCCACTCCACTTGCCCTCGTTCTGTAGTCCGATGTTTTGACGCAGAAGGGAAGCCGCGTTAGTGAGCTTCGTGATCATGGCGTTCTCGCCGTCACGGAGGATCTGCTTCCACTGCTCCCACTTCTCGTAAGTTACCTGCATCTCATCGCTGGACATCTCTGCTCCTCTAAGTAAACGCGCCAGTGTAACAGGATCAGCCTACCAGATGGCAGGCGGGGCAGGAAACCCTCGGATGACATTGCTGCTGGACTGAGCCGTCGCCTGACTCCTGGGACGGGCCGCGCTCCGGCCCACACGCGTCATCACCATCATTCTTAGTCCTCTCAACGACGCCAGCTAGACGATCCCACAGAGCCCGGGCGTGCGCCGGTCAGCGGCGCTGGCGCAGGTCGACAACGGAAATCAGGCGCTCGCCGAGCAGCAGCTGGCTGTTCAACGGCAGCTCCAGGGGCTGGCCGGGCACCAGCGTATGGGTGCGCCCGTTGGGCGTGCGGGCGCGCGTCCCGTTCGCCGAGTTCATGTCAACGATGGAAATGCCGCTGGCGGTCGGCGTGATCCGCACGTGGGTGCGCGACAGGGAACGCGTCTGATCGTCGACGGGGATGGGCACGTCGCCGGGCGACACGGGCGAGGGGGCGCGTCCCAGCACGATTGTCTGGTCCACGGGAATCGACTGGCCGGTGTCCAGCAGCAGGCCCGTGTGTGCCCCGTTCGCGCTGGCGGCCGGCTTCGCTGCGGCGGGGCGAGGTGCGGACCGGGGGGCTCCCTGCGGCGGCGCGGCGACGGGGCGCTGGCGCGTCGGGGGCGTCGCGGGAGCGCTTTGAGGCCGGGCGGGGGCGGTACGCGACGAGGCCTGAGCGGACGCCGCGGGCGCGGCCGGCTGGGCGGGTGCCGCCGGCGTAATCGGGCGGCCCGGAGCCTGGGGCATGGCGCGCACCGGCCTGGGGGCAGCATCCTGCGGGGCCGCGAAGCGAGGCTGCGCCGCATCCCGCGATTCGCGCGTCATGCTGGACTCGACAGAAGGGGCAGCCGTGACGGACCCGAAGTTGGTGTATCCGCCGGTGCCGCGCGAGCGCGCGCTGCTGTACGGGCTCACGGGGGCCGAGGCCTCGGCGTACTCATCGCGAGGAGCGAACGTCAAGCATTCGAGGGAGCAGAGAGAAGCCATCCAGGAGCCGCGCTCGCCCCCCAGAAACACCGACACGAAGGGGACGGGCAGGACGATCGCGGACAGCGTCGTCACCAGAACATACCCGAAGGAGCGGCCCAGGGAAGGAGACATCATGGAAGACCCGGCGCTCACGAGCACCACCCCCGTCAGGGTGCAGCCGATCGAGCGTCCGCGGATCGCGATCATGATCGCTTGGACCGCCGCGTATTCCAACAGGATCGTGACGATGACCATGATGTTTCCGTGCGACAAGCTGGAAGCGACGAACGCAATCAGCGCAGCGCCCACGATGTCGACGAACAGCGCGGCGACGCGCTTCCCGGGCGACGCGGGGACGGGGACCAGGCCTGGTGAAGAGGACGTCATAGCACCTTCCGCCAAACTAAATCGAAGAGACCCGAGCCGTAGGTCGCGGCCGGCAGGAGTAGGGTCAGGGAAAGTCCCTGAATGATGTCGAGAATGCGGCCGACCAGCGCGGAAGGCTCGCGGCCCGCGCGAATCAGCGCGATGACCGGGGCGATGAACGCGAGGACGCTCAGGGACAGGGGAAGGGCAACATAGCGCGCCATCTCCAGGGTCGGCTCAGCGGCCTCGCCCGTGGAACGCAGGATGAACTCGCTCCACTCGGGCGCAAAAAAGATGGTCGCCCACATCGCGAGGGCCACGACACGGGGCCCGTAGTGGGTCAGGCGGTCGCGCTTGGCACGCGCATTCGTGAGCAGCCCGATGATCGCGAGCAGGCACAGGGCCAGCGTCGCGTAGCCCGCGTAGGGCTTCTCCTCGTTGAGTGGCAGCTGGTAGGCGGTGATGACTCCCGACACGAAGGCGATGACGGTGGCGCTGGCCAGCATCGACAGGGAACGCGTGTTGGCCTCGCGCACGGTCTTCTTGACGCGGGCCTGGGTGATGCGCGACGGGGGAGCGATGACGGTCTGGCGGATCGTGGGGAGCCGCTTCATGACGAGAGGCAGGTCGAGGACCTGGTGGTCGGGAACCTGCAACGCCAGGTGTGGAGCCAGGGAGATGAAGACAATCGAGGCGGCAAACACGATCGGCGCAATGCGGACGGCTCCGAGCGCGCTGAAGGAGGAAATGGTCATGGTGGCCGCGATGAGACCGAAGGCCTGGACGTTCACGCGCGCGCTGGCCCCGGGGCGGGTGAAGAGAACGAGGCCAGCCAGGACCAGGGCGGACCACGACACGATGAGGGGCAGGAAAGTCAGCGAACCGGGCAGGGGGGTGACGCCCACGCCGAGGCTGATGCCTGCCGCCGCGCAATACCCAAGGTGGGCGAACTCGCTTGTGGGGCCCTTGCGGGTCATGAGCGGAGCCGTCCACATCAGCGCGCAGAGAAGACCGGAGGTCACCCTGAACCACGGCGAGGTCACGAGGGGTGGAAGGGCCTGGCCCACGTCGACGAATAGGGCCGCCGTCGGAGCTGCGACGCCGACAAGCGTCAGGATCAGGGCCGCGAACATAAAAGCGGAGGACGCCATCGCGGGCTGGAAGCGCCGACTATTCGAGGCCTGGCGATCATCCGCGATAGCCTGGGCCGACTCCTGCGACCCGACGATCGTCACGACCGAGCCGGAGGGAATATCCCGGCCAATCACGTCGCTGGGGTCGACCGCGCGCCCACCCCCGAGGGTGAGCCGAGCTTGGAGGCCAGTCAGGTCGACCTCGATGAGTGCGAGCAGGCCCGCAATGGTCATTCCAACGGGGAGAACGTAGTCCTCACGCCGGGAACCGCCGACAACCGTAATGGATGCCTGTGCACCTGCCACGCGCTCCTCCTCTCGTCGCCTATCGGTTCGCGCCTTCAGACAGTATTGTGTCACCTGACGTGCGCTTGGCAAAAGTTCAGTCGTTGCACGTTAGGATAGCGGGGACTACTGCTTGCCGCGTGCGGCTACATAGGGAGGAACGATGGCTGACTCTGAGGATCTCTTGGAGGGCGTACCGGAGATGCCGGAGGGGAAGATCCCCATCCAGGCGCCGCCGAACCAGGCGGAAGCCGCCGGCATCGGTAACGTGCTCGCCATGGTGATCCCCATGATGGGGTCGATGGGCGTCATGGTGTTCATGGCGATCTCTCAGGCGAGCTCCGGGGACGGCCAATCCAAGAACCCCATGATGATGATGATGGCCGGCGGCATGGTCTTCGCGATGGTCGCCATGGTCGGCTTCAACGTCTACCGCCAGGTCTCCCAGCACCGCCAGAAGGTCAAGACTCTGCGCGGCGAATACCTGTCCTACCTGGCCGAAACCCGCCAGACGGTTCGTAACGTCGCCGACCGTCAGAGGGCGTTCGTGAACTGGGCTCTCCCCGCGCCCGAGGCCCTGGTGGCGATCGCGGATCAGGGCGAGCGTGTGTGGGAACGTGAGCCGGGCATCGAGATGCTCAACGCCCGCGTCGGCGTGTCCGAGCAGGGCCTGTCGATGGAGCTCATTGCCCCCGACCTGCCCCCCATGGCCACCCCCGACATCGTCTGCCTGTCCGCGATGACCCGCTTCATCGAGACGCACCGCAACCTCGACTCCGTCGCCTTCGGCATCCCCCTCGAGGACTACTCGCACATCGAGCTGGCCGGCCGCCACGAGGACGCGAGCGGTGTCGCGCGGCTCATCATGACGCACCTGGCGACCTTCGTGAGCCCCAACTACCTACGCATCGCGGTCCTGTGCTCGCCGGAGCGCCTCGCCGAATGGGACTGGGTCAAGTGGCTCCCCCACGCCGGCTCCACCGTCGAATCCGACGCTGTGGGCCCCGCCCGCATGGTCGTCACCGAGGTCGCGGACCTGCTCGACCTCCTCGGCCCCGACATCGTCGATCGCCCCGGCTTCTCCCCGCGCGACGACCTCACCCCGTGGCCGCACGTGCTCCTCGTGTGCGACGGAGCGGAGCTGCCCGCCACGACCCAGCTCGGCTCCCCAGAGGGCGCCGTCGGCGTCACCGTCATCAACCTCCATGACAAGTGGGGAGCCCTGACCAGCCCCTCGACCGTGCGGCTGCTCATCCATCCTGCTGTCAAGGGCGCGAACCGGGGTGCCCTCGAAGTCAACCTGTTCAGCCACCAGGCCATCGTCGGCGAATGGGAACACGTTGGGCAGGCGCAGGCCGAGTCCATCGCCCGGCGCCTCACCCCCTTCGCCGCGGAAGACAAGAGCAAGGACACCGACGCGCCGGTGGGTCGCTCCGACGTCAAACGCACCGTCGACCTCATGGAGCTCCTCCACCTCGGCGATATCCGAGACTTCGACCCCGAGAAGGCGTGGGTGCGACGCGAAGGCAGGAACCGCCTGCGCGTCCCCTTCGGCGTCACCCCCGAAGGTATCCCAGTCCTCATCGACATCAAGGAAGCCGCCCAGCAGGGCATGGGCCCGCACGGCCTGCTCATTGGTGCGACCGGTTCGGGTAAATCAGAGGTGCTGCGCACTCTCGTCCTCGCCCTCGCGCTGACGCACTCGCCGGAGCAGCTCAACCTGGTCCTCGTCGACTTCAAGGGCGGCGCGACCTTCGCGGGCATGTCGAGCCTGCCCCACGTGTCGGCCATGATCTCCAACCTCGAGTCCGAGCTCTCCCTCGTGGACCGCATGCAGGACGCCCTCAAGGGCGAAATGGTGCGCCGCCAGGAAGTCCTGCGCGACGCCGGCAACTACGCGAATGTCACGGATTACGAGGCCGACCGCATGGCGGGTAAGCACAACTTTCCCCCGATGCCCGCCCTCTTCCTGATCCTCGACGAGTTCTCCGAGCTCCTCACCGCCAAGCCCGAATTCGCGGACCTCTTCGTCGCGATCGGTCGTCTGGGCCGTTCGCTGTCCATCCACCTGCTCCTCGCCTCGCAGAGGCTCGAGACCTCCAGGATGAAGGGCCTGGAGTCCCACCTGTCCTACCGCGTGGGCCTCAAGACCTTCTCCGCCAGCGAATCCCGCGAAGTCCTGGGCGTCCCCGACGCCTACGAGCTCCCCTCCCTGCCCGGCTCCGGCTACCTGATGCCCGGCACCGACGAGCTCATCCGCTTCCGCGCCTCCTACGTCGCGGCACCCCCGCCCCCGCGTACCGTCTCCTCGACGCAGGCCGCCACGGCAGGCACCCCCGACCGTCAGATCAAGGTCCTGCCCTTCACCCTGGCCCCCGTCCTGACACGCGACGAGCCCGACAACGCCCCCGCCTCGACCGGTCAGGCCATGGTCCTGCCCGAAGACGCCCAGTGGGCGGACATGACCGAGATGGACATCGCGGTCGCGAAGATGGCCGGCAAGGGCATGCCCGCCCACCAGGTGTGGCTACCCCCGCTCGAAGAGCCCGACACCTTCGACCAGCTCATGCCCGACCTCGCCCCGGTCGAGGGCCTCGGCTTCGTGTCCATGCAGTGGCGCGAGCGCGGCACCCTCGTCTTCCCGATGGGCACCAAGGACCTCCCGCTTGAGCAGCGCCGCGACGTCCTCACCTTCGACCTGTCTGGCGCCGCCGGTAACTTCGCGGTCGTCGGCGGCCCGCTCACCGGTAAGTCGATGGTGCTCAGGTCCTTCGTCATGTCCCTGTCGCTCATCTACACGCCGCAGGAAGTCCAGTTCTACATCATCGACCTCGGCGGCGGTACCTTCGCGTCCTTCGTCGATGCGCCCCACGTCGCGGGCGTCGCGACGCGCGACACGCACGAGATCCTCACGCGAATGATCGCCGAAATCCGCGGCATCATCGAGGATCGCGAGCGGTACTTCCGCGACAACAAGATCGACTCCATCGAAACGTACCGTCGCGGTCGCGCCGAAGGACGCTACGACGACGGATACGGCGACGTCTTCCTCGTCATCGACAACTGGGCCTCCCTGAAGGCCGACTTCGACGACCTCGACATGACGATCGGCATGATGCTGAGCCGCGCCCTGACCTTCGGCGTCCACCTCGTAACGTCCACGTCCCGCTGGAGCGACTTCCGTATGCAGGTCGCCGACATGCTCGGCTCGAAGCTCGAGCTCAAGATCGGTGACTTCCGAGACTCGGAGATCGACCGCAACATCCAGAAGCAGATCCCGAACGCGCGCCCCGGCCGCGGCGTTGAGATCACGAAGCATCACGTCCTCATCGGCCTGCCGCGCGCCGACGGCGAACCGGATCCGACGACCGTCACCGAAGGCATTGGGCGCACGCTCGAAATGATCCGCGCGGCCCTGCCCGCCGGACCCGGCCCCAAGCTGCGCCTGCTCCCGACCCGCATCACGGCCGACGAGATCGCGCAGCTGCCCGGCGCGCTCGCCCCGGCGGAAGGCCCCGCTCCCGCGCTCATGCTCGGCGTCGAAGAATCGCGCCTGGGCCCCTACCGCCTCGACCCCAACGTCGAACAGCACCTCTACCTGTTTGGCGACTCGAAGTCCGGCAAGACCACCTTCCTGCGCTCCCTCGCGAAGGAAATCATGGCGCGCAACACCCCCGAGCAGGCCAAGATCGTGTCCGTCGACCTGCGCAGGGCCTCGCTGGGCCTCGTGCCCTCCGAGTACTCGGCCGGCTACCTCACGCGCATCGAGGACGTCGCCAGCGACATCCGCGAGCTCGCCGAGTTCCTCAAGATGCGACTGCCCGGCGACGACGTGACCGCCGAGCAGCTCTCCAACCGCTCCTGGTGGAAGGGCCCCGAGGTCTGGATCCTCGTCGACGACTACGACCTGGTCGTCACCTCCGAAGGCAATCCGCTGATGCCCCTCCAGCCGCTCCTCTCCCAGGCGGGTGACGTTGGCCTCCATTTGGTCATCACGAGGCGCATGGGCGGCGTGTCGCGTGCCCTCTACGAGCGCATCCTCCAGTCGCTCATCGACCTGGGCACAACAGGCATTCTGTTGTCCGGTAACCCTGACGAGGGTCAGATTATCGGCCGCGTGAAGCCGGTCCGCGCAGAGCCCGGCCGAGCGATCGTCGTTTCGCGCGACGCGGGTGTCTTCCGGGCGCAGCTGGCCTACTCGGATCCTGTCCGCTAGTGCGTAACCATGCGTTGAGCGCGTGTAGAATAATCGCGTAACGCGTTATCCCACGTGCTCAACGCAGCGAGAAAGACGAAGGTAGATGGCTCTGGGTGAACATGCGGAACGCCCCGCGGTTCGTTGGGGCGCCTCGACTGACATCGGTCCGGTCCGCGCAGAAAACGAGGACTCCTGGCTGGCGGTCTCGCCCGTCTTCGCGGTCGCCGACGGAATGGGCGGCCACCTCGGCGGCGCCCAGGCCTCGTCCCGGGCCGTCATCACACTCCAGGAGTTCCTGAGCCCCGGTCGGCTCGGCAACCGGCCCGTCGACCTCGTCGATCTCTCCGTCGCCATCGACGCTGCCGCCACCTCGGTCGCGGCCCTCGCACCCGCCGACAACCCGATGAGCGCCCCGGGAACCACCCTGTCCGGCCTCATGGTTCTGCGCACCACCGAGGGACCCTACTGGCTGTCCTTCAACGTCGGCGACTCGCGCGCCTACGTCGTGGGAGGCGGCGGCATCCGCCAGCTCACCCACGACCACTCCGCCCTGCAGGAGGCGCGCGACCTCGCGGCCACCTCCGGCGCGCCCCGCGTCATCCCTCCCGCCAACGTTGTCACCAAGGCGCTGGGTGCCGGACAGTCGGGAAGTGTGAAAGCCGACTACACGATCATGCCCCTCGAAGAAGGCGACCGTGCGGTCATCTGTACAGACGGGGTGCACGGCGTCCTCCAAGACGCGCAGATTCACGCCATTGTCGCCGCCGGGGACGGCCCGCAGGGGAGCGCCGACGCGCTCGTTCAGGCCAGCCTCGAGATCGGAACTCGTGACAATACGACGGCCGTTGTAGTTTACGCAGGAACCGAATCACGAGTAACATTGACAACGAATGTCCTGAATCGCATGATTCAACCAGTACGTCCGGCGTCGATCCAGACCGCGCGCCGGGTCCCTCGTAGAGAAGGCAGTAACTGATGCTTCAGATTGGACGCTTCCTGTGCCGCGG